>ERZ780226.2986-NODE-2986-length-10920-cov-2.857432_pt1 | contig 10920 bp, 8 predicted proteins | sample MGYA00511165_ERZ780226 | MGnify/ENA primary metagenome ERZ780226 (study PRJEB29588, sample SAMEA2152373) | human gut metagenome | biome: human gut; feature: human-associated habitat; material: faeces | place: Denmark | collected 2008/2010 ...
CTTTGTGTCCGGCGTCAGCAGCCGCTCCAACTCTGCCAGCAGCGCATCGCTGTCAAATAGGCGTTTCCCTGCCACATGGATTTCCGCACCGATGGCATGCAGCGGACGCATGACCGCGTTGTGTTCCATACAGGAAACCACCACCCGATCCCCCGGATTCACCAGTGATTTGATGGCGATATTCAACCCGTGGGTACAGGAGGTGGTTAAAATCACCTGTTCCGACTGACAGTGAAACTGCGCCCCTGCTTCCATCCGCAGGGAAAACAGCACCTCTGCCGCCGCCTCTGCCCCTGAGCTGCTTCCACGTCCCGGCGACGGAAGCTGATTCAGCCCCCAAACCATGGCACGCTCCACGCTCTTGGGCTTTGGCAGCGAAGTCGCAGCATTGTCCAGATAAATCACAGCTCCACCTCCCTACCCCGGTTCCCCTCCAGCCAGTAGCTTCGTTCATAGGGATAGCCCCCAGCCCGCAGCTCAGCCGCAGCCCGCTGTCCGTCTCTTGCTGGAACTCGAATGCCATAGCCGCAGCCGCCGGTGGATAAGAACCCCGGTGTACGCCCCACTGTGCCCTGAATTCCCGCCCTGCCCAGTATCATCGCGCCGTTTCGAGCGCCGGTTTGCGCCCGAAAGGTGAAAAAAATCATGCTCATAGAATCCCCTCCATGAGCATGATATGATTTTTCCGCAAAATTTGTCACATTTCTTCCAGCAGGCAGACGCAATGCGCTGAAATTCCCTCCTGCCGCCCGGTAAAGCCCAGCTGCTCCTCCGTCGTTGCCTTGAGGTTCAGCTGATCCTCCTGAATCTCCATCACATCCGCCAGCTTTTTCCGCATTAAGGGAAGATAGGGCATCAGCTTAGGCTTTTGGGCAATGATGGTGGCGTCCACATTGCCCACGCGGTAGCCCTTTTCCCGAATCAGCTCCATCACATGCCCCAGGAGCACCGTGCTGTCCGCACCCAGGTACCGGTCGTCGTTGTCCGGAAAATGCTGTCCGATGTCCCCCAATGCAGCAGCACCCAGCAGCGCATCCATCACCGCATGGGTCAACACGTCCGCATCGGAATGCCCCAGAAGTCCCAGGGTATGGGGCACCTCAATGCCGCCGAGAATCAGTTTGCGTCCTTCGATGAGCTTGTGGACGTCATAGCCGTGTCCGATTCGCATGCCGCGTTTCTCCCTTCCATAATCAGTTCTGCAATTTTAAGATCCAGCGGTGTTGTGATCTTTAAGTTTTCCTCGCTGCCCTCCGTAAGGTAAACATGGACGCCCAGTCCCTCCATGGCACTGCAATCGTCGGTATACTGGAGTTTTTCCTTTTTCGCCCGCTGCCATGCAGCCACCAGAAGATCCCGGTCAAATACCTGCGGCGTCTGCACCGCCCGAAGGGTAGCGCGGTCCGGCGTGCTTTCCACTCTGCCGTCCTCTCCTACCACCTTAATGGTGTCCTTTACGGGAATCGCAGGGGCAGCGGCATGGTAGGAAAGCGCCATATCCACGGTACGGCAGATCATATCCTCCGTCACCAGCGGTCTGGCTCCATCCTGAATCGCCGCCAAAACCGTCTCCCGGCTGGCAGCATTCAGCCCTGCCTGCACCGATTCCATCCGGTCCTTGCCGCCTGCCACAGTGGCGCTGACCTTGGTAAAGCCCTTTTCCTCCACCAGCTGGCGCATTTGCTCCAGCCGGTCCTCTCGGGCTACCACCACGATCTCGTCAATACAACGGGCATGCTCAAAGCTGCGGATGGTATGGGCAATCCCCGGCTCGCCGTTCAGGTTCGCCATAATCTTGTCCACGCCCCGCATCCGTGTGGCGCTGCCTGCCGCTACAATCACCGCCGTGCAGTGGGTCCAGCGTTTTTCCCGATGCCAGTCAAATATCTTCATGCCTTTTCCTCAAGCCGACTCAGCTGCTCCAGCGCCAGGAGAATGCCCAGCTTGCCGGACTCATAGGTAATGCCGCCCTGGAGATACGCCATATAGGGCTCCCGCATGGGACCGTCGGCGCTTAGCTCAATGGATGCGCCCTGAACAAATGCGCCTGCCGCCATAATCACCTGATCCTCGTAGCCGGGCATATCCCAGGGCTCCGGCGTTACATAGGAGTCCACCGGCGCGCCCATCTGAACGCCGCGGCAAAACGCCCGCATCAGATCCGGTCTGCCGAACTTTACGGTCTGGACAATATCCCCCCGCACGGCGTCCATGGCAGGAGAGGTTTCAAAGCTCTTTTCCTCCATGGCACCGGCGCAGAATACCGCTGTTTTCAGTGCCTGCGCCGTAACATGGGGCGCCATGAAGAAGCCCTGATACAAAAGCCGGTTGACGTCCTGGGTGCAGCCGCATTCCCGTCCGATGCCCGGGCAGGTCAGCCGCATGGCAGCCGCTTCTACCAGGTCTTCACGACCCACGATATAGCCGCCGGTGGGCGCAATTCCGCCGCCGGGGGTTTTAATCAGGGAGCCTGCCATAATGTCTGCTCCAACCTCGGTTGGCTCTATGTCCTCTACGAATTCACCGTAGCAGTTGTCCACAAACACCAGAATATCCGGATTTGCCCCCTTGGCTGCCGCAATGATCTCGCCGATCTCCCGTACCGTCAGCGCCGCCCGGAGGGAATAGCCCCGGGAGCGCTGAATCATCAGGAGCTTTGCATGGGGCTCCTGCACTGCACGACAGATTTCCGGGATATCCGGGTGCAGGTCGTGGGTCATATCCACCTGCCGGTAGGTAATGCCCATCTCACGGAAGTTGCCGGGTGCGTTACCGGTGATGCCCAAAACGCTCTGAAGGGTATCGTAGGGTGCGCCAAACGCCGAAATCACCGTGTCGCCCGGGCGCAGAATGCCCATAAGTGCGCAGGTGATGGTATGGGTTCCATTGACAAACTGGCTGCGCACCAAGCCGGCTTCCGCCCGGAACACCCGGGCAAAAATCTTGTCCAGGGTATCTCTGCCCAGATCGTCATAGCCGTAGCCCGTGGTTCCCACCAGATGGGCAGCACTGACCCGATACTCCTGAAACGCCTCCAGCATTTTTTCGGCGTTTTTCTCGGCAACGGCATCAATTCGGTCAAAAATCGGCTTTGCCTTTTCCGTTACCTTCTGTCCAAGGATTCTTGTTTCCGCTGAAACCATGTTATAACTCCGTTTCTGCCAGCGCCGCCACCAGACGGACGCAGGCTTCCATATCTTTTTTATCGCACACCTCAATGGGTGCATGGGTATACCGGCACGGAAGCGAAATGCCGCCTACCGTCATACCCGGTCCGGACTGCGCCATGGAACCTGCATCGGTTCCGCCGCCGGTCATAATGTCCTTTTGTACGGGAATCTCATGTGCTTTTGCGATCTCGTCCATGGCGGCAATCAGCTCCGGACGGCTCAGGGCGCTGTGATCGAGAATCTTTACGCCGGCGCCCTTTCCCAATACCGCAGTGCCGTCGTGAATGGAACCCGGCACATCGTCCACCGCGGTCACATCCACTGCAATACCAATGCTTCCCTGAATTCCGAATGCTGCGGGACCTGCACCACGGGTTCCAACCTCCTCCTGTACAGAAAAGACGTAATAAACCTCGTTTTTCAGGTTCTTCATTTCATCCAGTGCATCCAGCAGAATGGCGCATCCGGCGCGGTTATCAAGGAACGTGGACAGAATGCGTTTTTTGGATTCCATAAACCGGGGCACAAATGCCGCCGTATCTCCAACCGATACCAGCTGCTCCGTTTCCTCTTTTGAGCCGGTGCCAAAGTCCAGATACAGGTCTTTTGCCTTGAGCTCCTTGCCCACCTTATCGTCCTGAATGCAGATGGCAGCCACCGTTCCGTTTTCAAAGCGTACCGGAGTATGGGCAATGGTAGCAGGGTCCAGCCAGCCAATGGCGGGAAATTTTCCATAGCCGTCCTTGTCGATCTCCGTGAGCATCAGTCCAACGGTGTCCATATGGGCGGAAAACACCAGCTTTTTGCCGCTGCCGCCGATTTTCGCCACAATATTGCCCAGCGCATCGGTTTTGGCGTCAATGTTCCGGTCTTGCAGCTTCTTTAAAATCCAGGCACGGACCTCCTCCTCATTTCCGGAGGGACCATAGAGCGCCGTCAGTGTTTTCAGTGTTTCCATCATCCTGCTGCCTCCTCTAAAAATGCCGTCAAAGCCGACACCATTTGCTCCGCATCCTTCGGATCAATCATCTGGCAAGGCGCCTTTTCATAAGCAACCGGGCAATACAGGGCGGCAACCCGTTTCCCGCAGCCGGACCGCTGAATCGCGCCGCCGTCTCCGGCTGTTTCCGCCCGGGCAATCCGCTGCACCGGAATCTCCCTTGCTGCCGCAATCAATGCTTTTGTCAATTGGACATCGAACATCGCATTTTTGTCCATTCGCGGAATCACCGGTCCCATGCCCAGCTTGGGCAGCTGCTCCTGCTCCGATGTTACCGGGCAAAGATCCAGTACCACGCAGACACCGTCCTGCTGCTCCGCACCAACGCCATAAGCTCCGCGGCAGCCCACCTGATGCTGCACCGCAAACGCCATGGTCACATCCACCGGCAGCTCCCGCTCCATGAGCTTCATAAGAACGCCGCAGCTGACACTCCGTCCCATGGCTTTCCCCAGAATACGGTTTCCCAGTACCCGGAACGGCTCTGCAAATACGCCGGATTCTCCGGGCTGAATATGAGCTTCCGTATCCTTCTGATCCGAAAACCCCAGGTCAATATACAAATCCTCCACCTTCGGGAGCTTTTTCCGCTCCTCCGCGGTGGTCAAATGAATGGGTCTGAGTCCAACCACACCGCGATAGGCTCCGTCACCCGCAAGCACCTGTCTGCCTAGAATATTCCGGCGGGCAATGCTGCCCATCAGGCCGAATTTCAACAGCCCCTCCTTGGTGATTTCCTCCACCATAAAGCCCGGCTCGTCCAAATGCGCCGCCAGCAAAATCGGCTCTCTGGGCGCCTTTTTCCCAGGTACCTGAACCAGGAGGTTGCCCAGCCGGTCCACCGTGCAGGACAATCCCCGCTGCGCGGCAAAATTCTGAATATACGCCCGCGCGCTATGCTCCCAACCGGAGGGCGCCGTCAACTGGGACAGGGTCTTGATGGTCGTCAGCATGACTTCTCCTCCTCTCCAAAGCTCCGGAGGAATGCCGCAATCAGCTGCGCCACTGCCTCCACATCCCGAAGATCAATTTCCTCCACGGGCGTATGCATATATCGGAGGGGCAGAGACAGAAGCACCGAAGGCACTCCTTCTCCCGCAATCTGCGTATGCATGGAATTGGTGCCCGTGCTGCCAGACATCACCTCTCGGACATGGGGGATGTTATGCTGCTGTGCCAACCGCTGGAGCCTTAGGGTGTAGTCCCGGTCCAGCACCGGACTGTAGCCAATGGCAGCACCGCAGCCCAACGGAAAGCCCTTAGGGGAATCCGGACTGTCGCCAAAGGTCACATCCGCCACCAGCGCCACATCCGGATGAATGGCATAAGCGCCGGTCAGTGCACCCAGTCCCCCCTGCTCCTCCTGTACGCTGCCCAGGACCGCAACATTCACAGGCAGTTCTTCGTCCTTTGTCAGCTCCATAGCACGCAGCAGAGAAAGATAGCAGCTGCGATTGTCCAGAGATTTTCCGAAAAAGTGCGTGCCCACGGACCACGGATCGGTGGCATAGGCAATGCGGGTACCCACTGGAATCGCTTTTGCTTCTTCCTCTGAAATGCCGCAGTCAATCCGCAGGTCCGTTCGGGCAATGGGCTTGTCCTCATCCATTCCAGGCTCGCCGCAGGAAATGACGCCATAGTGCACCGGCTCCGTCAGCACCATCACCTGAAGCCCTGGGAGCATCCGGTCATCCACGCCCCCAACGCCGCCGGTAAAGGTTAAGCGTCCGTCCTTCTGCCCGGTTACCACCAGACCCACCTGATCCAAATGGGCATCCAGCAGCACCGTTTTTGCGTCCGCATGTCTAGACGCCCGATAGCCGATGAGATTGCCCAGAGGTGTCATCTCAACTCGATCTACCAGAGGGCTTAAAAATGTCTTTGCCGCCGCAGCAGACCCATCCTCCTGCCCGGAAACACCGTTTGCCCGGGACAGGACTGTCAATACCTCAGAAAGCTCCATCAAAGCTCCATCACAACCTTTTTAAAACGATCGCCCCGCTCCTCGAAATTCCGGAACCGGTCAAAGGAGGTGCTGGCAGGAGACAGAATCACCACATCTCCCTCCTTCGCCCGGGCAGCAGCGGCACGAATGGCATCGTCAAATCCTTCTACATCTATGATCTCCGGATTCGTTCCGTTATAACCGGGGGCTTTTTCCGCCGCCGCACGGATTTTTCCCGCAGTCATGCCGGTGAGCACCAGCAGCTTCACATGCGCCTGAAGGTCAGGTCCCAGATCGTCATAACCAATGCCCTTATCCTTGCCGCCTGCTACCATAATCACCTTCTGATGGAAGCTGCGAAGTGCAGCGCGGGTGCGGTTGGGGGAGGAATCAATCGAGCTGTCGTAATACTTTACGCCATCCTTCACCCGTACCAGCTCGATCCGATGGGCAACGCCGCCAAAGGTCTTTGCCAGCTGCTCCATCACGGAAACCGGCACCAGACCGTCTACCGCGCAGAATGCCGCCATATAGTTTTCAATGTTATGGACGCCGGGAATCAGGATCTCGCTTGCAGGGAACAGCTCTGTTTCCGTATCATACTCCACCCGGCAGATTACGCCGTCATTTCGGAGATAATAGCCCTTTTCCGGACGACGAACCCGAGAAAACTGTATCACATTGCCCTTTGCCTTGGACACAAAGCTGTTTGTAATCTCATTGTCCAGATTCAGAACCACGGTATCCGCACATGTTTGATGGAGATAGATGTTCTCCTTTGCGGTCACATATTCCTCCATGTCCTTGTGGATATCCAGATGGTTGGGAGAAAGGTTCGTCACCACAGCCACATGGGGACTCTGGGTCATGCCCATGAGCTGGAAGGACGAAAGCTCTACCACAGCTACGTCGTCCTTATGCATCTTCTCCGCTAAGGGCAGCAGCGGCGTTCCGATATTGCCGCCGCAGTAGACGGTCTTCCCCGCACCCTCCAAGAGCTTTGCAATCAGGGTTGTGGTTGTGGTTTTTCCGTCAGATCCGGTAACGCCGAAAATGGTGCAGGGGCAAACCGCAAAGAACGCCTCCATTTCAGAAGTGACCACGCAGCCCTTTTCCCGCAGCGCCATGAGCTGGGGGCAGAAGGCGTTGAGTCCGGGAGTGCGGAATACCACGTCCGCTTCGATCTGCTCCAGATATTCGTCGCCCAGGGTCAGCTTTGCCCCCTGACGCTCCAGCTCCAACACCTCCGGCAGCAGCTTTTCTCTGGGGGTACGGTCCCGGCACTCCACCGGAATGCCGCGGTCCAAAAGCATTTTAACCAGCGGGCGGTTGCTGATGCCAAGTCCGATCACGCAGACCCGTTTTCCCTTTAGGGCTTCAAAATATTCGTTTACTGTCATGTCGATCAGTCCTTATTATATTTTATATAGGCAATGTTATATTGTACACGAAAGCGCCATATTTTGCAACGAATTTGTCCGGGAAGCCGAGCCTTCCTTTATTTTATCGACTAAAGCATTTGACAATACCCGAGAATTACAGTATGATAATGGGCGTGACCTGACCGGACAGCCGCGGAGGGTGTGCCGAAAGGCCCCCTGTGAGGAAAGTCCGGGCTCCATAGGGCAAGGATAACGGGTAACGCCCGCCGTAGGCGACTACAGGAAAAGTGCAACAGAGATATACCGCCATTGGTGTTCGCCATCACTATGTCAACCTTTATGAGCTTCTACGCTCGCATGATAGTGCACTGGCGCGCCAAGGGTAAGGGTGGAAAGGCGAGGTAAGAGCTCACCGGCTGCCGTGTGAAAGCGCGCAGCCCTGTAAACTCTATCCGGAGCAACACCGCAATGGAAGCAAGGCTTGCCCGGCTGCTTCCGCTTAGGTGGCTGGAGCGTATTGGCAACAATGCGCCTAGATAGATGGCTGTCGATTACAGAACCCGGCTTATAGGTCAGATCACGCAAAAGGAGCGATGCAGTGCTTGCATCGCTCTTTTTGCACACCTCATAAAACAGATTTCCCGGTGCGCCCGTGTGAAAACCGGAAATCAGCCCCATCAGCGCAGAAAAGGTCACGGGCAGCAAAAATCAGCCCTTTTCTTTGGGCTCGAACCGGTATAGTATATCACCAGAATATCATTTGTTATGATTTCGCTCCCTACTCAATTGCAGAAAGGATGAAGCATATGTCACCCTATGCGCACCTGCTTTCCCCGCTGAAAATCGGAAACGTTACCCTGAAAAACCGCATGCTCAATTCCAAGTGCGTCTCCTCTGATGAAATGGAGCCGGAGCTTTCCGGTCCCTTCTATGAGCATCTGGCACGGAATGGCGCAGCACTGGTCTGCGTCGGCGTCGGTGCCCTGCCTGATTGCGACGGCAACTACAGCCGTATGGCTCCCTGCCACATGGACGATCCCCAGAGCCGCAAAGCCTATATGGACATCATTGACAAAATCCATGCCCAGGGCAGTCTGGCAACCGCCTCGATGATGGCAATCGAGCCGCAGAATGTGATGATTTCCGATGTTCCCGACTGGAATGCCATCCCCATGACCGGCGACTATTCCGCCAACCTCTTTGAAAAGCCTGCCATCACCGCAGAGCGTCTGGAGGGGATGATTCAGGATTTCGTCAACGCCAGCGTCTATTTCAAGGGCATGGGCTTTGACGGCGTTACCATCTACGCCTGCTATCGCGGCAGCATTCTTGCCTGTAGTCTTAGTCCCTGGTTCAACCACCGTACCGACAAATATGGCGGAAAAACCATGACCGAGCGTGCCGCTCTGACGCTGGAGGTCTTCCGCCGGATCAAGGAAGCCTGCGGTCAGGATTTCCTGATTGAATGTCAAACCTCCGCCACCGAAGAGGGCGGCTATACCCTGGAGGATTGGCTCACCTACTGCAAGCTCTGCGAGGGTCTGGTGGACATTTTCCAGATTCGCGGCTGGGATGGCTCCTATACCCATGTGAACAGCCACAACCTCAATAAGGAAGCGCCCTATAATCTGCAATTTGCAGCAGCTGCCAAGGCGCGCGGCATTCAATGCACATTCTCTCCTGTGGGCGGCTTCCACGATTCTGATCTCATTGACCGGTTTATTGCCGAGGGAAAATGCGACTGCGTTTCCATGGCGCGGGCATTTATCTGCGACGAGCATTATTATGACAAAATCAAAGCCGGGCATGGGGAAGATATCACCCCCTGCCTGCTGTGCAACGGCTGTCACGGCAGCTTCTGCGCCGTGAATCCCCTTGCCGGGTATCATCATATGCTGGACCGGATGTTCCACCCCTCCGGTGAGAAGAAGAACATTGCGGTCGTCGGCGGCGGTCCTGCGGGTATGCGTGCGGCACTGTTCGGCGCGGAGCAGGGACATACAGTTACGCTGTATGAAAAATCCGGCACGCTGGGCGGTCAGCTGAAATTTGCGGACTTTGTAGACTTCAAGTGGAATCTCAAGGATTATAAGAACTGGCTGATTCGTGAAATCGGCAAGTCCAATGTCACTGTGCAGCTGAACACCGAAGCCACCCCCGAGCTGCTGAAGGCGCAGGGCTATGATGTGATTATCGCCGCCCTTGGCTCCACTGCCAAGCGAATTCCCGTGGAGGGCGCTGATGACAGCGGGATTTATCTGGCGGAAGACGTGTTCGGGAAAGAGCAGAAGCTGGGACACAATGTTGTGGTCATCGGCGGCGGCGATACCGGACGGGAGGCTGCGCTGTATCTGGCAAAGGCAGGTCATAAGACCACGCTGGTCACCCGCGGCGACATCAAGCTCTTTGACGATCCCCATTCCAAGCGGGCAACGGAGCTGGACTATGAAAACGAGCCCAATTTCTCTTACATCGACAACGCAAAAACCGTTCAGGTGACCCCCAACAGCGTGACGCTGGATGTGACGCTGGATGTTCCAAAGTTCGAGGGCGACTTCGGCATGATGTTTATGATGATGGGACAGAAGGAGGGCGCGCCCTCTGTAATGCCCGACTCCCGTCCTGAGGGCTTCCCGCCTCGTCAGGAGCCCTTCGATCCCCATGCAGCCTTTGAGGAGGAAAACGGCGAGGGGCATGAGGGTCCCGGCGGTCCTCCTCCCATGCCTGTAGTGGATAAGTCCAAGCTGCCCCACGAGACTCGGACCATAACCTGTGACTCCGTGGTGATTTCCGGCGGCAGACAGGCGCTTTCCGCCGATGCATTCCAGGGTGCAGCGCCAAAGGTGATCTCCATTGGCGACTGCTTCTATCCCGAGGGCATTCGCAACTGCAATAACACTGCTTACGCTGCGATTATGCAGCTGTAAGCCATACAAAAACGCCACAGTGTACGAACTCCCCGTACACTGTGGCGTTTCTATTTGTTCAGATTTTATTCCGGATCGCACATCAGATATCGCACCAGCTGCGCCATGGTTTCCATCTCCTGCACGGTGGTATACTCCCGGACGGAATGAATCTCATGCATGCCCGTTGCCAGCACCAGGCAGGAGATCCCATGCGCAGACAAAAAGCTGGCATCGCTGCCGCCGCAGGCACGCTGGAATAGCGGCTGCAATTCTGCCTGTCTGGCTGCCCGCTCAAAGCGCCGGCAAATCGGTGCGGTTTCGTCTACCGACCAAGCGGTATACACCGTTGAAATATCTAGGCTTACCCTTCCCCCAGCCTTTTCCGCGGCATCCCGGAAGCACTGCGCCATATGATCCCGCTGCTTCAGCGCTGATTCATGGACCAGAGCGCGCGTCTCCCCCTCCACAAAGCACCGATCCGGCACGATATTGCCGCTGCTGCCGCCGCGAATGA
>ERZ780226.2993-NODE-2993-length-10895-cov-2.651845_pt1 | contig 10895 bp, 9 predicted proteins | sample MGYA00511165_ERZ780226 | MGnify/ENA primary metagenome ERZ780226 (study PRJEB29588, sample SAMEA2152373) | human gut metagenome | biome: human gut; feature: human-associated habitat; material: faeces | place: Denmark | collected 2008/2010 ...
GGTGGCTTGCCGTACGCCGCGAGCGGATCGACCTAAAAGGGTTGCTTCGCTCGATCGTCAAGCGTTAGACCGCAAACCGCACTGTCCGAAAAACGGAACGCGATACTTGTGACAAACATAAACCGAACCGTTCGATAAGATAACAAGGAGAACCCGAAGAAAACCGAACCGCGAGGGTCGCGCCACGCTCATGCACCGCGTCCGACCGAACTTTCTCGCCCGGACCGGGGGCGGCGGCGCCGAACGCCGACTTCGCCCGAGGATGCGCTTTCGCGTTTTCCGCAAATGAAAAAAGCCATGAAAATCAAAGTCATCAATCGCTCGGCATACGCCTTGCCGCAGTATGAAACCGCCGGAGCCGCCGGCATGGACGTGCGGGCCGACATCCGCGAAAGCATCGTGCTGGGCCCGCTGGAACGAACGCTGGTACCGACCGGACTTTACGTCGAGATTCCGGACGGATACGAGATTCAGGTACGCCCGCGCAGCGGTCTGGCCGCCCGGCACGGCATCTCGCTCGTGAACTCTCCGGGCACGATCGATCCCGACTACCGGGGCGAGATCAAGGCGATTCTGGTCAATCTGTCCGACGAACCGTTCGAGATCAAGCCCGGCGAACGGATCGCCCAACTGGTCGTCGCCCGCTTCGAGCGCGCCGAATGGGAAAGCGTCGAGACGCTCGGCGAAACGGCCCGAGGCGAGGGCGGCATGGGATCGACCGGACGAGGGTGACAGACTATTCGCCTCTCAGAAAAACGTAGCAGGCAATCCCTTCCTCATAAAACCCGTTCCGGCGAGCCGAAGCGATTTCGTCGCTATCGGTCGTATAGAAGTAGCGTCTGGCAACATCTCCGCTCCATGTAGCGCATTTGTAAAGAGGAACTGCCTTGGGATCGGATGGAACGTTATCGGGACTGAAAACGTATCCGATCATCTTATCCATATAAAAACCGTACTGCCCATACGATAATTCGTCCTTATCCACCGTATAGAAATATCGCGGAGTATAGGTCTCGGTGGATAAATACCGGTACAAGGGAACCGTCCCGGACGGTTGAGCTGTCGAAGAATAGATATAAAATCGGACGGGGGGACTCTCCAGCCAATAATCGTAAGTGCCGTTTACAATCTCCGTTTCGTCCGGAGTGAGAAAATGCCTATTGTCGCCCGAATGATATCTGTAGACAGGTGTTTTGTATCCGAGGCTTCGGAAAGCGTGATCGTTCAAGTATCGCTCAACAGCTATTTTCAAATCAGCCCGGCGTTTGGGATTTTCAACAACCTCATGGATAGGCACCAACGAACCCGGGTAAACATCGGTCAATACCGCATTATCTAAATTACAGCTCGCTTGCCAATTACTTATGTCCACTGTCACCGGATCTGACGATCCCAAATCGATTTTGCCGAACAAAGATCGTGTTACATCGCCCCCGATCGTCTTATATGCAATGACTTGTTCTTTATTTTGACTTGCAAGGGTCTCTTCCGTGGTCGATCCGATATTTCGACTGAAGATTTTCTGAATACTGAATCCCATACCGGCCTCAATGATGGTTGTTCTCTTAAAAGAGCTGGCAAAAAAGCGATACATGATTTGCAGCCTCCCTCCCAAATAAATATTCGTAAGAACATGGGTACCGTACTTTTGTATGATATATTCCGGATCGGCGTTGTTGACATCGGCTCTGAAAGCATCGGACAAATATCTTTTCAGTGAATCGGGTGGAAAATTGATCTCGACCCGACTCAGACATATATTCATGTCATAGCTTCCGAATCCGTATTTGGCCGAATAGGAATAATCGGAACCGAACTTATTGTTCAGCGTTCCACCGAATAGAGCCAATCCTCCAAGGCGAACGGACGAGGTAATCTTTTTGCAATAATCGGCACCGGTCTCGCCGACAATCATTTTGTTTTCCGCAAAAGGAGAATTATTGACATGAATTCTGTCAGGATAGCGACGATTTATCTCGGAGACGTCCACAATCTGATTCAATTCGAATTCCGGAGACATGTATTCCTGAGTGACATCGTAACCGTATCCCAAACAATTAAACTACTTATGCTCCCATGACAACCCGTCAGCCGGTGGGGCCAAGGCCTGTTTCGTCCGAACGACGAGGATTTTCTTCGAAACGACGGCGTCGGCTCCGTCTACGGTCTCGTAGCCTGATATCAAAAGAGAATCCAATCGGTTTCGGGAATCCGGGTTCCCGTGCAAGATCAGTTCGATCGTCTTATCACCGTACCCGGTAATGTTCTGAATACTTACGCTCAGATTTTCCCAATCCAATCCATAATTCATATCGGTGACATCCCAATACAAGTCCGTTGAAATATCCAACCTGGCCCGAGTTGTTCCGGGAGTATAGTACAACGTATCAAGAACGTCCAGATAATGCTGACCGGCTGGCTCCGCTTTAACCGATGGATCGCCCGATGTTATTACAGGCACTGGGACGGAAATTGGTTTTTCACAAGATATCAGTAAAAAGACCTGCAAAATAAAAAATAAGATTTTATTCATCGTTCTCCAATTTTACCACCACAGACAACAAAAACACCAGGACAGACATACTTAATTTTTTGCCAATGTATTACACATTTTCATAATTTCACACGGAACGCCGTGCGATTTTATTTTACAGTTATTTCTTTTGTGAAATCACCTCATTTCAAGAGATCGTATAAATCCGTATATTTGTAGATTCTCTTAAAAGATCGCTTTGCAATTCAAAGACATCATAGGCCAAAGGCCGACCATCGAGCGGCTTGTCCGGGGCGTCGACACCGGACGGGTCAGCCACGCGCAGCTCTTTTCCGGGCAGGAAGGATACGGACCGCTGCCGCTGGCGATCGCTTACGCTCAGTACATACATTGCACGAACCGTCGGGAAGGCGACTCGTGCGGCGAGTGCCCGTCGTGCCGGCAGATCGCGCAACTGGCGCATCCCGACCTGCACTTCGTTTTTCCGGTCAACACGCCCAAGGGACGCTCGGGCGAAAAGCCGCTGAGCGACCGTTTCCTGCCGCAATGGAGGAAAATCGTGACCGATACGGGCGGCTATTTCGACGAGCAGTCGTGGTACTCGGCCATCGAGATCGACAACAAGCAGGGCAATATCAGTACGCAGGAAGCCGACGAGATCATCCGCAAACTGTCGTTCAAATCGTTCGAGTCGGAATACAAGATCGTCGTCGTCTGGCTGGCCGAGCGAATGAACACGCAAGCGGCCAACAAGCTGCTCAAAATACTCGAGGAGCCGTGGGACAAGACGCTGTTCCTGCTGTTGAGCGCTTCGCCCGAACAACTGCTGCCGACGATCGTCTCGCGCACGCAGTGCGTAACGGTTCCGTCGATCGACGAAACCAGCCTGACGCGCTATTTGACGGCTCGCAAGGGAGTGCCCGAGGCCGACGCTTTCCGCGCGGCCCGGCTGTCGCGGGGCGACTTGCTCGAAGCGCTGCGCTGCCTGCGGCACGCGAGCGAAAACGACGAACTGTTCGACCTGTTCGTGAAACTGATGCGGCTGAGCTACGAGGACCGGCATCTGGAACTGCTCGAATGGGCCGAGACGGTCGCCTCGATGGGCCGTGAGGAACAGAAGCGACTGATCGAGAACTCGGTCCGCCTGCTGCGCGACAGCTACATGCTGACGGCCGGCATGGAGCCCATTTGCTATCTGTTCGGCCGCGAAGAACAGTTTTGCAAGAAATTTGCGCCTTACGTGAACAACCGCAACATCGAGCCGTTGGTGGCCGAAATGGAGCGGACGATGCGGCAGATCGCCCAGAACGGCAATCCGAGAATCGTTTTCCCTCACTTCGCGCTCACGGTGAGCAAACTGATAAACCGACTGTAATGGCGCGCGTGGTGCTGATAACGGGCGCGAACCTCGGTCCGGTCGCCGAGAACCTCGCCGAAGCGGAACGGCTGCTCGCCGAAACGGTGGGACGGATCGTTCTCCGCTCGTCGCTCAGAGAGTCGGAACCATGGGGATTCGAGGCCGACGAACGATTCCTGAACCAGGTGCTCGCGATCGAAACCCCATTGTCGCCCGAGCGGGTACTCGACGAATGCCAGCGTATCGAGAGGATGCTGGGACGGGTGCGAACGCCGGATACGGGCTACCGCTCGCGGACGATGGACATCGACATGCTGTTCTACGAAGACCGGGTCATCCGCAGCGAGCGGCTCACGATTCCGCACCCGCTTCTCGAGCGGCGCGATTTCGTGCTCGCCCCGCTGGAGGAGATATTGCCCGATCTCGTACATCCCGTGCTGGGACGAACGGTCCGGCAGCTTCGCAGAGAGCTCTCGGCCGGACATGCGGCCCGGACCGGAACAGGGAAGACGGCACGTTCCGAAGAAACGGCGGCAACAAACGCGGGCGGAAGCGTCCGGACCGCATGCCCGGAAGGCTCCGTGAAAACTATCGAAAAATCGCTACCTTTGCAGGCAATTGGCTTGAAGAAATGAGCTCGAACGAAATCAGAATCCATAAGACGCTCGCCCGATGCGGCATACTGGCCGTCGTGCTGCTGGCCACGCTGTGCCGTTGCGCGCGGCAGGCGGCGCCGCAGGGAGGCCCGCGCGACTCGCTGCCGCCGAAAGTAGTGACCATGACGCCGGCATTCGGAACGACTCATTTCAAGGACAAGCGGATTCTGATCGAGTTCGACGAATACGTCCAGCTGGAGGATCAGCAAAAGGAGTTTTTCACCTCGCCTTTCATGGAACAGAAGCCCGTGCTCTCGATTCGCGGGCGGAGCGTCCAGATCGACCTGAAGGAGGACCTCGACTCGAACCGCACCTACGCGCTCGATTTCGGCAGCAGCGTCGTCGACAACAACGAGGGCAACCCCTACGTCGGACTGCGCTACGTCTTCTCGACCGGCGGCGAGATCGACTCGCTGCTGATGTCGGGCTATACGGTCGACGCCCAGAAGGGCGACACGCTCGGGAAAGTCTTCCTGCTGTTTTTCGACGCGAAGGCCGACTCGATTCCCGCCTACGACTCGACGATAGTCAACAGCAAACCGTTGAGCGTGGCCCGATCCTATCCCAACGGCATTTTCATCGCCGAGAACCTGAAGCCGATGGACTACCGCATCTACGCGCTCGAAGACAACAACAATAACATGCGCTACGAGCCGGGCGTCGACCGCGTGGCTTTTCTCGACACGGTATTCAACCCGCTGCGCGAGCCCGCGTTCGACATATGGTACGACACCTCGCGGCGCTACATGCAGGCCGACCCGCAACTGATGATGCGCCTGTTCAAGGAAATCCCGTCCAAGCGCCAGACATACACCGGAGCCAGCCGGCCGCAAAGCAACCGGGTGACGCTCATGTTCTCCGCCCCGTTCCCGCAGATCGACACGCTGGTTTTCGAAGGGTTCGATCCGTCGAAGATACTCACCGAGTACGTGACTCCCCGGCGCGATACGATGACGCTGTGGTTCGATGCGATCGAGGAGGAAATGCCCGATACGCTGAGGGGACGGCTCGTCTACCGCAAGCACGACAGCACCGGAGTGCTGCAATCCGCAGGACAGGATCTGGCGATCGCATGGCGGAGGCCTGCCAAGAAAGAAAAAGAGAAAGAGAAGAAAGACGACGCGCCCGAACCCAACCCGTTCAAGGTGAAGGTAGCCGGCGGCACGACGCTGAACCCGGAGAAGAACATCGTCTTCGACTTCGACTATCCGTTGACCCGGGTCGACAGCACAGCCATCGACCTGCAGCGTCTGGGCGAGGGAGAAAGCTCCGAGCCGGTGAAAGTCTCCTTCGTGCAGGACACCGCCAAACTGCGCTCGTGGACGCTTAGCGCGCCTTGGGTGGCGGGAGAGAAATACCGTCTGACGATTCCGGCCGGAACGTTCGCCAACACGAACCGCGAGAGCAACGACACGCTGCGTTCGGAGTTCACGATCGAGTCGCCCGAAAAGTACGGCACGCTGATCCTCAACGTGAAGGGCAAAACGCCGCAGAGCGAATACGTCATCGAGGTACTGCGCGACGGCCGGGTGCAGAAGGAGATTCCCCATGTCCGCAGCGGGACCCACACGATCCGCTACGTGGACGTCGGAACGATCAAACTCCGGTTCATCGAGGACCTGAACGGAAACGGGAAATGGGATACGGGTTCCGTATTCGAAAGGCGGCAGCCCGAGCGGGTCGAGTACTTCGTCGACAAGTCCGGCACCGAAGAGATCGTGACCAAGGAAAACTGGGATCTCGAGTACGACGTCGACATGAACGAGCTGTTCGGCCCGATCACGATGGAACGGATGCAGGAAAAGATACGCCGCGACGAACAGGCGCGCCTGCGCGAGATAGCCAAGAAACGGGCGGAGCAGGAGAAGAACGGCCGCCAGTCCTCCGCCGCAGGCGGCAACAGAAATAACAGCAACAACTATAACGGCTACGGCAATACCGGAGGTCTCGGAGGCACGGGAGGAATGATCCGCCGATGAGACGGGCAACAAAACGACGCGACTGAACGTTAGGCGAATATGCGGGCATTAGGGATCATATTGGCGTTTGCCGCCGCTCTGTGGAGCGGCAGGTTGCAGGCGCAGCACTATATCGGCGTGCGGGGCGGCTGGGGAGGCGGCTGGGTGCGCTTCCAGCCGGTGCGTGAGACGGGCATCCATTGGGGGCTCTACTCGGGCGGGCTCTCCTACAAGTTCTACACCGAGCAGAAGTACGTGGGCGCCATACAGGTCGATCTCGAGTACATGCAACGGGGATTCATGTACGACGAGGTGCGCGGCGGCGATACGAGCTACCATCGGACGATCAACACGTTCGAGCTGCCGTTCATGTGGCAGCCGCACATCTACGTCTTTCAGCGCCACGCGAGGGTGTATCTGAATCTGGGCGTCTATCTCTCCTATGCCACCGGCTCCAAATATTACTGGCAATCGAAGAAAAACGGCATTTTCGAACAGGGCGACTATCCGATGATGCTGACGCGGGACCCCCGGTGGGGATACGGCCTGTGCGGAGGCGGAGGATTCAGCGTGCTGTTCGGGCGGTTCGAAGCGGCATTCGAGGCCCGCTATTACCTCGGTTACTCGGACGTGCTGCGCAACGGGACCAAATATACCGGCAATCCGAACCACTCGCCCTTGGACAATATCAACCTGTCGCTGGCGGTATACTACCGTCTGGGCAAGGGAGGCATACGCTCGGCGCCGAGCAAGGGCGTCGCCCGGCGTATGCAGGAGGCCGCCGAGCGGCGGGCTCGAAAAAGGCTCGAGCGAGAAACGGACCCGCAGGCGACGGATACGCCTCCAGCGGCAGTTTCCGTCCCGGCCGACAGCGTTTCTCTCGCGCCCCTTCCTCCGGTCGGAGCGGCCGATTCCGGAGCAGAAAAATCACGATAAAAACAGACCTGAAATGAGCAATGAAACAGAATCGACGCGGCAGCAGAAAGTCGCGCGCCAAATCCAGCGGGATATCGGCGACATATTCTCCAAGGAAGCGGCCTCGCTGCTGTGCGGAGCCATGGTATCGGTAACGCTCGTGCGGATGAGTCCCGATCTGGAACTGGCCAAGGTGTACCTGAGCGTCTTCCCGTTCGAGAAGCATACGGCCGTCATGGAGTCGCTCGAAAAGAACAACTGGCTCGTGCGCAAGGCGCTCGGCACGAGAGTCAAGCATCAGCTGAGGCATGTGCCCGAACTGGTCTTCCGTGTCGACGACTCGCTCGAATATATCAGCACGATCGACAAGCTGCTGAAAGAATAACTTCCCCGACGATATGCCCCGTCTTCCGCTGTTTTTCGCCCGTCGGTATCTTTTCTCGAGGAAATCGCACTCGGTCATCAACATCATTTCCGGAGTCAGCGCCTTCTCGGTCGCCGTTCCGGTAATAGCTATGGTGGTCCTGCTCTCGGTGTTCAACGGCTTCGAGGGATTGATCAAAACGATGTACCGCAGTTTCGACCCCGATCTGGCGATCATGCCCGCGCGAGGTCAGGTCTTCGCGACCGATTCGGTGCCGCGCGACGAGCTGCTCCGCATCGACGGAGTGCGCGAGGTATCCTATTCGCTGGACGGGAACGCGCTGCTGGAATACCGGGGGCATCAGTTTTTCGGCATGATCCGCGGCGTCGACTCGCTCTACGCCGAAGTCGTACCGGTCGACAGCATGACGGTCGAGGGACAGTACAGGCTCCGCTTCGGCGACATGCCCGAGGCGTTCGTCGGGCAGGGCGTCGCCTCGGCGCTCGGCGTGCGCACCGGGCTCAGCAGTCCGATCACCGTTTACGTACCGCGCCGGGGACGAGTGTCGCCGCTGCTGCCGTACAGCTTTTACCGGCAGCAACCGGTTTTTCCTTCGGGCGTGTTCGCGCTCGAGGCCGAGATCGACGGAGAGTACGTGTTCGTCCCGCTCGATTTCGCGCAACGGCTGTTCGACTATCCCGGCCGGGCCTCGGCAGCGGCCGTCCGCCTCGCGGAAGGAGCCTCCGCCGCCCGGGTGAAGGAAGCCGTCGCGGAGCGTCTGGGCGACGATTTCCGCGTGCTGACGCGCTACGAGCAGAAAGAGTCGTTCTACCGGATCATGACCTACGAGAAATGGGGCATTTATTTCATCATCCTGCTGGTGCTCCTCGTCGCCTCGTTCTCGCTGATCGGCTCGCTCGCCATGCTGATCATAGACAAGCGCAAGGACATGCGCACGCTGATGACACTCGGCGCCGACGTACCGCTGCTGAGAAAGATCTTCGTCTCGGAAGGCATGATGGTCTATCTGCTCGGTGCGGCAGGAGGACTGGTGCTCGGACTGGCATTGGCGCTCGGGCAGCAGCATTTCGGATGGCTGAAGCTTTCCGGGCAGACTTTCCTGCTGGATGCCTATCCGGTCGAAGTGCACGCCGCCGATCTGGTTTGGATCACGCTCACGTTCGTCGTGATGAGCTATCTGATCTCGTCGCTGACGGTCCGCACGATGATTCCCCGGCGAGAAATTAAAATGGAGGAGAACGTATGACAAGACGTCTGCTGATTCTGATTCTGGCGCTCGCGTCGTGCGCGTGCAACCGCTCGCGCAACATTCCGGACGACGAACTCGGGGCCATTACGCGCGACATTTTCCTGTCGAACGCCTTCCGCGAGTCGCTGCTCAGCGGCATTCCGATGACCGACAGCGTCGACATCTATACCCCGATTTTCGAGAAATACGGCTACGAGCCGGAAGATTTCAACTACACGGTCAGAAACCTCTCTAAGCGCAAGAGCGTCCGCTTCACCGACATCATCGACGAGGTGACCGCATCCCTCGCGCGCGAAGACTCTCTGCTGCAGAAAAGAGTCGCGCTGCTCGACACGATCGACCGGCGAATCGACGAGCGATACCGGCAGACGGTCTACGAAGACTCTTCGCGCCGCGTCGTACGGACCGGCGATCTGGAGCATCCCGACATCGCTCTGCCCGTCCGTCCGGGACGCTACCGGGTGGAGTTCTCCGCGTTGCTCGACTCGTCGGACCGGAACGGTTCCGTACAATACGCCCAGCACACGGTCGATTCGGCAGGTCGGCGGAGCAATTTCCACTATCGCCGCTATCCCAAGGGAACCCGCAAGCGCGAAACGGTCGAGATCAGCCTGGACGACCCGAAGATCACGGAACTCCACATCATTCTGGCCAAGCTCAGCGGCAGGGACAAGGAACGGACGGCCGCCTCGCTGCGGATCGACTCGCTGCAAGTCGTCTACTATCCGCCCCGCGAAGAAAGCTACGACTCGGTCCGGCTCGAGGCGCTCGGATTCGATGCCCGGACGTTCGGGCTTCTGCTGCAAAACGAAACGCTCTACGATCATGGAAACGGCGAGGAAACTATCGGCGCACTTGATCCTGACTCCTCAGGGCTGGCTGCAGGACGGGATACTCTCGTTCGACGCTGAGGGACGCCTGCTGCGCATCGAGCGGACGGACCGGATCGATGCGCAGCAGAACGTGGAGTTCTATAACGGAGCCCTGGTTCCGGGCTTCGTCAACGCGCACTGCCATTTGGAACTGAGCTATCTGAAAGGCCGGATCGCGCGGGGCGGCGGACTGGCCGCGTTCGCCGACGCGATCGCGTCGGAGCGGGGGAAGACCTCTCCCGAGGAACGGGCGGCCGCGGCCGCCTACTGGGACTGCCGGATGTTCCGCGACGGCGTGACGGCCGTCGGCGACATCTGCAACGGCACCTCGACTTTTCCGCTGAAGCGGAAAAGCCCCGTCCACTACCATAACTTCGTCGAGTGCTTCGGACTGCGAGCGCAGGATTTCACGCCGATGCGAACCGTGCTCCGCGAGTGCACCGGCTCCGGACTCGAAGGCAGCCTGACGCCCCATTCCGCCTACTCGCTTCAGGACGCTCCGTTCCGGGCCGTCGTCGCCGAAAGCCACAGGCTGTCGGTCCATTTTATGGAAAGCCGCTCCGAAGCGGAGTTGTATCGGGCCCGGGGACCTCTGCACGAGCGCAACCTCCGCGAGCGCGTAACGATCGATTTCGCCGGATACGGCTCGCCCGCAAGGCGGATTCTCGACTCGGTGCCGCCGGACAGGCCGCTGCTGCTGGTGCGCGGCACGTTCGCCTCGCAGCAAGAGATCGAGTCGCTCGCCGAGCGGTTCGGCGACCGGCTGAGCTGGGTGCTGTGTCCCCGGTCGAACGACTATATCGAGGGAGCCCGGCCTCCGGTCGAGACCCTGCGGCGCGCAGGGGTTCGAATCGCTTTGGGGACCGACAGCCTGTCGTCGAACGAAACGCTGTCGATCGTCGAGGAGCTGAAGATGCTCCGCAGCGTACCGCTCGACGAGGCCCTGCGCTGGGCAACGCTGGGAGGAGCCGAGGCCCTCGGCATCGACTCGTGGGCAGGGAGCTTCGTT
>ERZ780226.2994-NODE-2994-length-10892-cov-3.705546_pt1 | contig 10892 bp, 7 predicted proteins | sample MGYA00511165_ERZ780226 | MGnify/ENA primary metagenome ERZ780226 (study PRJEB29588, sample SAMEA2152373) | human gut metagenome | biome: human gut; feature: human-associated habitat; material: faeces | place: Denmark | collected 2008/2010 ...
CAAACAAGGAATTGAACAAGGTATCGAACAGGGTATTGAACAAGGAATTGAACAAGGAATTGAACAAGGAATTGAACAAGGCAGTGAGAATAATCGCAAAGAAATGTATAGGACGATGGTAAACAAAGGATTCAGTATTTCAAGTATCGCATCGATCTTCTCGGTAAGTGAAGAGTCGATTGAAAGGCTATTGATGAAAGCTTAGGTGAAGTTAAATATGTGAAGAACATTTAGACACTAGTACAAATCTTTGAGGTTTCTAGAATGACTTTAAAAATAGAGTTTAATAGATGGATGTGGATTTCGCATCCATCTTCTTGATAAGTTGAAAAAAATATAGATATATGCAGGATTGATATCATTTAGATAATGATATTTAGTCTTGATGTAGACGTTGTTTTGGAGTGCACAGGCTTCTATTGCTCAAAGGAAAAGAGCCAGGCTCATATCGATGCAGGCGCTAAGAAAGTTGTTATTTCGGCTCCGGCAGGAAATGACCTTAAGACTATCGTTTACAGCGTAAACGAAAAGACTCTTACAGCTGATGACAAGATCATCTCTGCTGCATCTTGCACAACAAACTGCCTTGCTCCTATGGCTAAGGCTCTTAACGATTATGCTCCTATCCAGAGCGGTATCATGAGCACAATCCACGCTTACACAGGCGACCAGATGATCCTCGACGGTCCTCACAGAAAGGGCGACCTCAGAAGAGCAAGAGCAGGTGCTGCTAACATCGTTCCTAACTCAACAGGTGCTGCTAAGGCTATCGGTCTTGTTATTCCTGAACTGAACGGAAAGCTCATCGGTTCTGCTCAGCGTGTTCCTGTTCCCACAGGTTCTACTACAATCCTCACAGCTGTTGTTAAGGGCAGTGATGTTACAGTTGACGGCATCAACGCTGCTATGAAGGCTGCTCAGTCTGAGTCTTTCGGTTATAACACAGACCCGATCGTATCTTCAGATGTAATCGGTATGAGATTCGGTTCACTGTTTGATTCAACTCAGACAATGGTTTCTAAGATTTCTGATGACCTTTATGAGGTTCAGGTTGTTTCTTGGTATGATAACGAGAACAGCTACACCAGCCAGATGGTTAGAACTATTAAATACTTCGCTGAACTCGGCTAAGATACAGAGTAGACAATACGGCCGCCCGATGGAAGCTTTCCGGGCGGCCTTTTTAGTACAATGAACCTGACGGAATATATTAACATAAATTTCATATAATCTTCACATTTGCCCTATTGACATTTATTCGGTAAATGGATATAATAAATATAGTAGCATTTTTATGATAGTAAATAAAATGCTACTATATTTTGATGATAGAGATTTATGTTAAGGAGGGATAAATACGGATTCAAAACAAATACAGAAGCTGTTTCTTGCGATAATGCCGATATGGCATTATAAGCTGGCGAGACCGTTTAAGCGACTCTTGCTCGACAATGTCAGCCTTGATATGTACTATTGTATACAGATTGTACAGTTTACCGGGCGAGAGATGACAATGACAGAGCTTTCACGGGCAATGCATATGCAGAAACAGCGGATGACAAAGATTGTTGACGGACTGATTGAACATCGGCTCGCGGAAAGGGTTTCGAATCCCGCTGACCGAAGGATTGTCAAAATACGCTTGACGGATAGTGCGTTTGAATATATCGATAAGTTCCTTGATGAATATGCAGTATATTTTAGGGAAATTATAGACGGTATAAGCGATGAGGACAAAACTGAACTCGGCTCTGCTCTGCAAACGATATTTCGGATTTTGAAAGCCGTACCCGATGCAAGAGAAAGTGAACATCAAGGAAGAAAGGAAGCGAAAGTATGATAAAACGGCTTGCTGGCTGTATAAGGGAGTATAAAAGACCCACGATTTATACTCTGATTTTCATTGTGGGTGAAGCAATTATGGAAACAATTATTCCGTTTATTACCGCTCAGCTGGTAAATGACATAAAAGCGGGAACAAATATGAATGAACTTTTAAAGACCGGTTTAATTCTTACGATAATTGCCTGTGTTTCGTTGCTCTGCGGCGGATTGGCGGGGTTTACCTGTTCAAAGGCTTCCGCCGGGTTTGCAAGAAATTTGAGAAGTGATATGTTCAGAAGGGTTCAGACATACAGCTTTGAAAATATTGATAAATTTTCATCTGCGTCGCTGGTTACACGTATGACAACGGACGTTGCTAACGTTCAAATGTCATATATGATGATAATCAGAACTGCGGTTCGTGCACCGCTTATGCTGATTTTTTCGGTAGTGATGACATATATAATGGGCGGGGCACTTGCATCAGCTTTTGTTGTTGTTATTCCGGTTCTTGCCGTTGGGCTTTGGATTATAGGAAAGAAAGCAATGCCGGCGTTCAGACGTGTATTTAAGAAGTATGACCGTTTAAACGAATCCATCGAAGAAAACGTCAGAGGTATGCGTGTTGTCAAAGGCTTTGCACGCGAGAACTATGAAAAGAATAAGTTTGGCGCTGCCGCTGAGGACATCAGAGGTGACTTTACGCGTGCTGAGAGAATCGTTGCGTGGAATATGCCGCTTATGACATTTTGTATGTATTTTAATATGGTATTTATTCTCCTGGTCGGTTCAAAGATTGCTATTCAAAGCGGAGGACAGACCATAGATGTCGGCCAGATTTCAGCAATGCTGACCTATGGTGTTCAGATTCTGATGTCGCTTATGATGTTGTCTATGATATACGTTATGATTACCATGTCAGCGGAGTCAGCGAAGCGTATCTGTGAGGTTCTTGAAGAAGTTCCTTCGCTCGATGAACCCGGAAATCCGATTATGAGTGTTAAAGACGGTTCGATTGATTTTGACGATGTAAGCTTTAAGTATAGCGCAATGGCAAAGAGATATGCGATTGAGAATGTAAATCTTCACATCAAGAGCGGTATGACGGTCGGAATCATCGGCGGCACAGGTTCGAGCAAGTCGTCGCTTGTTCAGCTTATACCAAGGCTTTATGACGCTACCTGCGGAAGTGTAAAGGTCGGCGGTGTATATGTTAAGAATTATGATATAGAAACCCTGCGCGGAGCTGTCGCTATGGTTCTTCAAAAGAACCTGCTTTTCTCGGGAACTATAGCCGAGAATCTGCGTTGGGGTAATGAGAACGCGACCGATGCAGAGATAGAAGAAGCTTGTCGTCTTGCTTGTGCGGACGAATTTATTCAAACCTTCCCCGATAAGTACCAGACTAAGATTGAACAGGGCGGTACTAACGTTTCGGGCGGACAGAAACAGCGACTTTGCATAGCGCGTGCCTTGCTGAAAAAACCGAAAATTCTTATTCTTGACGATTCGACCAGCGCGGTTGATACAAAGACAGACGCAATGATAAGAGATGGGTTTAAAAAGTTTATACCTGAGACAACAAAGCTGATAATTGCTCAGAGAATTGCTTCGGTTCAGGAGGCAGACGCAATTATCGTAATGGATAACGGTAAGATTGCGGATATAGGTACGCATGACGAATTGTTACAGCGGAGTGAAATTTACCGCGAGGTTTATGAACAACAGTCGAAAGGAGGCACCGAAGATGAAGAAAAATAAAAAGATGAACGGCGGCGCGTTTAAGCGCGTTATAAAGATGCTTTTTAAGTTTTATCCGGTGCTCTTGCCGCTGACAATATTTTGTATACTGTTTTCGGCGGCTGCGGCGGCTGTTCCGGATATGTTTATCCAAAAGGTAATAACTATTATAGGAAAGTTCAGTGAGACAAGAGATTGGGCGGCGGCAAGCGGAGAACTTATGCCGAAGATATATCTTCTTGTGGGTATATATATCGTTTCACTCATTGCTATAGTTGTGTATACTCAGCTTATGGCGTTTATCACTCAAGGCTTTTTGTGCAAGATGCGCCGTGCTATGTTTAACGGGATGCAGGACCTTCCTATTAAATACTTTGATAAAAACAAACACGGCGATATAATGAGTCACTATACGAACGATATAGATACGCTCAGACAGCTTGTGTCACAGGCGCTTCCGGCGCTTTTAAGAGCCGGCTCGGTGGTAATATGCGTATTCTTTGTGATGCTCTATTACAGTCTTTGGATGTCCCTTGTTCTCCTTATTGGTGTTGTCGCTATGATGTTTGTATCGAAGAAGCTCGGCGGCGGCTCGGCAAAGTATTTTATAAGACAGCAACAGTCACTCGGCCGTGCCGAAGGTCTTATCCAGGAGATGATGAACGGACAGAAGGTTATAAAGGTTTTCTGTCACGAGAGAGAATGCGAAGAAGACTTCGACAAGCTTAACGATGCCCTGTATGAGGACAGCAGAAAGGCAAATGCCTATGCGAATATCTTAGGCCCGATTATACAGAATATAGGTAATATACTGTATGTTATCGTTGCCATAGCGGGCGGAATATTTCTCATTTTAAATGTTAAAAACGTAAGCATCTCAAGGGCGGCATTGGATATAAGTATTGTTGTTCCGTTCCTCAATATGACGAAACAGTTTACCGGTAATGTCAACCAGCTTTCACAGCAGATTAATGCTATCGTTATGGGTGTTGCCGGTGCAGACAGGATTTTTGAGCTTATGGACGAAAAGCCTGAGACTGATGACGGTTACGTAACCCTTGTAAATGCCGAAATATCAAAGGACGGAACGATTACCGAAACCGACAAGCATACGGGACACTGGGCATGGAAGCATCCCCACGGTGACGGAACGCTGACATATACCGAGCTTAAAGGCGATGTCAGAATGTTCGATGTGGACTTTGGCTATGAAGAAAACAAGCAGGTTTTATACGGCGTGTCAGTTTATGCCGAGCCGGGTCAGAAGGTTGCCTTTGTCGGCGCAACAGGCGCGGGAAAGACCACCATAACCAACCTAATTAATCGTTTTTATGATATAGCCGACGGAAAAATCAGATATGACGGAATCAATATTAACAAGATAAAGAAGTCGGATTTGAGACAGTCACTCGGCATAGTCCTTCAAGAGACGAATCTCTTTACCGGAACGGTTATGGATAATATTCGCTACGGCAGACTTGACGCGACGGACGATGAGTGCCGCGAGGCGGCAAGGCTTGCAGGAGCCGATGACTTTATCACAAGACTTCCGAACGGATATGATACCGAGCTTTCAAACAACGGCGCAAACCTGTCCCAGGGTCAGAGACAGCTTATCGCCATTGCACGTGCGGCGGTTGCAGCCCCGCCTGTTATGATACTTGACGAGGCGACATCATCGATTGATACCCGCACCGAGGCAATAGTTCAGCGCGGTATGGATAAGCTTATGGAAGGCAGAACGGTGTTTGTAATAGCACACAGACTTTCAACCGTTATGAACTCGGATGTGATTATGGTTCTTGACCACGGACACATAATCGAACGCGGAAACCATAAAGATTTGATTGCACAGAAGGGAACGTATTATCAGCTTTATACAGGAGCGTTTGAACTCGAATAGAATAATTCCCCGAATTAAAAGGAGCTGTTTAAAAAGTCAAATGACTTTTTAAACAGCTCCTTTGGGTTTTGGTGTATAAATAGAGGTAACTAATCTTCGTCAGTTCTATCCTTAAGGAAGAAGGAAAGAGAGTCCTCCGAAAATTCAGCGTCAAAGCCTTTCGTCTTCAGAAAGTCCGATATAAATGACTTTACCGAATCCGAAGCAGGTGCATCAAGCGAAAAATGCTGACCGCCGCAGCAATCATGAAAATGCAGCGGAATTATATATTTTTGATACAGCAATTCTTTAAAATCGATTACTTCATTTAACGTTAAGTTAATCATTCATATCACCCTATTTTTAAGTCAAAACTATATTTATCATCAGTATTCTGTGTATTAATGTTCTGTGTTATTCATCATATATTATAACACAACTCATTTTCGGTTTCAACTTAAATATCACATTTCATATTTGTTTGCTTATGATTTAACATACAAAAAGATTTATGCAAAGTTATTTAAGAGGAATAGAAATCACGGTTTTGCCGAGTTCCGGTGAAGAAGCATAAACCTTAAGCCGGCCGGGTTCCTTGCCGACGCGGACGGCAACGGAACACTTGCCCGCTCTCATCTGTCTGCCCGGGCATTGCGGCGGAATATGGTCGCATATATCAGAGCCCGTGCCGACAACCTGACCGAGGCTGTTTGCAGAGAACTTAATAAATGCCCCGGCATCAGGAACCTCACGACCGTTTTCGTCTACGCATACGCAGGTCAAAAGTAACAAGTCTTTGCCGTTTGCATATTCAACCTTGTTATCTGGAATAAGCTTAAGACCGACCGGCTTACCGGTGGTTTCAACAACCTCTTCGGCACAGGTGTGTCCGGAATTTTTGCCGACAGCTTTCAAACTTCCCGCTTTATAGGAAACATCCCATTCGCCGTGACCGTAACGTTCGATTTTTTGTGTGCCGAGAGACTTTCCCTCTAAGAAAAGCTCAACTTCATCACAGTTGGTATAGACCCATACCTTAATCGGCTCGCCCTCTAAACCGCGGTGATTCCAATGCGGAAGAATGTGAACCATCGGCTCATCAGTCCAATGCGATTTGTTCTGATAAAACGCATCCTTCTTTTGTAAGTATAAATCTATCGCTCCCGAAACAGAACAAAGACGCGGCCATACACATTCACCGCGATGCTCAAAGGCAATCCATTGAAAGCTTCCTGCGACCCATTCCCGATCGGTTATAAACTTCCATGTCCTTTCTCTGCCTAAGAACCATTCGTTAGTATCCTTATCATAGGCACTTGTGAAGGCCTTAAAATCATCATAATCTCCGCGAACTGAGCCTGTTGCACAACATTCGGTCGAAACGAAAGGCATATTCGGATAGCGTTTATGTATTTCATCGTATTGAGAAAGGTTATAATTAACGCCGATAACGTCTACCAAATCAAGAACGGTCGAATTAACCGGGTCGTTTGAAACAGCGGTTGTTATCGGCCGTGAGGAATCAAGGCGTCTTACTGCTGTAATCATACTTCCGGCTATTCTGCGTCCTTGTTCGGTCACGTGCTTTGGCTCTTCGTTTCCGACGGACCAGAGAATAACGGACGGATGGTTTCGGTCGCGTTTGATTAAGGATTCGAGCTGAACAATCCCCTCATCGGTGGATTCATACCATCTTGTCTCATCCATAACGAGAATTCCGTTTTCGTCCAATGCGTCCATCGTTGCTTCTGCATGCGGATAATGCGAGGTTCGATATGCATTTGCACCCATTTCTTTTATCAAATCTATTCGATAACGGTATACGTTATCGGGAACTGCCTTGCCTGTCAGACCGTAATCCTGATGCGAGCAGATTCCTTTAAGCTTTATTTGTCTGTCATTTAAGATAAAACCCTTTTCACAGTCAAACCGAAATGTTCTGAACCCGAATTTCGTTTCGGTTTCGTCAATTGGTTCATTATCACCTGATTTGTATATTTTTGTGATAAGTGTGTACATATTCGGTGAATCTATATCCCAAAGCTTTGGGTTATCTATGCTGATACATTGATTAACCGTTGCCTTGCTTTTTAATTTTGCCGTCAGCTCGGTTTCGGTGTGAGCAAGCTCTGTGCCGTCACTGTCGGCTATAGCTGAATAAAGGCGTATTCCTTCGTCATTCAACAATGTGTTCAAAACGGTTGTTTCGATGTTGACGTTCCAGCCGTTCTCGGATTTGACGGGATTTACAAATACGCCCCACAGGTCAACGGCGACAGGTGCTGTTTTAACCAGCCAAACGTGACGGTATATTCCTCCGCCCTGATACCACCAGCCTTCGTGAGTCGAACAGTCGGTGTAAACCGAAAGAACATTTTCTTTATCGAAAAAAGCAATATCGGTTATGTCAACCTCAAACGGGGTGTACCCGCAGAAGTTATGTTTCATAAGACAGCCGTTCAGATAAATCGTTGCATTTGTTGCAACACCCTCAAAATACAGAGTTATTCGTTTATTTCTGTCACCTTCATCTAAAGTAAAGTGCTTTCTGTACCACGCATTTTCGTATTTTAAATAGCCGAGTGCCTGAGGATACTCCTTGCTTGGTGTTCCTTCTATTACATAGTCATGCGGAAGGCTTACATCCTCCCATAAATCGCCGCTCATCTTAGCGGGGTTATATGAGTCGGATATGTCAATATAGTCATATGATGCCGGACCTATCAGCATTCTTTCGGTCTTTGCACCTATATAATCGGGACCCTTCATAACAGTATTGCGCATTGGTAAATCGCCGCGGTGGAACTTCCAGTTATCATCAAACAAGATTTTTTCTCTCATTACCTTACCTCCAAAACGTTTGTATTATTATGCTAAGTATAACATATTTCGGTGGTCCGGACAATGTAATTTACTGTTGTTTATATGCACAAAACGGCTATTAAATTAAGTATGTGTTTTTGAATGTGTAGGAAAAACTTGACTTTGCTTATAAGCTGTGATAATATAATGGCATTAAACATAGAAAGGAATTGTAGCTATGTCAGAAAAAGTTAAAAAGTTTATAGAATCTCATTGGGATGAGTGCATAAAAGAAAACAGGGAGGATGAGGATACCCTTATCGGTATGCCGTATCCGTATATAGTTCCGGCAGTGGGACACTTTGATGAAATGTATTATTGGGATACATATTTCACAAATAAAGGTCTTGAACTCTGCGGAAGGATGCAGCAGGTTAAGAATAATACCGATGATATGCTTTATCTGGTCAAGAAATACGGCTTTATGCCGAACGGAAACAGAACATATTATCTTCTCCAATCACAGCCGCCGTTTTTATCGGGAATGGTGAGAGATGTATATGATTATTATAAAGACACGGTTTGGCTGAGTGCGGCATACGATGTTCTCAAAATCGAGTATAATTTTTGGATGTCAAAGCGAATCACGCCGATAGGTCTTAACTGTTATTCTTGTATATGTGACGAAGGCCGTGTTGAGGGTCTGTCAAAATGTTTTGAAAGTCGTGCCGGCTATATGCCCGAGGGTGATAAATATTTGATTGCTTTGCACTGTGGCATAACCTGTGAGAGCGGATGGGATATAAATCCGCGCTGGGGAATCGAAGGGTATAACTATGCCCCTGTTGACCTAAATTCACTTATGTATATGTTCGAGGATAATATGGCTTACTTCTCCGGAGAACTCGGCAGGGGAGAAGAAGCGCTATGGAAAGAGAGGGCGGCTGTCCGTCGTGAGCGAATGATTAGATATATGGAGGACGAGAACGGCCTTCTTATGGACTATAATTTCGAGACGGGAAGAAGAAGCGAAATCTTTTCGGTTGCATCGCTGTATCCGTTGTATGTAGGGCTTGCTGAGACAAGACATGCGAAGGCCGCCGCTGAAAATCTGTACAGGCTTGAGGCTGATTACGGGGTATTTACCTGTGAAAAGAACGACACTAAAGGAACGTTTCAATGGGATTATCCTAATGGTTGGGCATGCCTGCAATATATTGCTATTATCGGCTTTGATAAATATAAGTATTTTGACATTGCGCAAAGGCTTGCCAAAAAATATTTAACACTTGTTGAAAAGGTTTTTGATGAAACGGGAAACCTATGGGAGAAGTACAATGTTGAGGACGGAAGCTTAAATGTCAGCAACGAATATGAAATGCCCGCAATGATGGGCTGGAGCGCCGGCGTGTACCTTGCGGCAGAGAATTATCTAAACAATAAACAATAAATGTAAAAACATAACCGATGCTTTAAATCAATACTGCATTAAAAGCGGGAAAACCATAGTGAAAGTGGTTTTCCCGCTTTTCGCGTTTTGAGGAAAATGACGGATAAATTTATAGGGCTGATGTCCCGAAGGAGGTTTAAAATAAAATTGTTGCAATTCGGTTTGTTATATGGTAAAATGTGAATGAGAAAATATGTTTAACATTGACACAAATGTGCTTTATGCGAAGACGGCATTTGTTTATAAATATGCGAATAAAATTACTTAAACGATAAAAAATTTTTTAAAAGGGAATGAATTTTTATGGGATTAATTAAAGCGGGCGTCGGTGCGCTCGGAGGGGTTCTTGCCGATCAATGGAAGGAGTTTTTCTATTGTGACAGTCTTGACGCGGATATTCTTTTGGCGAAGGGCGAAAAGAAAACAGGAGGAAGAAGTTCAAATAAAAAGGGCGAGGATAACATTATTTCAAACGGTTCGGTCATTGCCATAAACGAGGGTCAAGCTATGGCCATAGTTGAATCGGGAAAGGTGGTAGAGTTTTCGTCTGAACCGGGCGAGTTTGTGTATGACAGCTCAACCGAACCGAGTATTTTCTGCGGAAGTTTAGGCGAAAGCATTAAAAAGAGCTTTGAACAGGTAGGAAAGCGTTTTACTTTCGGCGGAGACACCGGTAAGGATCAGCGTGTATATTATTTTAACACAAAAGAAATAATGGGAAATAAATTCGGCACGGCAACGCCGATTCCTTTCCGTGTTACAGTCAGTGAGGAGTTAGGTTATAAGCTTTCGGTAGACCTGCGCTGTAACGGTGTTTATTCATATAAAATAACTGACCCGATTCTGTTTTATACCAATGTCAGCGGAAACGTGCCGGAATATTATGAGCGCTCACAGATTGATGGGATGCTTCGCGGAGAACTTATGGACGCGCTTCAGCCGGCGCTTGCGAAGGTTGCAATGCAGAAGATTATGTACTATGAAATTCCCGCTCATACTAAAGAGGTCGGCACGGCGCTTAAGGAAGAGCTTGCGGCACAGTGGCGCCAAAGCAGAGGACTTGAGATTCAGTCTATAAGCTTTAATTCCGTTTCAATCCCGGAGGATCAGCGCAAGAAGCTGACCGAGTGGGAGGAAAACGCAATGACTATGAACCCCGCAACGGCGGCATCACGGCTGGTCGGCGGTCAGGTT
>ERZ780226.3000-NODE-3000-length-10879-cov-4.065503_pt1 | contig 10879 bp, 7 predicted proteins | sample MGYA00511165_ERZ780226 | MGnify/ENA primary metagenome ERZ780226 (study PRJEB29588, sample SAMEA2152373) | human gut metagenome | biome: human gut; feature: human-associated habitat; material: faeces | place: Denmark | collected 2008/2010 ...
ATCTTTGGTCACGACAGCTCCGGCAGCCACAACGGCATTGTCGCCGATGGTGACTCCCTGCAGGATGGTGGCATTGGAGCCTACCCATACATTCTTGCCCAGAACAATGGGGGCAGGGTAGGTAGTGCCGCGGTCTTCCGGCAGGAGGCCGTGGTTGAGTGTGGCAAAGACGACGTTATGGCCTATCTGGCAACCGTCACCCAGCGTCACACCGCCATGGTCCTGGAAGTGGCAGCAGGCATTGATGAACACGTTTTCGCCCACCGCGATGTTTTTCCCGAAGTCCGAATAAAAGGGAGGAAAGACCCGGAGCGTATCGGGTACCGGCTTGCCGAACAGTTCGGAAAGCAGGGCCCTTACTTCTTCGGGAGTATGATAGGCAGAGTTCAGCCGGAAGGTGATGCGTCTGGCTTCGTTGCTCATGTCGTCCATCAAGCGATGAATGGGTTCGGTGTTGAGTGCCTTGCCGGTCTGCACATACGATAGAAATTCAGAAAGTGTCATGAAAGGTAAATGTTTATGGTTGTTCAATGTTGATTTCCCAAAAGTATGTGCAAAGGTAGGCAAGGACATGGGGCCGTCTTGTAGACAAGCGAAGGATTTTTGTAACCTTTTTACGGTTATTCCATTTCCTTTCCGGCAGCATAGGCAGCTTTTTTCTCCATGATGCCTACGGCACGGTGGGTCATGCTGAAGCGGATATGTTCGATGAAGAGGTCCTGGATTTCGGGTATCTGTCCCAACCCTTCCTGACGGACAGTCACGGTATAGCCTGCCGCTTCCAGCTGTTCTTTCCATTCACCGGCAATGTCGTTTCGGGCATGGTCGCCTGCTACGAGCATGAAAGGTTGCAGGGTGACCGTTCGAGCTTTCGAAGCCTTCAGTTGGGCCAGCATGGTGTCAAAGGTCGGATAGCCTTCAATGGTACCGACGTGGAAGTTGGTCCACCCTCCAGCTTTCAACATGTAGTCCATCTGGCTGTAGGTGGCGGTACTGGGGGTATAGGTACCGTGGCCCACGAGGACAAAATGCTCCTGGTTCCGCCGTCTCTTTTCCGATGGGTCGGTACTCAACCGCTTGGCCAGAATAGAGGCTACCTTTTCGCAGTCGTCCACCGAATAGAGCAGAGGCATTCCGATGCGTATTTCGTTGAAGAAGGGGAGTACACTTTCTACGTCACGACGCAGAGATTCCATCTCAACACCGTCGATGATGTTGCTGCTCTGCACCAGGACACGTGTGTAACCTTCAGCCCGCAGGCGGAGCAGGGCTTCCAGTGGGGTGTCCTTCTGAATGCCGCGTTGCTTGAGGCGTCGGATGACGATGCGCGAGGTGTAGGCTTCACTGAAGGTCAGTTGGGGGAAGGCTTCCTGAGCCTTTCGGTTGAGGGCGTCGATGGTCAGGGTACGAGTGTCGTCGTAGGTGGTACCGAAGTGTACCATCAGCAGAGCGGCTTTCTCGCCGGCCTTCAAGTCGGCAAGAAAGTCGCTGGAGGCAAAACCGCCTTCTCCGTGTACCTGGCAGAGGAAGACGGTTTGCCATAACAAAAGTAAAGTAAGGGCTTTTCTCATAAAAGGATTATTCTGTTATTGGTTGCTCACTACACGGAGGATGTCGAAATAGAAGCCGCTGTCCACTTCGGCTCCCTTTTCTACCTTCCCGGTAGCAATGTCATAAATGTAGATGCAGGATTCTTCGCGGGTGTTGACCCCGATATAGGCTTTCCCGTCGACAACGGCCGTACGTTGCGAGAAGCGGCCGGCATTGTAGGGTATTTCAGTTCCTTTGTACTTCAGGCGTTCACGGCTGCCGTCGGCCAGGTTGATGATGGTATAGTAGTGGCAGTAAGAACTGATGTTCAGGGTACCGTCCGCCGGATCGCCGGCATCATCGCGGGCATAGGCCAAAGCCTTTCCGTTGCCCAGGTATTGGAGGGTGAGCAGTTTGCCGTCGCCGTTCGGATAACCTTCGTAGCTGGCATCAAACTGGGTTTCTCCTTTTTTGATGCGAAGCAGGTGGCCTATTTCCTTTCCGTTTGCGTCGGGACTGAAGGTAGCGAGATAGAGGTTGTCACTCTCGTCGTACATGACGTAGTTTTGCATCAGTTCGCCATAGGCGCTGCCGGACATTTGCTCGGCGATGTTGTTGGGTTGGTTGCTTTCGACTTTCATGGTAGTCGGGTTGATGACGGCTGTATAGAAATAGGGAGTCGCCTTCCCGTTGCGCTTTGAAGTTTTGGCAAAATAGAAATAATAGAGCTTCTTGTCACTTTGACGATAAGTCAGAATGCCTGAAGTGGTGAATACCTTATATCCTTCCGGCAGAGTGATTTCGTCGAGTGTACCGCTTCCGAGGATTGTCATGTCATCTGTCTTGAGCTTCGTCCAGATGATTTTGTCGGTATCGCCGTTGGCTGCCATAATGATCAGGGTATTGTCATCGAGCCAGGCGTGTGTGTACGAACGGGCCTTGAAGGTATAACCTTCGTCAAACGGACGTTGTGCCACAACGTTGAGAGCATTCTTGCCGGTGGTCGGATTATAGTTCACTTCCAGTTTTACAAAGCGGTCGGACGGCTGGTAGGGTACTTCATAATAATATTTTCCTTTGACGATGGCTTCCATAGTATAGGTGTTCCCGTCCGATTCAAATTCTGAACCGATGCCTTCGATGGAGATTTTGTCAGCCGCGGCACTCAGGTCGGATACGCTGCGGACAATGGTACCGTCGCCTTGGCTCATGCCACCATGCTTTCCTACGCTCATGAAGAGGTCGAAGTGATAGTTCAGATCGGTGTTGCCGTTGTTGTTACCGTTGTTTCCTTCGTTGGGATCGTTCGAGCAGGCGGTGAAAGACGAGGCCATCCATACGGCCATGCAGGCAATCAATAGAAACTTGATTTTTTTCATGTCAATGCAAATTAATTATAGTTAGGGTTAATTGATGAAAAGTCTGAATTTGGCAAAGAAGGCCCGGCCGGGCTTCTGCAGTTTATAATTGTCGTAGGCAGTCTGATCCAGCAGGTTGGAACATTCCAGCGACAGGCTGTAGCAGTCGTTTTTCCAGGAATAGGACACACCGGCATTGCAGATGTGCTGTGTAGGGATGCGCGACTTGTTTTCGTACGAGCCATAGGCCTCCCACGTGAGGAAGTACCAGTGTACCCATTGGTAGTTGAAGTTCAGACGCAAGCGACTGTCAGGCAGTCCCACGTGGTGGAAGATATAGTTCACTTCGGCTCCACCGAACAGCCAGGGGCGGTTGGGAAGGCGGTTGTTGTAGGTGGCCGATGGTTTGCCGTCGGTCTTGTATTGCTGCTGGTCGCGGGCGTCCTGATAGCTGAGGTTGCCCGAGATTTGCAGCTTGTTCTGCCAGTTGTAGCGCACTTCGCCTTCGGCGCCCTTGATGTGTACGGCGGGTACGTTCTTGTATTGCAGCATGCCTTCCTTCTCGATGACCTGTACCTGGATGAAGTTGTCGACATTACGCAGGAAACCGTTGGCTTCGTAGTACAGTGTGTGTCCGGCAGCCGGATGCCAGGTCCCGAAGAATCCCAGATTGGCATTGTTGCTCTGTTCGGGCTCCAAAGCTACGTTGGCATAGACGGTGGTCCCGTTGCCCAGCAGCTCGCGGGCAATGGGCAGACGGACGCTGTGTTCGAAGGAGGCTTTCAGTGAGAATGGTTCTATGAAGGTGAAACGGGTACCCACTCCGTAGCCGCCGTAGTTTTTGGTAAGGGAGCCTTGTACGGTGTTGGAGCCGGTTGTGGCGCCCGAGTCGGTCTGACGGATGTTGGCGTGGTTCACGTAGTCCTTGACGAAGAAGGTATTGTTCCATCGGTCGCTGAAGAACGACTGGTGGTAGGAGAGTCCCACGATATGTTTGGTCAATACATCGTTCGACGGTACGAAGTCCGTGTCCACATCGTCGTAGCGGTCATTGCCCGTGCGGTTCATCGAGTAGTCCACATTGAAGTTGTGATGGCTGTTCAAGGCATAGTCTATGTTGATGTGTACCAGGGTCATCGGCCGCTTGTAGTGGCGCATCGAGCGCTTGTTTCCCGTAATTTCGTTGCGAGAACTTACGATGTAGTCGCCGTTCCAGTTGTACTTGCGGTAGGCGGTATCTACGGTTAGCGAATGGTCCCAAGTGTGCGACAGCGAAGCATTCATCTGTAACCCTTTTACCAGAAAATCGCGCTTCTGGTAACGTGCCGAGATGTTCCAGGCATCCGTCTGACGTTCGGCCATGCCATAGACCACGGTTTGTACCGCTCCAGTCTGCAGTTCCTTGTCTACCTTGGAATACGAGCCCGACACGAAGAAGGCATCGGCCCAAGGCCGGTTGGAAAATCCTATTTCTACTTGCCCAAACAGGGAAAAATAGTCGTCATGGAAACGCTTGCGGTCGGCATAGACATACTGGTCCTGCTCTTCGTCCCATACTTCGACGTTTTTCATCCGATAGTCGTTCTTCGAGTAATTGATACCCAATGTCGGACGGATGATGAGGCCTGTTCGGCGTTCCACTAGTTGGGCGTTCAGGTCGGCTTTGTGGGTATGGAACGAGCCGATGCCATACGATACGTCCAAATAGTTCTTCTTTTCCTGTTTGGTAATGATGTTGATGGCGCCGCCCAAAGCGTCGGTACCCAGATGGGCGGGAACCACACCCTTGTAGATTTCAATGCGGTCGATGATGTTTACCGGCAGGTTGGCCAGTGTCACGTCACTGCCCTTGCTGCTGAGGGGCATGCCATCCAAAAAGTAGCGGACGGAGTTGCCAGACAGACCGTTGATGGACAAATCGAAATTCGAACCTACACCGCCCTCTTCGCGTACCTTGATGCCGGTCGTGCGGTTTACCAGGTCGCTCAGGTTGTTCAGTGAGGAAGCCATGGCCTTGACATCGAGCGCATTGACGGCGAAGGCACTTTCCTTGAGCTTTTGCGTCTGGCTTTTGCCGTATACCTCCACGGCACCCAGCCCTACGTTGCTTTCCTTCAGGCAGAAGTCTTTGGTCATGGAGCCGGTAATGCGAAGTGTGACTTTCTGCGTTTCGTACCCGACGAATGATACGACGACGACCTGTCGCCCTGGTGTCACCTCAAGCTCATAGCTGCCGTCTGCCTGGCTGTAACAGCCCATTGCAGTGTTTTCAACGGCGATGGTGGCCTGTTCCACTGGCTGTCCGTCGGTATCAGTCACACGTCCTGAAAGACGTACTTTCTGTTGTCCCGACAGGGTGGTGCTGCCAGCGGTGAGGCAGAGCAGTACCAGCATCAGCCAAATACAGGAGCCTTTTTCTGTTTTCTCTATTTTCATATACTATCCGTTTCAAGATAATAACAGCCTGGGAAACGATAGACAATGATGACAAAGAGAAACGGCTTTCTGATACGTACTGAAAGCAGAAAGAGCCCGACTCGATGTTTCGCCGCTTTATTCCCCGAAAGCGTAAAACGTTGGTAGATTCTGGCAGGTCTTCTGACTCGTCCCATCCTTGGATGCCTTCCCGTTCCTCGTGTAGGGCAGGAACAGTGGCTTGGGTCTTTCCGAGGACTTCCCTTATGTGGGGAGGACTTACAGCAGCGGGTCTGTTCAGGAGTTTCACCTGATTCCCTTTTCATCGTGCACTCCGAAGCGGGTGGAGGCAGCGAAACCAGATTCGCGTCGGCAAAGGTAGGAATTATTTTGGGTTCTGCCTCTATGTGTGAAGGAATATTTTGTAGTTATGTGATTATTTGTTGGAATCAGAGGGGATTGCGGTGTAGATTGTTTCCTGTTGATATGGCTCGGCTCTATACTGCTTGGGCGACATGCCTACATGCTGTTTGACGTATTTCCCGAAGAAGGAAATACTGGGGAAGTCGAGTTCATTGACGATTTCCTTGATGCTTTTGGTCGTCTTCTTCAGCAGGTATTGGATATCCTTCATGACATATTGTTCGATGAGGGAGGAAGCCGTGTTGCCACTCACTTTCTTGCAAATGGCCGACAGATATTTGGACGTGACATGCAGTTTGTCGGCATAGAAAGCCACACTGCGTGGTTTGGGATAAGAAGCCGAAAGAATGTTGATAAACTGATTGAACAGATTTTCTGCTGAATTGTAGGCAGGTGGAGAAAGGCGGACAATATGGTCGAGCGAATCGGAGAAATCATAGATAAACGCCTGAAGCAGGGCGTCGATCAATTCCTTTTGATGGCGGTGGGGCGTACTCTGTAATTTGGAACGGAGCAGGCTGTAGTATTGATAAAAAACAGTCCCTTCTTCTTCGGACAGGGATATGATGGGATGTTCCTCAATGTACATCTTGAAGTTCCAGTTGCCCGAGGAAATCAAGGTAATCTGGTTGGCATAGTTGGGGGAAAGGCAGAAACCGCAGCACTCGAAGTCAACGCTGACCATGCTATGCTCCAAAATTGTCCGTGGATGGCAAATTGGAAAATCCACAGCGGTGTGACCCCGTGCGCCAAACAGGATTGACCCTTCTGAAAAAAATGCTAAATACCCTGTATTAGTCCTGGCCGACGGGGGTTATTTTTATTTTGGTTAGTTGAGATTATTTGTTTTTCCCAGCCTTGATTTTCCGTACACTTTCACCACTCAGTTCAATCTGGTGTGCCGAGTGTACTATACGGTCAAGTATTGCATCGGCTACTGTAGGGTCTCCGATGGCGTCATACCAGCTGGAGACGGGAACCTGTGAAGTGATAATGATGGATTTCCTTCCATGCCTGTCCTCTATGATGTCCAGCAGGATTGGACGCTCCTTGGCGTCAAGCGGTACGAGGAACAGGTCGTCCAGAATGAGTAGCGGACATCGCTCTATTTTTCTGAGTTCCGTTTCGATTGTGCCTTTTGCCTTTGCCACTTTCAGGAATCCCAGGAGTTTCGAGGCGCTCGCATAGAAAGTCCGTATTCCGGATTTGCATGCCTGGTATCCCAATGCGGTAGCCAGGAAGCTTTTCCCGGTTCCCGAGGATCCTGTGATGAACAGGTTCTGCGCCTGTCGGACGAACTCCAGGGAAGCCAGCCGCTCCATCTGGTTGCGGTCAAGCCCCCGGCCGATAGTATAGTCAATCTCTTCCGGATAAGCTTTGTAACGGAAGGAGGCCAGCCGTATGAGCCTTTGGATGGCGGCTTCCGAACGGTAGTCCCATTCACGGGAAAGCAGCCAGTTGAGGAAGCTGTCAGGCGTGGCGGCTTCGGCAAAAGTTGACGAAAGACTTTCGGTGAAGGCTGCGGCCATGCCGTAAAGCTTCATCCGGTTCATGAGTTCGAGGGATACGGCGTTGCGGTCTTTTTCCGCAATGATGGGGGCCGTCTTTTCATTTGTTTTCATTGTTGTCTGTCTTTAAGTTATTGGGTGTAATTGTCTTTGAGAAGTATTCACGTCCGCGGATATTCTTGTGCCGCGGCAATGCCGGTAATCCGCCCTCCGTGCCGCAACCGTCGGCGGAAGGCAGGAAGTCCGCATCGCCGCCCTTTTCCAGAATGTCGAGCACTTCCTGATATCCGTAAAGACGGGCCTGCGAGGCACATGCGCATGCCGCCACAAGCCGTTCCAGCCCGTACTTCTCCTCAAGGGAGAGGATGCCGCGGCAACTGCGGAATGCTATCGGAAGATATCTTTTGTGGGCAGTGACTTCCTTCAGGTACACAAGCACGATGTTGTCGATGGAGGCAGCCCGCTGAAAAATCTCGCCCAGGTCTTTCTCGTAGCTTCCATGCCGGCCGGGCAGATTGTGCGAAGCCTTCTGCGTATAGCCGTAAGGCGTGTCGTCACGGTGATGGGTTGTCACGTGTCTGAGCCCGTGGAAGACTTCCAGCGTATCGGCGTCATAAACGATATCCACACGTTTGCCGATATATTCTTTCGGCACGCTGTAGTGGTGTTTGAAGAGCGTGACATAACTGTTACGCATTACCGTCGCCGTCCTGCGTTCCTTCATCTGGTAGCGCATGGCAGGAAGCGGACGCAGGTAGTCGGCTTCCGACTGTTCGAAGCGCTCACGGCGGGAATGCTCGCGCGATGCCATGCGCCCGGCGTTGAACTTCTCCAATGAGGCACGTATGGCAAGGTTCAACGAATTCAGATCATGGAACGTCAATCCTTCAATGTCGGCATAGACAGAACGGTATATCAGTTTGACTGCATTCTCCACGAGAGCCTTGTCCTTGGGGTGACGTACACGTGCCGGGTATACGGCACAGCCGTAATGTTCGGCAAAAGCTTCGAAGTCTCCGTTAATGACCGGTTCGTTGCGGTCACTGCGGAGGACGGCGGACTTCAGGTTGTCAGGCACTATGGCCATGGGAGAGCCTCCGAAAAAATGCAACGCATTCTCACAGGCGGTGATAAGGTCTTCCTTACGCTGGGAGCGGACGGCCTCGCAATAGGTATAGTGGCTGCACGGCAGGATGGCGACAAACACTTCCATTTGCCTGATTTCTCCCGTCAGCTCGTCCGTAACCTCAAGCCTGTCACCGGCAAAGTCAATGTACATCTGGTCGCCGGCGTAATGTTCCACATGGCCTACGGCCTTGGTCTGAAGCATATACCGCCGCAGCAGGATACCGAAATTCGCATGGCGGTAACCATCCGGATGCCCGCGCCTGTATTCCTCAAAGAGTTTGCGTACCGTGCCCCCTTTCCGTTTCAGGCGGGAGGCGTATTCCGGAAGGAGAGCCTCCAGCTCGATACGGCGTTCGGAAGGTTCCCTGACACGCGACTTGCCACCGACAAACATACCGTAAAGGTGTTCATCGGACATTTCCAACACTTTCTCAATGGGAAGGCCGCTCTCCTGATAGGCGCGGACATACTTGCGCACCGTGTTGCGGGAAAGGCTGAAAGCGCTGCTTATGCCTTTTATTCCCATCCCCATTACATAACAACGGAGGACATTTTTTAATTTTGCCATTGTATTAACTGTTTTAAACCGTCGGCCAGGACGGTAAACGAAAATACAGAAAAATCCCCTGTCAAACCATAAGCTTGACAGGGGTTATTCTTATTTTGGCATAAGTGGGCAATGGCAAAATGGCCGGAAGGGTCAATCCTGTTTGGCGCACGGGGTCACACCGCTGTGGATTTTCCAGTCTGCCGGCGGAAACTTCTCTTCCTCTCCGCGGCGGTCCGTACAGCTCCGTGCCTTTTCTCTGTTCTGGCGGTAGCGTAGCGGAGACAGGCCGGTCTTTCTGGCGAAGAACTTGCCGAATACCGACTGGTCGGAAAAGCCGAGGGAGTCGGCTATTTCCTTGACGTCCATGTCGGTGCATTCCAGCAGACGTCTGGCGTCGGCACAGATGAGTTCGGACAGGTGGAAACGGACGGTCCGCCCGGTCGTCTGCTTCACGACACGCGACAGGTAGGTGGTAGACATGTGGAGCCGTTCGGCATAGAAGTGGAGGCTGTGGCACTGGCGGTAATGGGCGGCCGACAGCTTCTTGAACTCGCGGAAGAGTTCGTTCGAACGGCTGACGCTGAGGGCGGCCGACGAACTGTTGCGGCACAGCAGGTCGCTGACCTGCAGCAACAGAAAGCTGCATTGCTGGCGCACCATGCCGTTTCGGAAAAAACGGAACGACCGCATTTCACCTTCGAACAGGGCGAACGTCTTCTGCAGATAGGCATGGTCGGTTGGAGAAAGCTGGAGGACAGGAAGCCGGTAATTTCCCAGAAACGAAGCCAGCTGGCTGTAGAGGGCATGCCCGTCGGGCAGGCTGTCGAAGTAGGCCGGCACCAGGTAGAGAATAAGGGCGTGGAAGTCGGGAGAGCTTGCGTAGAGTGTGGACGAGGTGCCTGGAGTCTGTACGGCCAGACTTCCGCATGTGACATCGTAGCGTCGGAAAGTGTCTTGTATATATCCCATTCCATCGGTTACGAGGATAATGAAAAAGCCGTCCTCCATCTGCAGGCGGGCCGATGCGTCTGCCTGCAGATGGAGATGGATGTCATCGGTATCTTCCTGAGCGGCTTTCAGATGTTCTGTCAAGTCGAGAGCCATGTTATTCTTATAGTTTGAGACGGCAAAAATAAGCAGAGTTTCGTTTTCGACCAAAAAAGGTTGTTCTTTTATGAACGAAAATCAGAAAAATGGAACGAACTTCGCGCCTTGAATTAATAAGGTAAAAAGAAGATTATGAATACTTACATCGTCAGACGCTATCTGTTGTTTGCCGTTTCGCTGTTTGTCAATGCGCTGGGCATTGCTTTCATAACCAGGGCGCTGCTGGGAACATCGCCTATTACAAGTGTCACTTATGTCTTGAGTATGTTCACTCCGCTGACCATTGGGCAGTGGACCATACTGTTCAATCTGTCATTTATGGTGTTCGAATTGTTTTTCATGACCCGCAAGGATTTGCGGTCCGACTGGCAGGCCTATCTGATGCAGGTACCCATTTCCCTTTGCTTCGGCCTGTTCATTGACCTGTCCATGAATATCCTGTTTTGGCTCCATCCGGCCGATTACTTTCTGGAAGTGGTCAGCCTGCTGGTAGGTTGCTGCATTCTGGCGGTCGGCATCGCGCTGGAAGTGAAGGCCAGTGTGGCGATGGTGGCAGGCGAATATTTCGTGAAGTCCATAGCCCGCCGTCTCCGCAAGGATTTCGGATTTGTGAAATTGAGTTTTGACGTCACACTGGTCATTCTCTCCTGTGTGTTGTCGCTGGTGTTTATGGGAGGCATTTATGGCGTGCGCGAAGGTACGGTTGTGGCTGCGCTGATTGTAGGTCCTATCGTACACTTTATCAGTCCGTATTACCGTTTTCTGGACGGATGGATCCAGCCGCGTACAGCGGTTGTTTCCGATGCACGGACGCAGGGCAGACACAAGATCATTACCATTGCCCGCGAGTATGGCAGCGG
>ERZ780226.3006-NODE-3006-length-10872-cov-15.291208_pt1 | contig 10872 bp, 11 predicted proteins | sample MGYA00511165_ERZ780226 | MGnify/ENA primary metagenome ERZ780226 (study PRJEB29588, sample SAMEA2152373) | human gut metagenome | biome: human gut; feature: human-associated habitat; material: faeces | place: Denmark | collected 2008/2010 ...
AATCACGGAGGATAGCTTTATGCCAAATAAACCCAATAAGCATCGATTGCCCGTAGGAACCTTAGCTTTAGTTGTTTTATTGCTAATCCTGTCTGCCTGCCAGCCTACTCCTGAAAAAGAACCTGTTGTTGTTAAGACGGAGGACTACGTAGCAGAGGCTATACAGCCGAAAGATGGAACTCAATATAAATACGATGCACCGAATAACGTGGAGTTCCATAATGAAATAAGCGGATTAGATTTGACTATAAATGCGCCTGTAGTTATACCTCAAACAGATGTATATCCGGTTGCGGAAATTGAAAAAGCGGCGTTTGATGAAACATATTACCGGAATGTGATGCGATTCTTTTATCCGGACGAGCAGTGGGTAGAAACTCCCCAAGAAACGAAACGGGATATTCTTGAAAGAATGTCTTATTTGACGTCTCTAGCGGAAGAGAGCGATACTGATATAGCCAATGAACTTATAGAATTGCAACAACGGTTAGCAACAGCTCCCGATGACAGTGCAGCTATTCCCTTCTCTTTCAATGATTTGCCGGGAAAGACTTTTTTTGAAGCATATCACTACAATGAAAATACGGCGACATACGCTGTTTTAGTTGCACAGATGAATGGCAATACCTATCAATATAGACGTGATAGTGATTCATACTGGGTGCGAGAAAGCAATGCGGAGACTTTAGAACAGAAAAATGATTTTACATCCACCAACCCCAAATTGGAAAGCGAATCTGCGATGGAAATTGCCCAAGATGCTATGAAAAATTTAGGCGCGGACTCAAACATGAAGTTTTCTTTTATGGAAAAGGCGATTGCATATAACGACAAAGGCCTGCAAGGGATCGGATGGATAATTTTCTTTATTCGTGATTGCGGAGGATTACAAGCTACCTACATGGATGAATGGCGAATATGGAAAGGCAGCCCGCCGCCAAGCAACGCTGCGCCTTGGGAAAGCGAGTATATGTATATTATTGTAGATGAGAATGGTAAGATCGCACAGTATGATGTTCGTGGAGCTGGCGAGCAAGTAGCTATTATTGCTGAAAACACCCAGCTTATGCCTTTTGATGATATTTTGGATCGGATTAAGCAGCAGCTTGTCTATAATCATGCTTATCAAGAGAATCACGTGGAAGAGTATTCGGTTATGGTCAACAAAATCCGGTTGGCGAGTGCGTTGATAAATGTTAAGGATCGTCGAGACATAGGTCACCTCGTTCCAACGTGGGAAGTGATGTATGAGTTTCACGAACGCCTTAAAGGAGAGAATGAGCCCACTGTTTACCACTGCCGTGTTTGTTTGAACGCAATAGATGGTAGTTATATTGAACCCAAGGCATATATCGGCAGGATAGCACAATGACTGCTTGGATTCAAATGCATTGATCTGATCTGGCGGAGCAAAAAGTGACAAGCAACCGAAAAAAGGCAAACGCGCGCCATGAGCAAGTGGTGGATCAGCACGCTTGTTGCGTTCGCGGTCATCGCGATAATAGTCGCGGTAATTGTGGTGAGCAGGTTCACACGGATGATGAGGATGAAGTAGATGGGTCCGCCGCAACCGCAGCGAAAACCCGAAAAGGAGGAATAACAGATGAACGCAATTAAGCCCGGCACTAAAACGCGCCTGAGAATACTTTTTTCTGTGCTTCTGTGCGCAATTATTATCGGTACAACCCCGAGGGTAATGCGTGAATTCTATTATCGCGGGGCTTTTATCCATTATCGAGGTATATTAAGGCTCGTATTGCTTATTATGCTTCCTCTTTTGCTGCTGAGCTATATCGCTTTTATTTCGGAATTAAAACAATCACAAAAGAAATTGATGCTGAATGTGATCCGGTGGTATGGTGTGATACTTTATTGCGCCATATTGGGCTTTGTATTTTTCGGGGGAGACCGGCGCGATTACGACTATTCAGGCTTGACGCCTAATTATATTCCTTTTTCGTCAATAGTAAAATCCATCAGGGGATTCCAAATAGACGGCGATTGGAAAAATTTGATAGAAATATTCGGAAATCTAGTGCTGCTTTCTCCATTTTCCTTTTTATTGTCATTTAAGGTGCATCCCGAAAAAAGATATACGTTTTGTTTGCGCTGCTGATTGCGTTGGTATGCATAGAGACAGCGCAGCAGGTTTTGATCGTCGGGGTTTTTGATGTTTATTATACTGGATTTTATCGGAGCAGGGTTCGGCATCCTTGCCCAAACAGCAGCCGCGTGTTTTATAAAAAAACGAATGAGAGAATAGCCGTGTTCATAAGCCGACGGCGGATAAGCGCACCGCCGGCCTTTGCGGGTATTGCCATTATTGCTGCGCTTATTGTGGTCGGCAGGTTTACCCGGATGGTGAAAATGAAGTAGACCCGTGGGTCGCAGCAGATATTTACTGTATGGCGAGTCGTCTTATTGCTTAAAGGGCTAAGACACGGCAAACAAGAATCATTGCTGTGTATTATCAAAAATGTGCGAATGGCAGGTGTTTTGTGGACTGCTATATTAATGCTTTTCTATCCACCTCAACAGTTTACTGGTTAATGCCGGAATTACTGTTGGGTTTCTTAGGATGGTAATCGAGTCCGTATCGTACACGGGTAAGATTAGACAGCCGGTTGAAGAACCAATAGCATCAACTGAATATCACGAACGGAGCATGATGGTATCGATAAGAACCAAGCATGCTCCTTTTATATCTATTCGGGCTCCTCCCGCCCCGTTTCAGCAACCTTTTCACCCACGACTGAAACGGAGGAAACATATGATAGTGATCAATCTCCGGATTTACTATCCGGTGTTATATAGGCAGGACGTTTTCTGCGAGGTTCCCGAGCAGGTAAAGCTGTTATTGGAAGAATTGAAGCGGCTTGAACATGCGCAGGATGAACGGCGCAGATACCACGGTGAGTGCTTAGCATTTATTGAGGCTGTTACCGATTTGGAGATGGAGCTGCCATCCTTGGAGGAAATATACATGAAAACGCAAAGGAATGAAGCTCTCTATAAAGCAATGCTGAAGCTGCCGGTCAAGCAGATGCGGCGGATATACGCGCATTTCTTTCTACGATTGAGCGAGACTGAGATTGCTCGCGCTGAAAGAGTGAGCATCGCGGCGGTATCCGCTTCCATCGCACAAGGGCTTCGACATCTTAGACAGTACTTGAGCAAAGAGTGATAACGTACAGCGGGCGTTAGCATGGCAGTGCCGACGCCCGGTTTCTATTCGTAATACCGGGCAATCACGTTTTCAACCGGAACGAACGGATCGACCCAGAGCCGGGAATCGATTGACGCATCTATATTGTCACCGAGTAAGTAAAGCATCCCGCAGGGTACTGTTTCAGGTCCCTTCCACGTCCACGCCGCCTCGCCTGCAACGGCCGCCACTCGTTTAACAAGCACTTTGCCGTCATGGCTGAACACTATTATGTCCCCCACCTTCGGCTCAGAAGACCAATAGGCCATTCTGGCGGCTACAATGAAACTCCCCTGCCGGATTGTTGGCTCCATCGAGCTTGTAGGCACATACCCCAAAAAGAAAAAGACCCTGAACAGTGTCAGGGTCATAATACAGCATAGCGCAGGAATAGCCATGTGTTTTATAAAACGCTTCATACTTCCAGTTCCGCTGCAAAACGCATGAACTTTACATCGAGTCTGAGCGCTTTACGGGCTTTAGAAATCCAAGCAGTGACATTGTTCGCATTCGTTCCATACATTTCTCCAATCTCACGGCAGGTGAAGCCTTCGCTCATGAATATCATCGCATCTATGCCTTTACGGGTAACGCCTTTGAGCCTATCCTGAGTTTCACGGAGGACTTTGCGAAGCTCGTGTGCTTCCGGAGTGTCCATGGGGACTACCGCAACTGGCTCGTTAGGGAAATCGCTCTGTTTCTCCCTTTTGCGGCAATATGTGGCGCGTGCAAGCGCATTGTAGATCCGGTTGCGTATTGCTGCAAAGGCATAGGTCGAAAACACGGCGCGCCCGGGTTGGTATTCGATCACAGCTTCGCATAAGGCAATGCATCCAATCTGGAAAAGGTCGTCATATGAATAAATGCCGGTTGAACCGGGGCTGCTCACGCAACGCGAAAGCACTGCTCTTACAAGCCCCAGGTTTTCTTCAACGATACGTTGTTGTTCAACAGTCAGCGTCATGCCGATTCACCTCCTATATTGATTTGTGGCCTCATGCGATTTTCATTGCTTTTGGCCTGTTGCCTATTTGCCAGAATTGCCTTGCTCTGCCGAATTACCTGCTCGCAGTAATACTCCCGAAGATACCCGATATGTGCCTGCGAACGAGGCGCTTGAATCATGCTTGCAAGCCACGCATAGGCTTGATCCTTTGTCATAACATCGGTCAGGTACAATCTGTTGAATGAGTCGTGCGCTTCCTTTCGCAGCTTTCTAAGCCTATGGTCGGCGAGGCTGCCCACAGGCTTGTTGGTCCCTTCATGGACGCGCACATAAGCGTCGCAGGCCGGATATCGGCTGCAAACGTAGAGTTTTGTATTCGCATGATTTTCTTTGTAGATACCATCCGCCGAGCGCAGAACAACAGGGCTGCCGCAGTAAGGGCAGCGCATTGCGCTCATACCCGGGATTCCCATAAAGGGGTTGTTCATCTTATTCTTCTTCAATATTCTCACCAACCTTTCTGTCGTCAACATCCACCTGAAGATGGATGAGTACAAAAAGCCGGAAAGCTGCCAAAACGACATACAGAGCCAAGGTGGCTGAAATAGTGGTGTCGCATCAGCCCATTGACTCTGTAATATGTTTGGTGCCTTCCGGCTATTCAATTCTCTGCTTGCGCCGTATGGATCGGCTCAATGCACCGTTCCGTAACTGCTCCATACCCTTCTGGGTATGTGTTGGCGGCCGGTCGACTTCGTCCGCGCAGAAAGCCTGAGCGCAAGCTTTTCTACACGAAAAGAGTAACATATTTTGCTCGCAAAGTCAAGCATAAAAAGCCAGAAAAGTGCCTATTTTACTGGATATTTTGCTATCTCAGTTCTACGGAAAGCGAAGTCAGTTCTACAGCTTATTCGTCATCTTCATCGTCATATTCACGACGCTTTTTCAACACGCGCATGGCGACGAGCCCGCCCACACAGAGAACCGCTCCGCCTAAAAACAGCACCAGTTGCAGCGTTGGGATTCCTTGCTCAGGTTCGACGGATGGTGACTCCTGTTCCGCCTGGGGCTGTGCTGTAGAATCGTCAGGCTGATTCGCATTCTTATTATTGGCCTGAGGAGATTCGCTCGGCTGTACCAGATCCGTTGCGCCAAATATAGGGGGCTTTATGGGTTCAGTTGCCTGCTCATCCGGTTCTTGCAGCGCAGGCTTGGGCGGCGTTACTTTGGAATTCAAGCAGGAAAGTGTGAATGTGGAACTGTCGCTGAGTTCAAGCGCCAGCACACCCGTGTTATCGACCACGATCGTGCCGGGATATTTACCTACGTCCGTCACCAGCTCGAATTCCACGCCCGCCCAGTCGGGGCCAAGCTGTAGTATCAGCTTGTCTGCGATCGTGGTCTTTGTGGGTTCTGCGTCTGGCGTGGCATACGCTACCTGCGTCCACGGCAGAATGCTAACAGCGCATACGATCAACGCCATGGCCAGGATGAGCATCTTTTTCTTATAACGGGTCATACGAATTACCTCCTCAAATGAGTGAAGGCCGCCATGTAGACGGCCTCCCGCACAGGCTCTATCAGTTATGCTTCGCACGTCGCTTATCGACGGCCGGCTGCTTTTTGCGCAGCAGATACCACGCGCATCCACCGCCGCCGAGCACGCAGACCGCAAGCAGCGCAATGCCCCACCACGGGAAGCCGTCAACGCCGGTCTGGGCGGCGGGAGAGTTCTCCACAACGTGCGGTTCGGCCGGGTTTTGATAGGTTTCGTTGATCTCCACCGTGACCAGCTTGCCGTTGACCGCATAACCGCTGGGCGCTTTCAGCTCCTTGACGCTGTACTTGCCCCATGGTAGCTTGGTGAACTGCACGAGGCCGTTGTTGTCGGTGGTCAGGGTCGTGAGCAGCTTATCGGTGCTGTCGTAAAGACCGAACTGTGCGCCGGGGAGCAGCTTGTTGGTCTTGGCGTCCACTTTCTTGATCACGATGTTGGCAAAGGGATCCGTCACAATGAGCGTTCCGGCGACTACGCCCTTCTCGTCGATCTCGAACGCATACGCCGTAGGGTTGAGCGCATAGCCGCTGGGGGCTTTGGTCTCCTTGTAGGTGTACTTGCCGGCGGGCAGATACTTCACGGTCAGCTTGCCGTCCTTATCCGTCTTGACGTCGGCCACCTTTTTGCCGGCCGCATCATAGAATTCATACGTTGCACCTTCCACCGGCTGCTTGTCGGGATCGAGCTTGGTAACGACAACCTTGGTCGGCTCATTGACAATCCTGGTGACGCCCGTGACCTTGCCCTCGGCGGTGATCTCAAAAGGGTACTCCTTGACCTGCAGCACATACCCGAGTGGGGCCTTGGTCTGCTTGAGGACATACTTGCCGGGCTTCATATAACGAATGGTCAGGTCGCCCTTCTCGCCGAGCGTACCGGACTGCACTTGCTTGCCCTCCGCGTCCACGATATTGATCGTGCCGCCGGGAAGCAGCTTCTCGGTCTTATCGTCCAGCACCTCCACATCGGTCACCAGAACCAGCGTGGGCTCGTTTGGTATCTCGGTCGTGCCGTTCACAGTGCCGTCGTCAGCCTTGGTAAAGCTCCATGTCTTGTCCAGCAGCTGATAGCCCGCCGTCACCTTGGTTTGGGTGATGGTGTACTGCCCCGGATACAAACCGTTGACCTCAACCGTGCCTTTCTCATTGGTCGTGCTGGTGAAGACCGTTTTCCCGTTCTTGTCCGTGAGCTTCAGCTCCGCGCCGGCCAGCTTATCGGTCTTATCCAATGCGTTCACCACGGTCAGGATGACCGGCGGGTTTTTCACGGGCGTGGGCGCTTCATCTTCGTTATCGTTGAGATTGATGTCGGTCTTGGCCATGCCGTCCGGCGTTGCGATGGTGATGGCCTTGCCCTGCAGCACCAAAGACGCTGATGCGGCCACGGAACTCACCTTGAAGGTCAGCTCCACATCCGTATGCGCGCCGGGCTCAATGGGCTGGGTCAGCGAAAGCTTGCCCTCGGGGAGCTTGGCTGCGGTGGCCTCTGTTGCGGTTAGCCCAGTGGGAACGTTCAGGGCAACAGTCGGAACTGCCGCTTGATTGCCTTTATTGGTGATACGAAGCTGATAGGCGACGGTATCGCCATACTTGGCTGTGATGCCCTCCGTCACAGGAGTGTCGTTGACCTTGATAAGCTGTACGGCAAGCGCCATATCGTAGGTCTTCTTCACGAAGGGAATGCGGATCTGAGCGGGCCATGTACTGAATTTGCTGCCGTCCATCAGAACCGATTCGCCCTTGGGGGAAATGTAGTCGGGGTGTGCTTTAACCACCTCCCAAGCGTGCGTGCCGGGGTCAATCACAGCGGCAGTTTTGCCATCAGCGGAGGTGTCGGGCAGGTTCTCATCGTCGAGGCTGAAGCCCACGCCCGAGAGCGGATCGCCGGTAACGGCGTCGACTGCCACCAGCTCCACATCCGCACGCACGGTGACAGTGCGGGTGTGCGTGCCGGTAAGGCCAAGGATGTCGGCGACGGAGTACACGACCTGATATACGCCGGGAACATCGGCATTTACGTTGTTGGATGTGATCTGCACCTTGCCGCTGAGGTCTCCGTCCTCGGCGTCGGCTGCACTGACGTTGGCCTCGGGGTCGAACGCTCCGCCGCGGTCAATCACCACATCAGGCGCCTTGATAACGGGTGCGGTGTTCGAGCTGATCTTCAGCGTGAAATACTCGAAGCTGGAGGTCGATATCACCGAGCAGTTATGGCTTATGAAACTGCCGAATGGGCCGTAGCCGCTGCCAACGGAGTCGTCGATAGCCACGTTGCTGAAAATCGCCGTCTGGCCGCTTGAGAAGCCGGCATCATCGTACTTATAGAACGACAGTGAGCCGGGACTGACCTGTAATTTCAGGTACCAGGTTGTGCCTGCCGAGTATGCGGGCTTGGCCTCCTGCTGGATGAGCGTCACGCCTGAAAGCCCGGTGAACTGGGTGGAGGCGAGCGCGGCCATGCTGACGTTGGCGAGCTTGTAATAGCCTACATTGCTCTGTCCGAACAGCACGGCATACCCATTGAGCGTGTTCCCGTCCGTGACAGCGTTGAACACGAAGCCGCTGCCCTCGAGAGTATGCCAGTCGGTATTGCCTTCGGTCAGGTGGAACGTAAAGGTGCGGTAATCGCCGTCCTGCGCCGGGCGGAACAGAAGGGTGGTAAACGGATCGGTAGGATGCCCGGAAAAACTGACGGTATCGCCGCTTGCCGTGGCATGACCTGTGCGGCCGTACTGTGTCCAGCCTACGTCGCCTTCTGCGGCCAGCGCCTGCATGGGTAGCGCCGCGATGAGCAGCAGCGCCATGAGAAGCAGCGGCAGGATACGTTTGCGAATGAGTTTCATGTGAGATTCCTCCTTGATTACTGAAATAAATAAGCCCGGTTTAGCCGGGCTTGGGCGCATAGAAAACGACCTGTGCAAAAGCACGGGTCGTGAACATAAAGGTATATGGGGTTTACTTAATGCGAAAAACCAATCGTGTCCCGATCATCTGGGAGGAACTGCCATATCGTACATTTGACGGAATGCACGGATGATTGTTTCCCACTGAATATCGGCGGCATAGTCGAAGCTATTTCTGTAGTTCTCCCATAGAGATTGCAGTGCAGAGCTGTTCTCAATCTCGTCTATGGTAGTACCAACGTGATCGATGACAGGCAGTGACCCACGCTTCTCGGCTGTGTTGATCAGTGCGCGTCCGAGAGTGTCTGCGTCAATATTGTCCTGCTGCGAAATGCCCAACACGTAAATATCGTAGAAATCACGCATACGAGTATTAAGCGTTCCGCGGGAAAGAATGGTTTCTAGCTTTTCTGCAAGCACCGTCTCCAAATTGTAGGCCAACAAGGAAATTGTTCGATCCTCAAAAATAAGCTTGAACACATAGAGTATCTCGCCCGGCGTAATCACATCGTCCATGGAAAAATCGATATTCAAGGGCGTGTGCATCGTTTCCAGGCAGGTATCAAGCTGTACCCTGACGCCGGGATAATCAGCATCATCCATGATGGTCGTCACGCTGGCAATGGTGAAGGTCATCCCATCATCAAGAGGGATGGAGATGATCTCGCTGACGATTTCGTGCGCTTTTTCCTCTGTCAGCGTCAGGTTTTTGACGGTCGTATCCACGTCCATCGTCGAACGGTTATCCAGTCCTACCATAGCGGAGACAAGCGTGCCGCCTTTGAGGATGAGATTATCCCGGTATGGGGAAACGGCAAGCCGTTCCAGAAACCGTTCCATGACATAGTTGCGTATGATGATCATAGCCTTGTTGCTGTCGCTTTTGGACATATTGCGAACTAAGGCTTTCAACTGTCTTGCCGTTCGGATCATTAGAGTAACACCTCCATATACTGCCTGATAACACTCTCGATTGAAAGCGCTTTTGCATATCGCATGAGTCGCGGAGTGTTTTTCGTTTTACTTCGCGCATATCCTTTGACCGCTCCTTGCAGCGTTTGCGCTTCAATACATCGACGGCTTCGCACAAGATCGCAAATCGTGCGTTCCATATCATAGCTCCGCAGCGTATGCCCTACGGGCGAGGCGGCCTCCGAAAGACCCATCTCAAATAGGTCTTTCTTGATTGTGTGTACTCTTACGCCCTGCTTGGTGAGTCCCGCAACATTTGTGCCGGCTTCAAGCGTAACAGAAAAGCGCAAGGGTTCACGTTCCGCGGCTCCCAATAGGTAGAGAGCCGTTTCGTGTGAAAAGACTGCCTTTGGATACCGTACCTGAAGCACATAGAGAGCATCAGGCCACGCTTCTTTTGACATGTAAAGCCCATGCGCCGTGCGCTCCAAACCGTTTTCTCTCACATAGGCAGCAAGCGTACTCTTTGATACACCGGCTGCAACGGCATCCGATGTACGCAGATATCCTTTATTTTCAGACAGCAACTGATCCAATCGCTCAAACTTACCCATGCCATCACCACACTTTCACGCTATTATTGTAACCCAAAATAGCGTGAAAGTAAACCTGTAATCACAAATCCTTTCAAGAAAGCCCAGCGATGCCAGACTCAAGGACATAAAAGGCCGTCTGCTAATTAAGCAAACGGCCTTTGTGCAATGACTCGGCGCATTTATCGCTGCTGTTTTTTGCGTTTCGGTCTGCGCAGCGAGAGGATATCCGCCGCAGCCGCGCACAGCAGTCCGGTGATAACCAGCGCATACCCCCAGCACTGGAACGAGAACACGCCGGTCTTGGGAACGGTGGATGTATTCTCGACCACGAACGCTTCCTGATTGACATAGGTGGACGTCACCTCCACCGAGATGACCTTGCCGGACATCACATAGCCCTCAGGCGCCTTCAGCTCCTTGATGGAATACTTACCCGGGCTGAGTTTGCTGAACACCAACAGGCCGTCCTTGTCGGTTTTACCTGTCATCAAGAGCTTGTCCTTGCTGTCGTATAACCCAAACTCCGCGCCGCGTAGCGACTTCTTGGTCGCGGAGTCGACCTTTTTTACGGACAGCTGCACGACCTCGTCGGTGAAGATGGTATCGCCATGGATCGTCCCATCGGGCTTGATCTCAAAGTTCATGGTGTTGGGGTTAAGTGCAAAGCCCTCCGGCGCAAGCGTTTCCTTGAAGGTGTACTTGCCCGGCGCAAGCGTCATGGTGCTGATTTTGCCATCCTTATCCGTGACCGCC
>ERZ780226.3008-NODE-3008-length-10866-cov-10.229673_pt1 | contig 10866 bp, 8 predicted proteins | sample MGYA00511165_ERZ780226 | MGnify/ENA primary metagenome ERZ780226 (study PRJEB29588, sample SAMEA2152373) | human gut metagenome | biome: human gut; feature: human-associated habitat; material: faeces | place: Denmark | collected 2008/2010 ...
TCCACCACACGGTGTCCTTGGAGTTCTCGTCCATGACGATGAACTTGTCCTTGGGGGAACGGCCGGTGTAGATGCCGGTCATAACGTTCACAGCACCCAGCTCGCTGACCTGGCCCTTTTCGTAGCCTTCCAGACCGGGCTTGGTCTCTTCCTCGAACAGCTGCTCGTAGGAGGGGTTGTACACGATCTCAGTCGTGCCGGTAATGCCATACTTGGTAAGATCCAACTTTGCCATATTCGCTATACCTCTACTTTCGTTTGATCCATACGTCCTGTATAGGGCACAGCGTTTCCCGGCGGGCCGGGCGCTGCGCAGAAGGCTTGCAGTTTGTAAATGCAAATTCTCCTGTTTACCATTATACATAAAAGCCTTGCAAAATCAATAAATAAACCGTACTATTTGCAGAAAAGAAACAAATTTCATTAAGAAATTTAACTGCCTGAAACAATTTCAGGAAACAAAAGCAGGGGGCAAGACCTGAAAAAATAAGGTGGAACGGCAGAAAAACAATTTTTTGATAAAATTTTGACAAGCTGGTATCCATGGAGAAAACGTGACATTTTTCAAAAAAGAAATCCTTTTTGGTCCCTTGTGCGTTTTAATAAACAGAAGGGAGGCGAGCCGGATGCAGACCGAAACGCTGCTGCGCCGTGTCCAGACCGGGGACGCAGACGCACTGGATGCACTGGTGCGGGAATATTATCCGCAGATTTTGAACTACTGCCGCTGGCATGTGCCGGACGCTCAGCAGGCCCAGGACGCCGCGCAGGAGACCTTTTATAAGGCGGTGCGCTGGCTGGACGGCTGCGGCGGCTTTGCCGGGCAGTTCCGGCCCTTCCTTTATAAGATCGCGAAAAACGTCTGCGCCGACTGGCACCGCGCTTCGGCCCGGGACGGCCCCGCGCTGGAAAGCCTGCCCGAGGAGCCGGGTTATCAGGAAGCGGGCTTTGACCAGACCGAAGACGCGCTGAGCCTGCGGGCCCTGACCGCAAGGCTCGACCCGGAGATGCGGGAGCTGGTGCTGCTGCGGTTTGGCCAGCAGCTCAAACTGCGGGAGATCGCGCAGGTGACCGGCCTGCCCATGCGCACGGTGCAGTCCCGCCTGCGTGCCGCGCTCAAGATTTTGAAGAATCAGCTGGAACAGGAGGAATTGCCATGAGTGCATCAAATCGCAAATTGAAGCAGCAGCTCACCCGCGCGCTGGCCGCGCCGCCGCAAAGTCGGACTGCCGCAGTGCCGGAAACGCTGCTGCACCGCTGCCGGGCTGCGTACCACCCGTGCCCGCGCGGGGGCTGGAAAAATCTGCTGTACTGGCAGCTGCGGCTGCTGGGGTGGAAAGCCGCCGGTCTGGAAGCCTTTGCGGCGCTGGCGCTCTACAGTGTGGGCCGGGCGCTGGGCCTGTGGGAAGCCGCATGGAGCCTGCGCAATGCGCTGTTCGGGCTGACGGCCCTTGCCATGTGCACAGCCCTGCTGGGCCTGCCGTTTTTGTGCCGGGCCAGCCAGTACCGGATGCTGGAACTGGAACGCGCCACGCATGTTGGGATCGGCACGCCGCTGGTGCTGCGTTTTCTGCTGCTGCTGGCCGGGGAAGTGGTGCTGCTGGCAGTGCTGGCAATCAGCGTGTACGCAGCCGCGCCGCTCAAACTTGGCCAGCTGGTGTGTCTGCTGGCGGTGCCGTTCCTGCTGGCGAACAACGAGCTGTTGCTGCTTTTGCGCCGCGTGCGCCCGGAACGGCTGGTGCTGGCCGCCGTGCCGCTGTTTGCTGGGCAATTGTGCCTGCTGCGCCTGATCGAGGTCGAAGAAGAATTGCCGCAGTTGCCCGCCGGTCTGCCGCTGGCGGCCGGTGTGCTGGCGGTGTGTCTGGGCGGACAGTGCGCAAAGCTTGCTGCCCGGCCGGAATACGCGGCAGAAATGTGAAAGGAGCCTTTGTATGAAACTGGAAATACGCCATGTGACCAAGCGCTATCGTGACAAGATGGCGGCGGCAGACGTGTCCCTCACCCTGACAGCCGGTGTATGGGGCCTGTTGGGGGCCAACGGTGCGGGCAAGACCACCCTGATGCGGATGCTGGCGGGTATTCTGTGGCCCACCGAGGGGCAGATTTTGTGCGACGGGGTGGAGATCGGCGCGCTGGGCGCAGCCTACCGTGAAAAGCTGGGCTATCTGCCGCAGGAATTCGGGTTCTACCCGGAGTTCACGGTGCAGGACTATCTGGAATATATGGCCGCGCTGAAGGGCCTGCCCCGGGCCGAAGCCGCCCGGCAAATTGATGCATTGCTGGAGCGCGTGAGCCTTGCCGAGGTGCGCCGCAAAAAAATTGTCAAGCTGTCCGGCGGCATGAAGCGCCGGGTGGGCATCGCACAGGCCCTGCTCAACGACCCGGAAATTCTGATCCTGGACGAGCCCACGGCGGGCCTTGACCCCGGCGAGCGGGTACGGTTCCGCAATCTGCTGTCCGAGTTTGCGCAGGACCGCATCGTTTTGATTTCCACCCACATCGTGTCGGATGTGGAATACATTGCGGCCGAAAACGCCGTGATGAAGGATGGAAAAATCATCGCCGTGGACACCACCGAGGGGCTGGTGCAGCAAATTGAAGGAAAGGTCTGGCAGGGGAGTGCCCCGGCGGAGGAACTGCCCCGGTGGGAGCACTGTTTGCAGGTGGTCAACCTGCGCAACGAGCCGGACGGCACCGTGACACTGCGCTATCTGGCCGAGGCACCGCAGCTGCCCGGCAGCATCCCGGCCCGGCCCAAACTGGAAGACCTGTATCTGTGGCTGTTCCCGGAAGAAACGGAGGCTGTACAATGAATCTCTACAAACTGGAACTGAAGCGGGTGTGCAAGACCCGCATGACCGCCATTCTGCTGGCCATTGCGTTGGTGCTGGCTGTGGTCATGGCATATCTGCCGGTGACCTTTATCGGCTGGACGGAACTGGATGCCAGCGGAAACGAAGTGCGTTACACGGGTCTGAAAGCAATCAGGAAACGGCAGGAGCAGCAGGTATCCGGTACCATCACGCCGGATGTCATGCAGGAAGCACTGGAAGCCTATCAGCGGGTGTACCGGCAGTATGATGCAAGCTCCATCAACGATATCCCGGTCGAGGTATTTTATAAAGAACTTGCCCGGTATCAGCCTCTTGTGAACAACGCAAAGGAAGCCTTTGCCGACCCGAAAACCGGCATGGCACCGGGCGTGATGGGGCTGACCGCAGAGGATATGCAGAACTTTTACAGCCAGCTCCCCAAACGGCTGGAATCGGTGATCTGGCTGGAACAAAGCGGAAAGCCCGGCTATGAGCAGGCGCAGGCCATTGCACAGAAAAAGTTCGATGCTGTACAAAAACCGTTCACCTATTCATTTGGGGTCAGTCCAGACGCAATGGATTACCAGACCCTGTTGAGTTTGCTGCTCACCCTGCTGTGCGCGGTGATTGCGGCCCCGGTGTTTGCATCGGATGCACAGACCGGGGCGCAGGACATCCAATTGTGCACAAAAAACGGCGGTCTGCGGCTAGCAGCGGCAAAGCTAGCGGCGGCGTTTAGTATCACAGGGGCGGCGTATCTGCTCTGCGGCGTGGTGTGGATCCTGGTTACGAATGCTCTATTTGGCTGGGAAAGTACCCAAACTTCCGTGCAATGGCTGTTTTCTGTGACCAGCCTGCTGCCGTATACCGTTGGCCAGATGGAGTGGGTCATGCTGGTGGCAAACTTCCTGATCTTCTTTGCGGAGGTGGCCTTTGTGCTGATGGCATCCGTATGGGCCAAGAACAACCTGACCGCTTTGTCTGTGGCGCTGATCAGTGTGGTGGCACCGCTGATTGTTTATATGGTCGTGCCGGGCTCCTTCGGAGAATGGCTGTCCACCCTGATTCCGGCAGGGGGCATTGGGCTTTCCAATGCATTGCTGTATAAAATGATCAGCTTTGATTTTCTCTATGCAGGCGGGCATGCCTTCTTTCAGGCAGATGTACTGCTGGCATCGGCACCGATCAAGATCGTTCTGCTCGTTGGATTGGCAGCATGGGGGTATCTGCGAAAGACCAAGGTGGCTTAAAAGGAAACGCTACTGAAAAAAGTTCATCGGATGCATAGAAAACTGCATCGGATGAACTTTTGTGTCCTAAGCTCCTTGCCATGAATCATGGTTGTTGATGTACATTTGATGCGTGGTCTAACATTCTTTCCACAACTTCCTCGTATTATCTTTCAATAATAAGCACAAAGGCAGGCACACCATGTTTCCATAGTGTACCTGCCTTTTTCGTCTTTACGGGTTCGGTGTACCTACTACACCAATCCGCCTATTCGGTTCTTACACCACACCGCTTTGTAAGGCTCCTTTTCGGGAAAACGTCCCAAAATTGGTGTAGTTGTGGTGTAGTACCGCAGATATCGCCCGAATTTCGTTTGGAAATCCATCGTACCTGCGTTTCAATTTTACGTTTTACTGCTCAATCGGCTTCATCGTGGGGAGCTTGACTGGTGGTGATTTATAGCTGTTTACAAGTGTTCATAAGCCTTTGTTCGTGCAAGATAAAAAGGTCTTATTTTTCGCAACTCTACGCAACTGTTTACAGCTATTCTCAAATTGGTGGTAAGTCAGTGGTAAGGCTGGTGGTAAACTTATTCGTCTTCGTGAGAGTGCCAACGCTTCAAGACTTCTTCCACCTGTCCAATAAGCTGCTCCTTGTTCGGCATATACAAGACATACCGGGATGCAAAAATCTGATTCGACAAACCGCCCAGCGCATACTCGGCTGCTACGCTGTCCTTGTCGGTGCAGAGGATGATGCCGATAGGAGGATTATCTTCCGGGTCGTTGACCTCTGCGGCGTAGTAGTTCAGATACATATTGATTTGTCCGGCGGCTTCGGGCGTGAGCTTGGTGGTTTTCAACTCGATCAGCACATAGGCGTGTAAAATCTTATTGTAGAACACCATATCCACATAGTAGTGGGTGTTGTTCACTGTGACACGCTGCTGTGTGCCGACAAACATAAAGCCCCGGCCAAGTTCCAGCAAGAAATCCTCAATCTGCCGCACCAGTGCTGCTTCCAAATCGCTTTCAAGGAACGGCTTTTCTTCCGGCAGTCCCAAAAACTCGAATACATACGGATCCTTGATGATGTCCTCCGGCTTAGTGTAGTCCACACCTTTTTCGGCCAATGCTAAAACTTGTTCCTTGTTTGCATCCCCACGGGACAGGAGCAGCCGTTCAAACAGGGAACTTTCCATCTGGCGTCTTAATTCACGGACAGACCAGCCAGAATTGACCGCTTCCTTTTCGTAGAAGCTGCGCTTTTCCTTATCGGAAATGGATAACAGCTCACAGTAGTGCGACCAACTCAATTTTCCAGACACTGTCTGGAAAATTGGATAGCTGAGATAGAACTGCCGCATATTGTAAACATTCGAGCGCGAAAAGCCCTTGCCAAGCTCCTTTGTCAACGCCCTGGAAAGCTGCGATAAGGTCTTTTCACCATACGCAGCACGGATGTTGTCATTTTGTTCACAACGAACAACGACCTCACCAATCTTCCAATAAGTTGACAGCAGTTCCTGATTGACCTGCTGTGCTACATTTTTACGGGAAGCTTCCAGCAGAGAACGAATCTCGCTCACTGCCGGAACAAGAACCTGTGCTACTGGGGCTGCAGATTTATTTTCCATCAGTCATTTTCCTCCTTTCCATCCCATGTCGAACTGGCAGATAAAAATTCAGCAAACTTGTCGATTTCTTTTTTCTTGAGATTTTTTGTAGCCTCAGTGTAGATGTTCATGGTAGTGGTAATATCGGCGTGGCCCAGTACGTCTTGAATGACCTTCATGTTGATTCCGGCCTCGCAAAGCCGGGTAGCGCAGGTGTGCCGCAAGGAATGGCAACTAAACTTCGGAAGCAAGACAAGGTTCCTCGGCTTGATTGTACCGCTTTCGCATTTTGCCAGCTGTTCCTCGTTGCAGTCGCGGATGATACGGTCAATGCCTTTATTGATGGTGCTGTGATGCTGGCACTCGCCAAAACGGTTTACAAAAATAAAATCCGTATAGCCATCAATCGTCACCTTGCAGGAAATTCCAGTTTTCTCCTGATACTCTCGCTCCTGCACAAACGCAGCCTTGACTGCCGGAGTCATAGGCACAATTCGATTTCCAGCTTCCGTTTTGGGTGTATTGATTCCGTACAGACAACCTTTCTCCCGGTGGCTGTAATAAATCAACGTGTGATTTACACTGATTTCACCCGTATCAAGGTTGATATCCTCCCAGCGCAAACCCGTTGCTTCACCAGCACGGAGACCGCATTCCACCATCACGGTAATGATGGGAAGCCAGTGATTGTACTTCTCACTGTTTTTCAAGAAGTTCATCAACAGCTTCTGCTGGCCTGCGGTCAGAGCCTTGCGGCGTTCGCTGTCCAGGTTGTGCGTCTGCTTCAACTCTTTCAACGCATTATCGGATGGATTGATGCGGAGATACTCGTCCTCCACCGCAAAATCCAGCACCTGATGCAGCACTGTATGGATGTTCTCCACCGTTGCCACTTTCAGACGCTGCGAATCCACAAGGCCATTGTAAAACCGCCGCACATCCGACTTTTTCAGGCTTCCGACCTTCCGCTTTCCAAACTCCGGGAATACGTACATCTTGTACATATACTCGTAATTGACCAGTGTATTGGCTTTCAGCCCCTTTTTCAGTTGCAGCCACTGCTCGTGAATGTCATTGATGGTCGCGTTCCGCGCTTCCGAACGAATGCCATCACTGCGGTCACGCTGAATCTCTGCTTCTTTCTCACGAAGTTCTTCCAGACTTTTGGCGTACACATTGTTGCGCTTGCCGTTTTCACTGCGCCAGCGGTACTCATACGTTCCGTTACTGCGCTGATATTCACCTTCCTTTAGAACACGCTTCTTTGAGTCTTTTCTTCTTTCTGCCATCGTTATGTCCTCCATTGTTGGCAGAAAGCAACCTACAGCTTAATCATACCATACCGCCGAGGTGCTTTCAACTGCCGACTTCATTTTTATTGTCAAATCGAAAATAATCGGTCAAGGTGTTCATCCAGCCTACGGCGTTTCAGCAGCCGCTTCGTACCATTCCAGAGAACAAAGGTGCAGTCTTTGGAATCGCTCATTTCGCGCAGCTTATTGATGCCAATGCCGGAATAGGCTGCGGCTTCTTCCAGCGTCAGATTGCTTTTCTCCCAAATCGGAACTTGTCGGGACTTGGTCCCTCCATCTTGCTGCGCAAGACCGTTCCGTCGCTTAAAAGCCCCACTGGGGCTTTCATTGCTCCGCTTCGCTGTGCAAACGCGAACTTGTCGGGACTTGGTCCCTCCATCTTGCTGATGCAAGACCGTTCCCTCGCTTAAAGTCCCCACCGGGGACTTCATTGCTTCGCAAACGCGAACTTCTTTCATAGGCAAAACCTCCGTATTTTTGTTTGTAACCAGTAGCCTGTAACCACGGTAGAAAACTTTTTGTGCGGCGATGTGCTGGCAACTTTCCGTATTTGTTTTTTCTTAGCGGTTACAGGTTACATAGTTACAAATAGGAAAAAACATTTGGAACGATGCAGTTTTTGACAGATGAAGGATGTAACCACACCTGTAACCAACGATGTAAAGCAGCCCTTCAAAACGGAAATCCCATCTGCTGAGCTTCTTCGTCTGTAAGTTCTACAAAACCGTCTGCCTCCACTTTTGCAGCGGTTACACGTTCCCATCCTTTCTGCACGCCATACTTCGGGTAGCGTTTGGCTGCTTTATGGGCTGTCCACCCCTTGATTTCGCCATTCACAATTCCTGCAGTCATGATCTCACAGATAGCACGGGTTTCCCACTCCGCAGGAAGATTCAGATTGCCAAGTGCCTCAGCGTAGAGCTGTTTGGAACATACCCGGTCACCCGTGTAATCCTCCAGAAACGCATAAATCATGCCCGCCTGTGTATCTTCCTGCATAAAATCTTTCTGGCAAATCTGCAAGGCTTCCTGCATGGCAGGGCTGAATGTCAGCTTATAATCACCGCTGTTGTAAATCGTCATGGCTTCTGCCCAAAGCTGGTCAATATAGGCACGGGATTCCGCTTCGTTATCCAGAATATGTACTTCAGCCTGTGTTGCATCCACCGGGATGGGGATAAAGCGGCGGTTTCCCGTGCGGTCACGGGGCAGGAAGTCCTGTCGATTGGTCGTTCCTGCAAAGACACATTGCCGCAAACGATCTGCCGGGTGTGTTTCATACGGGATTTTGTAGGTTTCTTTCTGCTTGCTGAGAAAGCTCTTGATTTCCTCGATGCTTTTGGCATTGGCAGTCGCAATCATTTCCGACATTTCCATGATCCAGTGGCCTTGCAGCTTGCGGAACACATTATCATCGTCCATTCGCCGCAAATCATCCGAGAACCATTCATCTTTGATAGCAAGCAGCCGGAAGAAAGAGGATTTTCCTGCACCCTGCCCACCGACCAAGCAAAGCATCATTTCAAACTTGCAGCCGGGATGAAACACCCGTTTGATAGCTCCCAACAGAAAAATCTTCAAGGCTTCTGCGGTAAGCTCATCTTCTGCCGCACCGAGAAAGCGATGCAAAGCGTGGCTTATCCGCTCTGTGCCATCCCACTTCAAGTCATTCAAGTAGTCCCGGATAGGGTGATAATGATTTTCGTTGGCAACAATGCGAATTGCTGCAGACACCCGTTTTTCGCTGTACAGGCCATATTTTTCCATTCGGCGCAGAATGTACATCATATCGGTGTCGGTCAGCGTAGGGCCGGAACGCTGCCAACCCATCGGCTTTACAATATCAATACGTTCACTCAGCAGATTCAGCCGGATGGAATCTGCAAGAACTGGGTCGTTCTGCAAAACAGTCACACAGTTTTGAATCGTGTTCTGAACACCACCTTTTTCAGCCTGCGAGAGCATTTTGCGGATGTTGGAAATGGTCGATCTCGTATTTTCGGATTCGTTGGGCAATCTGTTGAACCTCCTTCCAATGCTCGGTGAGAAAATGTCGATTCTCTATCAGATATTGGATGTAATCAGTATAATGCAGGCTGGCAACAAAGCAGGGATGCAGTTCTTCCTCTGCTGACTTCGGCGCAAATCGTTTGCGCCAGTCACCCAGAATCGCGCTGCACTCGTACAATGTTTGGATTGGGTTTTGACCTTTATATTCCACAATTTTCGGATACTGTAGTGGAAAAACAGGATTCCCCGAAAGTCCAAAATCTGCGACCAGCTTTTCCGCCGCCTTCCGCAAGGACAGCTGAAACAGTTTTGCGATGAAGTCGATTACATCACCATCCGCTCCACAGCCAAAACAGTGAAACCGGGAATCCACTTTCATGCTGGGATTGCGGTCTGCATGGAATGGACAGCAAATCATGCTGCTACGGTTGGGTTGAAAGCCATAGGCTTCTGCGGTCTGCCGGGTAGTGATATTCCGTTTTACGATTTCAAATAAATTGTTGTTCTTGAAAATTGACCTCCTTCTTATTTTCAAAAGTCCCTGCCGGATGGGAAAGCCCTGCACGGGCTTACGCATCCGGCAAGGTTCCGGGGTACGGGGTGGAAGACCCTGCTGATTACAAGCTCATATCGTAGCTACGCTTCTTGGCTCGCGGCTGCTGTTCACGCTGCTGCACTTTTACCGTTTCAAAGATACTATCCACATTGGCAAGAATTGTCTGTATTTCTGCATTGCATTCTTGAAAGTAGCGGTATGTTTCATATCGTGCATCCTTTGTGCACATCAGAAGTTCTTTTTCTGCCCGGAGATCTTTCATCGAAGGGAATTTTTCGTCTTGGAAATCCCGCTTTAGAAATTGACGTGCTTCCTCGTATTTTGCAATTTCATCGAAATAGATTTGCCGAAAAATTTTCTTGTTAGGTGCTTTCAGAAATTCGCTATAAACAGATTTTGTAGAAAAATACTGACCCAAATGATGAATCTGCTCGTTGACCTTTTTCAGCTTGACTTCCGTGAGTTTCGCATCACTTCGAGCCGTCGCCATTTTTCGGTCAATACTCTCGGCAGCTTCATAAAGTTTTTCGTATGAATCATATCCGTGCTCTTGCACATAGAGAACGGTCTGCGCCATCTTCTGTAAATTTGAGATTTTGACTTTCTGGGCATAGGCATAGTTCTGTTGAGCCTTTACGCAATCCTGCAAATTTACAACCAGCCGGAGATTCGACTTGATGTACAGCGCATCCATAGGATCATCGACACGCCACTGCTGCTTTTCTTTCTCGGCTGCGTTGCACTGAAAAAGCAGTAAAAGATGCTCCCGGTCAAAACTGGTTCCCAGCGTTCCGGCCGAGATAAATTTTTCTCTGTCTGCCGGAAGATAGCTGAATTGCCCTCGATGGTCTTTCACCAGAATGCCGCATTCCAGCTTTAATAGGTTTTGGAAGTCCATAAAAGATACAGATCGTTTTGCTACATCGGTAATGGCATTTCGGATTTTTTCCTTCTCCGTTTCAAAAGTCGTCTTTACTGGTGTAAACCCATCGCCAAGAAGTTCCAGATTGGTCAGATCTAGGTTGATCTGTCCGCGCCGTTTAGCGTAATATTCCTGCTCCGAAACTTTCGAGAGAGAGGGGGAAAGCAAATCCATCTGATTCAAGTTTTCCCTCATGCAAATATCCATCAGAGATTTCTGTAAATGTTTCAAGTAGTCTTTCGTCAGATGGTGCTTGTACCCGGCCTTGCAGTCAATGGGTCGCTCCATAAAGGACTGCTTAGGTACATCCAGCTTTCGCAAACTGTTGATTACGATATGGACATGAATATTGCCGCTGCCATTGTGACCGTCCATGTGCGTACAGACCAATGCCTGATGCCCCGGAA
>ERZ780226.3010-NODE-3010-length-10861-cov-2.694614_pt1 | contig 10861 bp, 12 predicted proteins | sample MGYA00511165_ERZ780226 | MGnify/ENA primary metagenome ERZ780226 (study PRJEB29588, sample SAMEA2152373) | human gut metagenome | biome: human gut; feature: human-associated habitat; material: faeces | place: Denmark | collected 2008/2010 ...
TCCGTCGTCAAGCTGCCGGTGCTGCGCCCGCTCATCGGCGCCGACAAGCTCGAGATCATCGACACGGCCAAGAGAATCGGCACCTTCGAGATCTCGTCGCGTCCCGCCGACGACTGCTGCACGCTGTTCATGCCGCGCAGCCCCGAGACACACGCGCGCATCGTCGACTGCGAGCGCGCCGAAGAGGGCCTTGACCTCGACGCCTGGGTCGACGAGATCATGGAGCACCTCGAGTACCGCGACTATCCCTGCCCTGCGTACCGCGCGCCCAAGAAGATGCCGGAAGGCGCGAAGGCGCTCGACGCGTGCTGAGCGCCAAGGGGAGGAACATGGAATCGAGCCAAGTCCGCCTGACCATTCCCGACGGCCTCGATAGGGCGGCGCTGTGCGGCGTGGGCGATGCGAACCTCCGCGCCGTCGAGGAGCTGTTCGACGCGACCGTCGCGCTGCGCAGCGACCAGATCGTCGTCACGGGCAGCGCAAGCGACATCTCCGTCATCGCCTCGCTGCTCTCCGAGCTCATCGCCATGGTCGAGTCGGGGGCGTTCCCATCGGTCGAGGACGTGAGGCGCTGCGCCGAGGTGCTCGGCAACTCCGACTTCTCGCCGTCGTTTCTGCGCGAGGACACGCTGCTCACCTACCGCGGGCGCGCCATCAGGCCCAAGACGAGCGGCCAGAAGCAGTACTGCGACGCCATCCGTGCCAACACGGTCACCTTCGGCATCGGGCCTGCCGGCACGGGCAAGACCTACCTTGCCATGGCGATGGCCATCGCGGCGCTCAAGCGCAAGGAAATCGGCCGCATCGTGCTCACGCGCCCGGTCGTCGAGGCGGGGGAGAACCTCGGGTTTCTGCCCGGCACCCTCACCGAGAAGGTCGACCCCTACGTGCGGCCGCTCTACGACGCGCTGTTCGACATGACCGACATGGAGAAGGGCAACCAGCTGCTCGAGCAGGGCGTCATCGAGATCGCGCCGCTCGCGTTCATGCGCGGGCGCACGTTCAACGACGCGTTTCTCATCTTGGACGAGGCGCAGAACACGACGCCCGAGCAGATGAAGATGTTTCTGACCCGCCTGGGCTTCGGGTCCAAGATGGTCATCACGGGAGACGCGACGCAGATGGACCTGCCGCGGGGCGCGTCGGGCCTGCGCGACGTGGAGTCGATTCTGGGCGGCGTCGACGACATCGCCTTCGTCAAGCTCTCGAACAAAGACGTCGTGCGCCACTCGCTCGTCGCGCGTATCGTCAAGGCGTACGAGCAGGCGCAAAACGATAACTGAAAGGGGCAGCGTAGCATGCAGGTAAACATCGACGTGCGCGGGGGAGAGAAGACCTGGGATACCGAGGCCATCACCAAGCTCGCGCTGTTCGCCCTCGAGTACATGAAGGTCCCGCAGGGCTGCGAGGTCTCGGTGAGCCTCGTCAGCGTCGACGAGATCCACGAGCTCAACCGCACGTACCGCGGCATCGACCGTCCCACCGACGTGCTGTCGTTCGAATGCGACAGCCCCTGGGAGGCTGACGAGGACGCCGAGCTCATCGAGGTCGGCGACGTCGTGATCGCACCGGACGTGGTAGATGCGCAGCGCGAGAAGTACGGCACCACCTTCGAGCAGGAGGCGTCGCTCATGCTCGTGCACTCGATTCTGCACCTGCTCGGCTACGACCACATCGAAGACGACGAGGCCGAGGTCATGGAGGCCAAGGAGAAGGAGATTCTCGACGCTTACGGCCTGACGGGAATCCGCTGATGACGCCTGGCGGCAAAAGGCAGTCGCAGGCTCACAGCTTCAAGGTCGCGTTCCAGAGCATCGGCGCGGCGTTTGCGGGCGAGCTGCACATGAAGATCCACTTGTGCTTTGCCGTGCTCGCGCTTGTCGCCTGCGCGGTGCTGCGCGTGGACGTGATGGGATGGTGCCTCGTCATCGGGTGCATCGCGGCGGTGTTTAGCGCGGAGCTGTTCAACACGGCCATCGAGGCGCTGGCCGACCGCGTCACGCTCGAGCGCGACCCGCTCATCAAGGTGGCGAAGGACACTGCGGCGGGCGCGGTGCTCGTACTCGCCATCGCTTCGGTTATCATCGGCCTTGCGGTCTACATTCCCGCAGGGCTCAAGCTCCTCGGCATGTAGGTGGCCGCACGGCAGAGGGCTGGGTTTCCTCGTCAAGGCACGCGGCGAGGATCGGAAGAGGAAAGGCAGGTTCGCATGAGCGACCTCGATGAAATGCTCAAGGCGGCGGGCATCGCCGACGAGGCGGGGGAGTACGTCGACCCTGAGGTATTCCGCAGCGGATTCGTGACGCTGGTGGGCAGGCCGAACGCCGGCAAGTCCACGCTGCTCAACGCGGTCATGGGCGAGAAGGTGGCTATCACGTCGCGCACGGCGCAGACCACCCGCCACCGCTTCCGCGCTGTCTACGACACCGACGAGATGCAGATGGTCATGGTCGACACGCCGGGCCTGCACAAGCCCGAGGACGCGCTGGGCGAGGAGCTCAACGAGTCGGCGCTGCAGGCGCTCGAGGACGTCGACGTGGTCGCGATGCTCATCGACTCCTCCAAGCCCATCGGCCGCGGCGACGAGTGGGTCGCGCGCCAGGTGCAGCAGCTCAAGTGCAAGAAGATCCTCGTCATCAGCAAGACCGACCTCGTCAAGAAGGCCGTCATCCGCGAGCAGATCGCGAAAGCCGACCAGATGGGCTCCTGGGACGATGTCGTGACGCTGTCGTCCAAGCAGAAGGTCGGCATCGACGACTTCATCGACGCGGTCTACGACCTGCTGCCCAACGGCCCGCGATGGTTTCCGAAGGGCACGGGCGTCGACTTGAGCGACGAGGTGCTCATCGCGGAGTTCATCCGCGAGAAGATCCTGCGCCACACGCGCGACGAGGTGCCGCATTCGGTGGGCGTGCAGGTCGAGCAGATCGACCGCGACCCCCAGACGGGCTTCATGAAGGTGTGGGCCGTCATCTACGTCGAGCGCAACAGCCAGAAGGGCATCATCATCGGACACGGCGGCAGCATGATCAAGCAGATCGGCTCCGAGGCACGCCAGGACCTCGAGCGGCTGTTCGACGTCGGCGTCCACCTCGACCTGACCGTCAAGGTCAAGAAGGACTGGCGCAGCGACGCGAGCCAGATCCGCAAGTTCGGCTACGGAGAGGGCCTGTAGGGGCATCTCCCCATGGCACGCAAGACGTACAAGGAGCGCTGCCTCGTCCTGAGAAAGACCAAGCTGGGCGAGGCGGACTCGATCATCACGCTGCTCGCGCGCGACGGGCGCCAGATTCGCGCCGTCGCCAAGGGGGTGCGCAAGCCGGCGAGCCGCTTCGGCGCGCGCCTCGAGCTGTGCTCGGTGGTCGACGTGCTCTTGTACCCGGGCCGCTCGCTCGACGTCATCAGCGAGGTGCGCTGCGTCTCCACGAACGACGCCTGCCGCATCGGCCTCGAGAAGGCGGGTGCCGCCGAGGTCATCTGCGAGTTCCTGGAAAAGCTCACGCGCGACGGCGCCGCGACGGGAGACCGCGTGTTCGCGCTCACCGAGGTCGCGTTTGCCGCGATTGGCAGGGGCACGGAGCTGCAGGCGGGGATGTTTGCCGCCGCGCACCTGCTCAAGGCTATGGCCATGCAGGGCCTGCGGCCCGCCATCCACGAGTGCGCGCTGTGCGGGGCGCCGCTCGACAAGGTGGGCTTCTTCGACATCAGCATGGGCGGCGCGCTGTGTGCCGACTGCGCGGGCGAGGCTGCCTCGTCGCCCGTCGACGTGGCCATCGTGCCCTGGATCGACCTCATGCTCCGCTCCACCTTCGACGAGCTCTCGCGCGTCGAGCAGGCGCCCGTGCGCAAGCTGCTCGACGTGGGCGAGTCGTGGATGCGCGAGCACCTCTCGCTGAATTTGAAGAGCATTCCCTTTCTCAAGTCACTCTACTAGGCTAGAATGCTCACGTCTGCTTTATTGCAGTAAAGTGATGTAGAGGAGAGAACGTACATGAAGAAGAAACTGATCACGGGCATCGTCGTTGTCGCACTCGCGTGCTTCGGCGTCGCCGCCCTCGCGGGATGCGGTGGCGGACAGTCCTCCAGCCAGTCGTCCGACAAATCGAGCGACTCGAAGACCACGCTCATCGTCGGCTTCGATTCCGCCTACCCGCCCTATGGTTTCGTCGGCGACGACGGCCAGTACACGGGCTTCGACCTTGACCTGGCCCAAGAGGTCGCCAACCGCAACGGCTGGGACTACAAGGCTGAGCCGGTCGACTGGGATGCGAAAGACGCGCTGCTCGGCAGCGGCCAAATCAACTGCATCTGGAACGGCTTCACCATCGAGGGCCGCGAAGACAACTACACCTTCTCCGAGCCCTACATGCTCAACGAGCAGGTCGTCGTCGTGAAGAAGAACAGCGGCATCAACAGCCTGTCCGACCTCAAGGGCAAGACCGTCATGACGCAGGTCGACTCTGCTGCGCTCGACGTCCTCGAGGGCGACCAGAAGGCGCTCGCCGACACGTTCAAGGGCGGCAAGGCCCAGACGATCGGCGATTACAACAACGCCTTCCTGCAGCTCAACTCCGGTGCCGTCGATGCGGTCGCCTGCGACCTGTCCATCGCCCAGTACCAGATCGCCGCGTCTCCCGACAGCTATGTCCAGCTGTCCGACGCACTGTCGACCGAGCACTACGGCGTTGGCTTCAAGAAGGGCGATACCGAGATGGCCGATGCGGTCACCAAGACCCTGAAGGAGATGTACGCGGACGGCACGGTCAAGACCCTGTGCGAAAAGTACGCGCAGTACGGCCTGTCCTACGACAACTGGCTGCTCCAGTAATCGACGAACACGCCGCGAATGACCCCCGAGGCTCGTCTCGGGGGTCATTTGTCTGCCCAGAGGGCTTCAGGTCGCTGAGCCTTCCCGGCAGATAGTGCGTGTCTCACGGCACGCGCCGGCAAGCTTGAAGGGAACGCTTTGGAATTTTCTACGATGATGGCCCTCATGGGCTCCGGTCTGACGCTGACGGCCCAGATCTTTGTCGTGACGCTCGTGGGCGCGCTGCCCCTGGGCGTCGTCGTCGCGCTGTGCCGCATGAGCAGGTTCAAGCCGCTCGCGTGGCTGGCGACGCTCTACATCTCCGTCCTGCGCGGCACCCCGTTGATGCTGCAGCTCATGGCGTTGATGTTCGGCCCCTACTACCTGTTCGGCGCGCAGCTCGGCGCCGGCTGGAAGTTCTGGGCGTGCGACATCGGGTTCATCCTCAACTATGCGGCCTACTTCGCGGAGATCTACCGCAGTGGCATCCAGTCGATTCCGCGCGGCCAGCACGAGGCGGCGCAGGTTTTGGGCTACACGCGCGCGCAGACCTTCTTCAAGATCGTCTTGCCGCAGGTCGTGAAGCGCATCCTGCCGGCGATGGGCAACGAGATCATCACCCTCGTCAAAGACACGTCGCTTGCCTTCGTGCTCGGCATCATGGAGATGTTCACGCAGGCCCAGGCAATCGCCGCCTCCCAGGTCAGCATGCTGCCCTATGTGATCGCGGCGGCGATCTACTGGGTGTGCTGTCTTGTCATCGAGTTCATCTTGCATCGCATCGAAAAGCGCCTCGACTACTACCACGACTAGCCTTTGGGGCAGGTCGTCATCGCTGTAAGGAGAATGCCGAATGGCCGAAACCTCTGAAAAGAAGACGCTCGTCTCGGTCGAGCACGCGCGCAAGAGCTTCGGGAGCACCGAGGTATTGAAGGACATCTCGCTTTCCGTCCACGAAGGCGAGGTGCTCGCCATCATCGGTGCCTCGGGTGGCGGCAAATCGACGCTTCTGCGCTGCTGCACGCTGCTCGAGACGCTCGACGGCGGCACGCTAAAGTTTGGCGACCTCGTCGTCGCACGGGACAATGGCACGGGCGTGAGCGTGTACGCCGACAAGAAGACGCAGCGCAAGGCGCGTGAGTGCTTTGGGCTCGTGTTCCAGAACTTCAACCTGTTCCCGCACTACACCGTCATGAAGAACATCATCGATGCGCCCATGAGGGTGCAGGGAAAGTCGCGCGAGGAAGCCGAGGCGAAGGGCCGCGAGCTCATCTCCAAGATGGGCCTCGAGGGTAAGGAGGACCTCGTCCCCTGCGAGCTGTCCGGTGGCCAGCAGCAGCGCGTCGCCATCGCCCGCGCGCTTGCGCTCGAGCCCGACGTGCTGTTCTTCGACGAGCCGACGAGCGCGCTCGACCCCGAGCTCACGCAAGGCGTCCTCAAGGTCATACGAGACCTTGCCGCAGAGCACATGACGATGGTCATCGTCACGCACGAGATGAAGTTCGCGCGCGACGTAGCCGACCACATCATCTTCATGGACAAGGGCGTCATCGTCGAAGAGGGCACCGCCGAGCAGGTCATCGAGCACCCGCAGCACGAGCGCACGAAGGCGTTTTTGTCCAAGATATCGGACTAACCGTTCGCGGCCCGTTTTTGTGCGATTGTAAAATATTCTTTAATAACGAATATCTTATTAAAAATATGCACAAATGAGCGTGTATTATGCATCGAGCATTCGACAATGCTAATCGTTTGCATCCGTTAGGGGAGGACACACTCATGAAAAGCAAGGCACTCAAGGCCGCGGCCCTCGCGCTTTCCTGCGCGCTGGCCGTGGCATGCCTGGGGCTGGTCGCGTGCGGCGGCTCCAGTTCCGGCAATTCCGGCTCCGGCAGCTCGAACTCGGGCAGCGCCAGCACCGGCAGCTACAAGCTCGTCGAGAGCGGCAAGCTGACGGTCGGCTCGGATCTGGACTACAAGCCCATGGAATACCTCGACGGCGACAAGCCCGCCGGCTTTGGCGTGGACATGACGCAGGAGATCTGCAACCGCCTCGGGCTCGAGATGAACTTCTTGTCCCCGCAGAACTTCGATTCGCTCATCACGCAGGTCAACGGCGGTACCTCCATGGACGTCGCCGTGAGCTCTATCACGATCAACGACGAGCGCGAGGAGCTCGTGGACTTCTCCACGCCGTACTACGACTCGAACCTCGCCATCGTCACGCTCGCCGACTCCGACGTCGCCTCCGCATCCGATCTTTCCGGCAAGCCCGTGGGCGCGCAGTCCGGCTCGACGGGCGAGGAGTGGGCCAAGGAGAACCTCGGCGATTCCTCGTACACGCCGTACACGGGTCCGACCGATGCCCTCACCGCGCTTCGCGCCGGCAAGATCCAGGCGGTCGTCCTCGACGCTCCCGTTGCGAGCGACTACGTCAAGGAGGATGCGGGCACGTACAAGCTCGTCGACGAGATCGCGACCGGCGAGCAGTACGGCATCGCCATCAACAAGGACAACCCCGAGCTAAAAAAGGCCATCGACTCCGCCTTGGCGGACATGCAGGCCGACGGCACGCTCGACAAGCTCAAGCAGAAGTGGCTCGGCACCAGCAACTAGAAAGACGCACGTTCGGCCGAATCGTGCATATTCGGGACGTTATTATCACGAATAGGGTATATTCTGTTAGCTGATTGCGGCCATCGATGGGTATGACCGCTTTGGGAAAGAATCACCAAGGGAGGATTCATGAAGAAGAAGATGACCAAGGGCCTCGTGCTCGCCCTCGTGGGCGTTCTCGCGGTCGCTTGCCTGGGCCTTGCTGCCTGCGGCGGGTCGGGCTCCAACAGCTCCAACTCGTCGAGCCAGAAGTCCGAGGCGAGCTACAAGCTGGTGCAGGACGGCACCCTCAAGGTTGCCACCAGCCCCGACTACAAGCCCATGGAATACCAGGAGGGCTCTGACATCACGGGCTTCGACGTTGCCCTCATCGGCGAGATCGCCAACCGCATGGGCCTGAAGGCCGACGTCCAGAGCCAGGCTTTCGACACCCTGGTCACCCAGGTTGCCGGCGGCTCCGATTTTGACTGCGCCATCAGTTCCATCACCATCAACGACGAGCGCTCTCAGACCGTCACCTTCACCGATCCCTACTACGATTCCAACCTCGCGATCGTGGTCCTGAAGGATTCGGGCATCACGAGCCGCGACCAGCTTGCCGACGCCGAGGTTGCAGCCCAGTCCGGTTCTTCGGGCGAGGAGTGGGCAAAGGAGAACCTGCCCAACGCAAAGTACACGCCGTTCCAGGAGACCCCGGACGCCCTCGCTGCACTGCGCACCGGCAAGGTCAAGGCCGTCATCTACGATGAGCCCGCTGCCGAAAACCACGTCGCCAACGAGTACAAGGACTGCTCCATCCTCGAGGTCATTCCGACTGGCGAGCAGTACGGCATCATCGTCAACAAGGACAACGCCGCTCTGGCCGAGGCCATGAACGAGCAGATCAAGGCCATCGTCGACGACGGCACCATGGACAAGCTCAAGAAGCAGTACATCGGCTAGGACTGTCCAACCGTTCGCGCCACCTCGGCCATTTTGCTCGGCCAGCAGGTGGTCATTTGAAAGCAAGGGCGTATAATGCGTCCTTGCTTTCTCATTTTTACGAATAAGAACAGGGGAATCATTCATCATGGCCAGTGCTTTGAAGCCGTTTTTCAAACACGTGCTCATCACTGCTCTCGCCTTGTCGGTCGTGATCACGTTCGTCCCGCTCATTGCGGGGGCGATGACGGTCGACTCCACCACGGCGAAGAGCAACGAGACGGGCAGCGACAACATCCTGGGCGGCACGCCGACGCGCATCACCTGGGAGGCCGTCGTCGGCGACGGCGAGACCGTCAACAACGTCGTGGTCCAGCTCCCGCAGGGCTCCGAGTTCACGGACGAGTCGACCGCGAAGGTCACGGTGCTCGAGGGCACGAAGCGCCTGAGCCCCGCCAGCACGGTCTCTATCGACAAGGCGGCGGCAAATGTCACCGTCGATTTCTCCGATCCCATCACTGCTGGCCAGCGCCTGCGCGTCGAGATGTACAAGACCTCGCTTCCCAACGTGACGGGCGAGGTGCACCTCACGGGTACCTACACCACCACCGACGGCTCGACCGGCGAGCTCGGCGAGTCTCCCGCTATCACGGTCACGGCGGCGTCTCCGGCCGAGAAGATCTCCAACTGGCTCGACCAGCAGCCTGCGGTCCAAGCCTGGAACTCCGTCACGTTCCTGCGCCTGTTCTTCCAGCCGCAGCTCGTCGTCTCGTCGATCCCCACGGTGGCGACCGGCTGGCTCATCTCGCTTGCGCTCGTGCTCGTGGGCTTTCCGCTGGCCATCCCGCTCGGCCTGCTCGCGTCGTTCATGAAGATCTCGCGCTCTAAGGTCCTGCACGTGATTGCGGCCATCTACACCGGCATCATCCGCGGCACGCCGCTGTTCCTGCAGATCTACATCGCGTTTTTCGGCCTGCCGCTTCTGGGCGTCAGCATCAACCAGTACGTGCTCGCCGTGTTCGTCATGGCGTTCAACTCGGGCGCCTACCTCTGCGAGATCTTCCGCGCGGGCATCCAGTCCATCCCCAAGGGGCAGTTCGAGGCGTCCCGCTCGCTCGGCATGACCGGCCCGCAGACCATGTTCTCGGTCATCATCCCGCAGACGATCCGCCGCGTTATCCCCACCATGACGAGCGAGTTCATCCTGCTCTACAAGGACACCTCGCTGCTCGCGGCCGTCGGCGTCATGGAGCTCATGCTGTACTCGCGCAGCATCGTCTCGCTCACGGGCAACATGACCCCCTACATCGTCGCCGCCATCTTCTACCTGATCGTCACGCTGCCGCTCATCCGCGTGGTCACCGTGCTCGAGAAGCGCCTGGCGCTCGCCGACAACGGCGGCAGCGCCCCCAAGAAGAAGCGCAAGGGCCGCCGTGGCGCGTTCTCGCAGATGAAGAGCGAAATCGCGGAGACGGTCGACGAAGACCCCTTCGAGCCCGACTACAACGCGCAGACGCTCCATCACGAGGAGTACGAGGAGAAGAAGGCCGCCGAGAGAAAGCTCGCCGAGGCGGAGAAGAAGAACGGAGAGGCACATGAGTGAGACCGATAGCATGGTGAGCATCCAGCACCTCTCCAAGTCCTTCGGCGACACGGAGGTCCTGAAAGACGTCAACATCGAGGTCAAGAAGGGCAGCGTGGTCGTCGTGCTCGGGCCGTCCGGTTCGGGCAAGTCCACGATGCTTCGCTGCATCAACCTGCTGGAAAAACCGAGCGGCGGGCACATCTACATCGAGGGCAACGAGATCACCGACCCGAAGACCGACATCAACAAGCTGCGCGAGCACGTGGGCATGGTGTTCCAGCAGTTCAACCTGTTCCCGCACCTGACCGCCAAGAAAAACGTCATGCTTGCGCAGCGCAAGGTGCTCAAGCGCTCCAAGGAGGAGGCGGAGCAGATCGCGTTGAAGGAGCTCGCGCGCGTCGGCCTGGCCGAGCGTGCCGACTACCTGCCCTCGCAGCTTTCCGGTGGGCAGCAGCAGCGCGTGGCCATCGCCCGCGCGCTTGCCATGGAGCCGCACGTCATGCTGTTCGACGAGGCGACCTCGGCGCTCGACCCCGAGCTTGTCCGCGGCGTCCTCGACGTCATGCGCGAGCTGGCGGAGGAGGGCATGACCATGGTCGTGGTCACGCACGAGATGCAGTTCGCCCGTCAGGTGGCCGACGACGTGCTGTTCATGGACAAGGGCGTCGTCGTGGAATATGGCCGCGCCGCCGACGTGATCGATCACCCCGCCAACGAGCGCACCCGCCGCTTCCTCGAAAGCTATTCCGTAAAGGGCTAAGCGAAAAAACATCCCGGCGCTCAACGGCGAGCCCGGGATGTTTGCAATAGGAAGGCATTTTTCAGAACGGGCCCGCGGGACGCGGCGACAGCGAAATCCGGCGCACGGCTTTCCCAGCGGCGCATATCCCCCCTGAACTTGAGCGCCGGCCTTCCGCCCGATTCGCGGCAGG
>ERZ780226.3013-NODE-3013-length-10857-cov-10.188206_pt1 | contig 10857 bp, 14 predicted proteins | sample MGYA00511165_ERZ780226 | MGnify/ENA primary metagenome ERZ780226 (study PRJEB29588, sample SAMEA2152373) | human gut metagenome | biome: human gut; feature: human-associated habitat; material: faeces | place: Denmark | collected 2008/2010 ...
TCCTTTCCAATTACACTTTTTCGGCAAGCGTTTCGGGAATCCGTTTCTCTGTAAACGGAAACAAGCTGACGATTACCGCTGATACAGCGCCGAGCGATACCGTTGTGATTACAGCCGAAAAGAAAAATTCACAAAGGCGCGGCGTTATCACTTGGACGGACGGCGTTTATGGCCCGAATGGAAAGCTGCAAGATACTGTCACCCATTCGCAGTCGGTCAACGACCCCGTAAAAGGCTATCTGAATATCAAGGTTTCCTACGGTTCAGCAAAAATCGTCAAGACCAGCGAGGACGGCAAGGTTGAGGGCATTTCCTTTACCATTACGGGCAACGGCGTGAATAAAACCGTTCAGACAGGCGCAGGAGGCACGATTCAGATCGATAATCTTACTCCCGGCGTTTACACCGTAACCGAACAGAACTACGACAAATACGAGCCGCAGGAGGTTCGCCGTGTTACCGTTGTCAGCGGTCAGATTGCTACCGTGAATTTCAGCAATGTTCTGAAGCGCGGCGATCTCACCGTCACTAAAACCTCGGAGGACGGATTAAACGAGGGCGTGAAATTTCACTTGTCCGGCACCTCTCTTTCGGGGCTTGCGGTGGACGAATACGCCGTAACCGACAGTTCGGGCAAGGCATATTTCCGTGATGTGCTGATCGGAACAGGCTATGTTTTGGAAGAAGTCGATACCGCAATCCGTTATGTTGTTCCTGATAATCAGACGGCAGCGGTTGAATGGAACAAGGTCACAAACAAGAGTTTTACCAACATTCTGAAAAAATGGAATGTCACCGTCACCAAGAGCGATAAAGAAACAGGCACAGCACAGGGTGACGCAACGCTTGGCGGTGCGGTTTACGGCATTTACAAGGGCGAGCAACTTATTGACACTTATACCACCGACGCAAACGGTCAGTTCACCACAAAATATTATGTCTGCGGTGATGATTGGTCGGTGCGTGAAATCAGTCCCGGCGAGGGTTATTTGCTTGACGAATCCGCACACCATATCGGCGCGGAGGCCAAAAACTACACCGTAGAATACAATTCCACCGCTAACGATGTGACCGAGCAGGTTATCAAGGGCAATATCGCTCTGATTAAGCATACGGACGACGGCGAAACACAGCTTGAAACGCCGGAGGCAGGCGCTGAATTTGAGGTGTTCTTGAAATCCGCAGGCGGATATGACACCGCCAAAGATTCCGAGCGTGATTATCTCACCTGCGACGAAAACGGCTTTGCACAGACAAAAGACCTGCCTTACGGCATTTACACCGTTCATCAGGTCAAAGGCTGGGACGGTCGCGAATTGCTTACCGATTTCGATGTGTATATTGCAAAGGACGGTCAGACCTACCGCTATCTTGCCAACAATGCAAATTTTGAATCGTATATCAAAATTGTTAAGGTGGATGCGGAAACCGGCAAGGTGATTCCGTATGCAGGCGCAGGCTTCCAGCTTTACCGCCCGGACGGCAGCCTGATTACGCAGACTTTCACCTATCCCGAAGTTACCACCATCGACACCTTTTACACCAACGACGAGGGTACTTTGATTACTCCCGAAAAGCTGGAATACGGTTCGGGGTATTCGCTGGTCGAAGTCTTTGCCCCCTATGGCTACACGCTGAACAGCGAACCCGTGTATTTTGATGTAACGCAGGACGCTTCTGCCGACGAGAACGGCGTTACCGTGATCGAGGTTATCAAGCCGAATATGGCACAGAAAGGCGTTATCAAAATCAGCAAATCCGGCGAGATCTTTTCCTCTGTGACCGAAGCGGACGGACTGTATCAGCCTGTGTTCTCTGTTCAGGGCTTGCCGGGTGCGGTCTATGAAATCACCGCCGCCGAGGATATTATCACGCCGGACGGTACGCTGCGAGCTGCTGCCGGGGAAGTGGTTGACACCGTAACGACCGATGAAACGGGACTTGCCGAGAGCAAACCGCTGTATCTTGGAAAATATGAAATCCGAGAGATTAAAGCGCCCTATGGCATGGTGCTGAATACCGAAATCCGTACTGCTGAATTGGTCTATGCGGGACAGGAAATCGAGATCACCGAAACCGCTGCCAGCTTCTACAATGAGCGTCAGAAAGCCGCGGTTTCTCTTGATAAGGTGTTGGAACAGAATACGCAGTTCGGAATCGGTATGAACGGCGAAATCTCCGCTGTTACCTTTGGCTTGTTCGCCGCCGAAGATTTGACCGCAGCGGACGGCTCGGTTATTCCTGCCGACGGTCTGCTTGAAATTCTATCGGTTGATGAAAACGGCCACGCCGTATGCAAAACCGATTTGCCTTTTGGCAGCTTCTATCTCAAAGAGCTTTCCACCGACGAGCATTATATCCTCTCCAATGAAAAGCACCCGATTGTCTTTGACTACGCAGGACAGGACACCGCCCTTGTGGAAATCAAAGCAAATGACGGCAAACCGATTGACAATGACCTGATTTACGACGAAATTCAAGGACTGAAAAAGGACGAGGACGGAAATGCGCTCGGCGGCGCGGTAATTGGTCTGTTCAAAGCAGACTGTACCGAGTTTACAAGAGAAAATGCGATTCTCACCGCTGTATCGAGAGAGGACGGCGGTTTTTCTTTTGCCGGTGTGCCTTACGGGAACTGGCTCGTGCGTGAAATCGAAGCGCCGACAGGCTTTGTATTGTCTGATGAAACCTTTGCCGTGACGGTCGATAAGGACGGCACGGTAATTGAGATTGAAATTGAAAATACGCTGATTCGCGGTACGGTGCAGCTTACAAAGATTGATAAGGACTACCCCGACAACAAACTGACGGGTGCGGAATTTGCCGTTTACCGTGATTCTAACGGCAACAAGGAGCTTGACGCAGACGATGAACTGCTCGGCACGCTCACCGAAACAAGCACAGGCGTTTATGAAATGCCCGACCTGATTTACGGCGGCTATTTTGTAAAAGAAACAAAAGCCCCGGAGGGCTTCTATTTGGACGAAAACGCCTATTATTTTGAAATCACCGAACACGGCAAGACCGTCACCGTGGAAAACGAGGCAGGCAAGGGCTTTGTCAATGCGGCACAGGTAGGATCACTCAAAATCGTTAAGACATCTTCCGATGGCAAGGTCGAGGGTTTTTCGTTCCGTGTGACCGGGCCTAACGGGTATTCCGAAATTTTCACCACCGACAAGAACGGCGAAATTCTCATTGAAAATCTCCGTATCGGCGAGTATGTGATTTCCGAGGTGTCGGACGGCGCTTCTGCCGCCTATATTCTCCCCGCAGACAAGACGGCAAGCGTATTTGAGGGGGCTGTTACCAAAGTAGAAATGCACAACGAATTAAGGGATACCCCGAAAACAGGCGACGACAGTAATCCTATTCTTTGGCTTTCTCTGCTCGGCATTTCTGCGGTGGGTACTGCCACTCTCGGCGTGATTGGCTGGAAGAAAAAGAAAACTGGAAAGGAGGCCGCTGAATAATGGAATTAAAAACAATCGTTGCAATCGGACTGGTTGTGTTCATTGTGGGCGCTTTGATTTTCCTGAAAATCAGAGGTAAGAAGAAATAACGACCGGGGCGGCTGAAAAGGCTGCCCCTTTACATACCCGAAAAAACAAAAGGAGGTTTCTATTTATGGTTCATTTCTTTGATTCAGACATAGCACAAAAATACGGGGTCAATGCGGCGATGCTGGCGTGTTTCCTTTGGGATTGTATCGAGGAACAAAGCACGCAGTCGCCCCGACTTCACGAGGGCAAGGCTTGGGTTCGCTGCTCGGTGCAGATGATGACGGGATTTTTCCCGTTTCTCACCTATGACGAAATCCGCTATGCCTTGAAACAGCTTATACGCGGGCGTGTTCTCACAAAAGGGCGGTTCAACGAGAGCCGTTTTGACCGCACGAACTGGTACGCTTTTACCGAGTTCGGGCAGTTCCTTATGGCAGAAAGCGAGGCGAAAACACAATGAACGACGGCAAGCACATTATATGGAGCAATGACCTTGACTACGACGACTGGAAAGAGGATTTAGAAGAACAATACCCCGAATTGTCCGAGGATGAGCGCGTTTCGCTGATGTATGAACTTAACGGCGATTATTTGGACGATGAGCGCCATAATCTGAATATTCAGCTATCCCGTCCGATTCTCGTTGTCGGTGACTTGGGACTTTGGCATGGCCGCCGTATAGGTTACAAGGAAATTGAAAGCGGCAATATCCGTGACTGCCTTTACAGCGAACGGGATATTGATTACAGCACTTGGTATGTGGATAAAAACGGCGATTTCCGCTGCGACGCCATTCATCACGACGGAACAAATCATTATCTCTACCGCGCCTATAAGGACGGCGTTTCTGAAACGCAGATTGACAATCTGAAAGAAAAACTATACCGCGGTACAGCGACCCGCGCAGACATTACGAGAATAACCCGCAGGCTTGGCGACGAAATAGCGAATGTTTACGGTTTTCCCATTCCGCACAGGCGGCAGGCCGTTGCACTGGAACGGTAAGGAGGCGAAACTATGCAGGATTTATCCGATTCAAGGGACTGTGCCTTTGAAGCCTTTATTACCAATCTCGGCAAATACAACGAGGGATATTTAGTCGGTGAATGGGTCAAGTTCCCGATTACCAATGAGGAAATGCAGGAGGTTTTTAATCGGATCGGCATTAACCGCCGCTATGAGGAATGGTTTATTACCGATTATGAGTGCTCTGATTCACACATTTATGACCTGCTCGGAGAATACGAAAGCCTGAGCGAGCTAAACTATCTTGCAAATCAGATAATGGAGCTTGACGAAAGCGAGGATTTCTGGCAGGCGGTTTTAGACTTGGGCGAAAATACGGGCAGCGTGCGGGATTTAATCAATCTTACCGAAAATATGGACTGTTTTGACTATCTTCCGGGTGTTACCGATGATTCCGACCTCGGCTATTACTGGATCGAGGAAAGCGGCTGTTACGACACAAAAGCAATGGGCGCTCTCTCAAACTATATCGACTATGAGGGATTCGGGCGAGATATTCGCTTTGAGGAAAGCGGCGTATTTTCCGATAACGGTTATGTACGGGCAAACGGCGGCCGCTTTGTTGACATCTACGACGGCAATATTGAGCATATCCCCGAAGAATACCGTATTCAAAGCCCGAATCTCTATGTTCGCGCTGTTGTCGGGAGAACGGAAAAAGGTATGGAACGCTGATTTGCACATTTGATATTGTTTCCGCGCTTGGGTATGATATATAATAAAAAAGGACAAGGAAGTGATTTCAAATGAGCGACGGCTCTTACACTGATTTAGCACAGCGAATCGAAGAATCTTTTGCCGAGATTGAGGACGAGGCGATTACGGATTTCAGAAAAACGGATGAAGCCTATGCGAATCTGTATCAACAGATTACAGAACTGAAAGCAAGCCATCCGTTTATCGGAAAGATTATGGACGGCAGCGGCGGAATTTCTTTGACCGCCGAGGAACACGAAATTCTGACCGAGTATTTCCGTCTGCGGTTCAGGCTCGACGACATGGAACGCCGGCGGCTCTATTTCAGAGGACATACCGACTGCATTTCGTATCTGAAAAAGGTCGGGGTGCTAAATTGAACATTCCGGCATAAGCGGTACGGGGATAGCCTGTACCGCTTTTTACATATCAAACTTGACTTTTCTTTGAATTTGAGCAACAATCTATTGATATTTTCTGTTGTGTTGTGTATAATAAAGATAGGCAGGTGATGAGATTGAATTTAATTTTGCATACGGTTACACAGGAAAAGCAGAGAATCGAATATATGCTGCTGAAATATCAAAATGAATTGTCCGCTTTGCCGAAAGGCACAATCTCGGAAAAGATAGTTGGCGAAAAGACCTATTACTATCTGAAATACAGGGACGGCAAAAAGATCGTTTCAAAGTATATTAGCAAAAAGGAAATAGAAAGTGTGCGCGCTCTTGTAGAGAAGCGGCGGCACATTGAGGCAATGGTGAAATCCTTGCAGGAGGAAAAAGCGATTGCAGATAAAGTATTGGAGGGTGCGGTATGATTTTATATCACGGCAGCAATGTGATTGTTTCCGAACCGAAATTGATTGAGCAGAACCGTTTTCTTGATTTTGGCTTTGGATTTTACACGACAACGAATAAAACACAGGCGATAGGCTTTGCGGATAAGGTAACAAAGCGCCGTAAAGAGGGCGAAAAAGCTGTCAGCGTTTATGAGATCGACGAAGTCCGCGCTTTTCGTGAATGTTCTGTCCTGCGGTTTGACAGTGCAAATGAGGCTTGGCTGGACTTTGTATCAGAAAATCGTTCCGGAAATTATAAGGGGAAATCCTATGATTTTATTTTCGGCCCTGTTGCGAATGATGATGTTTATACCACATTTACGCTCTATTCCGCAGGCGTACTTACGAAGGAACAAACCTTGGAAGCGTTGAAAATCAAAAAGCTGTATAATCAGTTGGTTTTGTCAAGTGAAAAGGCGCTTTCCTATCTCAAATTTATGGGGACAGTACCGCAGGAGGAATTATAATGGGAGCAGAAAAATTCGGCGCTGTTATGGGCGTGTTGGTGGAACAGATTGTTCATCTGATTACTGAAAACTACGGGTATGATGAAATGACAGCTTCAAACGAGTTTTATAATTCAAAGGTTTATGCACTTTTGGAGCAGGAAGAAACGAAGCTATGGCATTTCAGTCCGCTTACCCTGTTCAATCTGTTTGACGAGGAAAAAAAGACGGGCAGTTTTGAGTTGCCGGAGGAGGTCTGATTATGAGCAGTCAAGGAAAATTTATGATTTACTGCGCCGAGCAATACAAGCTGGCAAAGCACTTGACAGGCAAACAGCTTGCGGATTTGTTCAGTCGTTATAGAGTTTGGGAATATGTTTACTCTTGCTATGAAGCTCTGCATACGACAGGCACAAACTATATTATTGAGGATATAGATTTGTATATTGAAGCCCGCAAGCCTGCTATGACTTAAAGTAGAGGCAAATTAAAATGGATATGTTTTCGTTTAGAGAAGAAGTATTGCGGTTAATAGCATTAAGGCAAGAGGGCGAGTATTGGGATTTCAAAAAAGAGTGGCATAAAAGCAAACCCGATCTATTACACGATATTATATGTATGGCAAATAATATCACAAATCACGACGGGCTTATTATCATCGGTGTTGATGAAGAAACCGATTATTCCATTTGTAATGTTGTAAACGATCAAAACAGAAAAAAGACACAAGATATTGTTGCGTTTTTGCGAGAGAAAAAGTTTGCTGGTGGTGTCCGTCCAACTGTATACGTGCAGCCACTTTCTTTGAATAAAAAGACAATAGATGTTATTGTTATTTGTAACGACCGAAACACTCCTTATTTTTTAATAGAGACATATCAAGGAGTATTTGCCAATAACATTTATACTCGGATAATGGACACAAACACTCCTAAAAACGCATCAGCCGATATAAATGTTATTGAAAGACTTTGGAAAAAGAGATTTGGAATCGATGCAACAGCTCTGGAACGCGCACTGCTGTTTTTGCAAAAACCTTACGATTGGGTAGATTCTGATGACGGCAAAAAGTTTTATAAGTATGCTCCCGAATTTACACTTGAAGATATTCAAGCAGAGGATGGCAGAAATGGTTATGAGTTTTATCTGTTCAATCAGTGCGATTCTCATCCTCGGTGGTATGATATAAATATTTACTATCATCAAACCTTATTATATTCTTTGGGTGGGGCTGCTTTGGATGGCGGACGATGTTTTACCTCCACGCCTCGAACCGATGAAATTTCTTTATATACAGAGAACTATCACCATTGGGATGTTTCATATAAGTATTTCATTAAAGATTCAATCGAATATATAGTTCATCTGTTTTATATTACGGATGATATGGACGAGGAACTAACTGCCCGACAAAGATTTTTGGAGTGCGTGCTGATTTTTGAATCTGAATTTGAAAGAACGAAATTCAAAGATTTTGTCATAGCTAATTATGAAAAATATGATATTGACGCATTTAGAAATCAACTGCCCTATTTCCCCGATTTAGAGGGTTATAATATGGACGCATTCAAAAAAGACTACTTACAATCTCAACTTTTACAGCAAATGTTAAAAGATTTCAGAAGTTAAAGGAGGCTATGTTTATGACCGAATCATTTATTCCAACATCGGAATTTGAAACGGCGAGTAACGCTGTCAATAATATTTTAGGTAGAAAATTGTGATTCTAAAACATCTATCATTTTGGGGAGCTTTGGTGTTATAGCGGGAATTTTTCTTGCCACCGATTATGTTTCAAAATTTAAGAGTATATTTTGCCATATGACAAGCAATATCACGCTTTGGACGGTCGTATATATCATTTTCTGCATTTTTGCAATAGGTTTTATACTTGCTGGCTGTCTATGCTGGATTACTGCGCTATTTGCAAGGGTAAATCTAAATGAATTTTCTGATAGAGGCATTAAATCAGATTCGCTTATCTTCTTTTCATCAATAGCAAAACACAAATCATTATCATCATATAAACAGAATTTGGAGAAATGCGAAACTACGCAAATGGAAGAAGATTTAATATCTCAAATATATGTTTGCTCAATAATTTGCGATAAGAAATTCAAATATTACAAGTTGGGATTGTTCCATGCTTCGATAGGCTCTCTACTCTTTGTAACGCTATTTGTTATCGGGATAATTGTCATATAGAGAATAAATTTATTACATAGCCGAGAGGTTTTCTTAATGAAAGCCCCCGGCTTTTTCTATTTCAGAACGGAGGTGAAAAAAGTATGCCATATATCCCGCCGGAGGTGGTGGAGAAAGCCCGTAAAATGGACTTGCTGACCTATCTGAAAAGTTACGAGCCGCAGGAGCTTGTTCATTTCGGAGGAAACACCTACTGCACCCGTGAGCACGACAGCTTGAAGATTTCAAACGGCAAATGGTGTTGGTTTTCCCGTGGAATCGGCGGCTATTCGGCGCTGGACTATCTAATCAAGGTCAAAGAAATGCCCTTTACGCAGGCGGTTGAAACGATTATGGAGAATGTTGCGGTATCGCCGCCAACCTATCCCCCTGCGCCGAGCAAGCCGAAAGAAAAAATGTTGCTTTTGCCAAAAGCGAACCGCTGTGCCACTCACGCCGTCGAATATTTGCATGGACGAGGTATTGACTACGACCTGATAGATTTTTGTATCAGTACGGGACGGCTTTATGAAAGCTATCCCTATCACAATGTTGTGTTCGTCGGGCAAGATCGCAGCGGCAAACCCCGCTACGCCAATCTGCGCGGTATCGGCTCGGATTTCATCGGGGACGCAAACGGCAGCGACAAGCATTATTCCTTTGGGATTCCCGCTGCCCTTGAAAGCAGCACGCTGAACCTGTTTGAATCGGCGGTTGATTTACTTTCCTATGGGACAATGCAAAAGCTGGACGGCAAGGACTGGCGACACGAAAATCTGCTCTCCCTTGCAGGCGTGTATAAACCGAAAGCAAGAATTGAAGAAAGCAGCCTACCCGTCGCCCTTGTTCAGTATCTTGCAGACTATCCCCATATCCGCAAGGTGGTGTTACGGCTCGACAACGACCCTGCGGGACGGATTGCCGCAGCGACAATCAAAACCCTGCTGTCAAAAAGATATGCGGTCACGGTGGATATTCAGCCGCCCCCGCAGGGCAAGGATTACAACGATTGCCTGTGCCTGCGGCTCGGACTACCCATTACCAAGCGAAAAGAGCGAGCAAAGGAGCGATAACAAATGACAGAACTATTGAATACGGGTATGAGAATCCGGCATTTTCGTATTCTGTGCGGTATGACGCAAAAGGCGTTAGGTATTGCGGTGGGTTTTCCGCGGAACAGCGCCGATGTACGAATCGCACAGTATGAATCCGGCGCAAGGACGCCGAAACGAAACCTGTTGTGCCAAATGGCAAAGGCGCTCGGCGTTTCTCCCTCGGCACTTGCCGTTCCCCGTATCAAAAACAGCGACGAATTACGCTGTTTACTGATTGCGCTGGAGAACGAGTGCGGTATTAAGTTTTCTCCGCAATCCGATAATGCCAAAGCGATTTATGAATCATATTGAAAAGGAGCAAAGAACGATGAAAACCTATGAGGTTACGATTACCGAAACCCTGCAAAAAACGGTTGCGGTTGAAGCCAATTCCCGTGAAGGAGCCGAAAGGCAGGTTGAGCAAAGATGGAACGACAGCGAATATATCCTTGACGCCGAAGCCTTTATGGGTGTGGATTTCTCCGCAAGGACGAACGAGCGCAGCCGTGATTATGAACGCTGAATATATTTCGGTCGGTGGCAAAATGTTCGGCCTATGGGACGAACGCTATGCGATATACCAGCAAGCATCGCCTTTGTGATACCACAAAGGCAAAACCTTGTCAGGGGCAGCCCCTGAAACCTTTAATCCGCTCGTCCCCGTTTTACACGGAGGGCGATATTTTTATGCGCTGAAAGGAGGCGTATAGTATGAGCGAACTGCTCTTTTTTATCATCGGAACTATGCTCGGCGGTTGTATTGGCATTGTGACAATGTGCCTGTTTCAAATTAACCGCCTGCGCGGAAAGGACGACGACAAATGACCGAACCCTTAACCTTTTTGGATTTTTTCAGCGGCGTGGGCGGTTTCCGCAAGGGCTTTGAGCTTTGCGGCATGGTTTGTAAAGGCCATTGCGAGATTGATAAATTCGCAGACCGCAGCTACCGCGCTATACACGATATACAGGAGGACGAATGGTATGGAGAAGATATTACCAAAACCGAACCCGCCGACCTGCCGAGGGTCAACCTATGGGCAGGCGGATTCCCGTGTCAGGACATTTCT
>ERZ780226.3020-NODE-3020-length-10836-cov-2.749930_pt1 | contig 10836 bp, 8 predicted proteins | sample MGYA00511165_ERZ780226 | MGnify/ENA primary metagenome ERZ780226 (study PRJEB29588, sample SAMEA2152373) | human gut metagenome | biome: human gut; feature: human-associated habitat; material: faeces | place: Denmark | collected 2008/2010 ...
CGTCGGCATCTCCTCCGGTGCGGCGGTCTGGGGCGCCATCCAGCTCGCGAAACGCCCGGAGAATAAGGGCAAGACCATCGTCGCGCTGCTGCCGGACACCGGCGAGCGCTACCTCTCGACGGCACTGTTCGGCGAGTAGGGGCCTTGGCAGCGTAACTGGGACAAGCGAGTCTTTTCGGGGAGAGACATGGCAGCTTCATTCGGCAAGAACGACCTTGACAGCATCGACGCCGCTTCGCGCGATATCTGCGCCAGGCGAAGGATCGACGAGGCGGCGGAAGACCTCTGCGGCAAGGAGCGCATTGATGACGATGCGGCGGATATCTGCGGCAAGGAGCGCATCGAGGGCGACGTGGCCGATATCTGCTCCAAGCAGTCCATCGACGACGCCGCGGCTGCTGCCTGCCCGCGTGACCAGATCGACGCGGCAACGCATGACCTGTGCGGCAAGGAGGGGCTCGGCAACGACATCGCGGGCATCTGCACCCGGCCGGTCCCTCCCGTGATCGGCATCGTGCCCACGCAGATGCCCCAAGAGCACCTGTTCCGCGTCAACGACTACTACATCAACTCCATCGTGCTGTCGGGCGGCGTGCCCCTCATCTTGCCGCTCACCTACGACAAGCGCGTCTACGAGCGTCTGCTGCCCATCTGCGACGGCTTCGTGCTCACCGGCGGGCAAGACGTCGACCCCGAGCGCTATGGCATCTCACCCGACAACCCCGCCTACGAGAACTTGGGCGAGGTCACGCCCATGCGCGATGTGGTGGAGCGCCTCATCCTCGAGTTCGCGCGCAAGTTCGACGTGCCGCTGCTCGGCATCTGCCGCGGCATGCAGACGATGAACGTCGCGTCCGGCGGCACGCTCTACATCGACCTTCCGACCGAGTTCGATGGGGTCGACAACCTCACGAAAAGTCCGCTCAACCACTGGCAGACGCTCGAGGCGACCGAATCCGCGCACTACATCGACGTCGTGCGCGGAACAAAGCTGCACGACATCATCGGTGCGGACTCTGCGGCGGCCAACTCGTTTCACCACCAGGGCGTGAAGGTGGTCGGCCCCGACTTCAGGCCGGCGGCCTATGCGACAGACGGGCTCGTCGAGGCGATCGAGTGCGAGGACATGAGCTTCATGATTGGCGTGCAGTGGCATCCCGAGTTCTTCTTGGGCGACAAGCACATGGGCAACCTGTTCTCGAGCCTGGTCACCGCGGCGGCGCAGGCACGCGAGAGCGGGCGTCTCGATGCGGCGGACGGCTACCAGATTGACGACCTCGGCACAGACGAGGCCGTCGAGGGCAAGGGCCGCGTCTTGCTCCACAGCATGAAGAAGCGCTACGCAGTCTAACTTGGCACGAGGGGCCGTGGGTATCGTGTCATTTTTCTGATGGCAGCGCGCGGGCGAGGGCGGTGAAGGCCCGCTCGAGCGTGGAGCGCGGGCAGGCGATGTTCACGCGCACGAAGCCCGACCCTCCTTCGCCGAACATCGTGCCCATGTCGAGCCACAAACCGGCCTCGTCCTCGATGAGCTGCTGCAGCCCGTCGTCGTTCAGGCCGAGCGCCGAGCAGTCGATCCAGAGCAGGTAGGTGCTCTCGGGCTCCACCAGCTTGAGCATCGGCAGCCGCGTGTCCAGAAACTCCCGCACAAACGCGAGGTTGCCCTCGAGGTAGCCCTTGAGCTCTTCCAGCCACTCCGCCCCGTGCTCGTAGGCGGCCTGCGCCGCGGCAAGCCCGAACGCGTTGGCCTCGTCGAGCCCACCGCTCTTGTACTCGGCTTTGAAGCGCTTTCGCAGCGTTTGGTTGGGTATGAACACGTTCGAGGTCTGAAGCCCCGCCAGGTTGAACGTCTTGGAGGGGGCGGTGCAGACGATGCAGCTTCTCGCGGCGCTCTCGCTGACGCTCGCGTACACCACGTGCTCGTGTCCGGGACGCGCAAAATCCTCGTGTATCTCGTCGGATGCGACGATCACGCCGTGGCGCCCGCAGATTTCCGCCACGCGCTCGAGCTCGCCGCGCGTCCAGGCGCGCCCCACGGGGTTGTGCGGGTTGCACAGTAAGAAGAGCTTGACCCCGTTATCTGTGATCGTGCGCTCGAAGTCGTCGAAATCCATGCGGTAGCGGCCGTCCTCGTAGACGAGCGGCGAGGTGACGAGCGTGCGGCCGTTTTGCGTGACGTCGGAGAAGAACGGGTAGTAGACGGGCGGCTGGACGAGCACGGCATCTCCCGGCTTGGTGAAGGCGCGCACCGCCGTGGCAAGCGCCGCGACGACGCCCGGGGTCCGCACAATCCACTTCCAGTCCGTCTCCCAGCCGAAGTGGTCGAACATCCACCCCTGCACGGCGGCAAAGTAGGAGGGGGAGGCAAACTCGTATCCGAAGATGCCGTTTCTCGCTCGCTCGACCAGCGCGTCGATGACGGGCTGCGCCGTGGGGAAGTCCATGTCCGCGACCCACAGGGGGAGAAGCCCTTCCTTCTTGCCCAGGAGGGGGGCCGCATCGTACTTGATGGAGCTCGTGTTCTTCCGGTCGTGGAGCTGGTCGAAATCGTAGCGTGTCATGAGGCCTCCTCGGCGTGCGGTTGTCCACAGGAAAGCATACAGGTGCGAGGCGGCCAGATTTGGCCGTCTGGTAAAGAAATCTTGGAGGGCTCGTGGAGCACGGGCAGTCTTCGCAGTTTCACCATATGTGCCCCCTAAGCTTACTGTCATCGATGCACCGAGTGAAACGCATCACGCAAACGCGCCACTCACACGGCAAAACGACACGCAGCAACAGCACTCGAATCGAAGCAATGCTTCTGCGCAATCGAGCAGATCGATATCACGGCGACTCGGCTCAGGTATCGACGGTGCCATCGAGGCATGAAAAAGCGCCCCTGGAAGGGGGCGCTTTTCGTTTATCTGCAGCGTGGATGTCCTGCGCGCGAAAATTCGCGTCAGTCGCTTAATCCCGCTGGCCTTCCTGCTCGTCAAGCTCGTCGAGCGCGTCTGCAATCTCGGGCCTGAGCTTCCAGATGTAGTCGCCCTTGCGCTCCTCCTCGGCGTTCTTGCCGAAGAACACGAAGGTCCACCACGAGCCACGGTAGTTGGAGCGTCCCATCTCTCGGGCTGCGGTGCGCGAATACCCGCGCAGCATGTCGCCGTAGTAGTCGCGGTCGTGGCCGCGGTCGTCAGCCAGCTCGTCGAGCGTCGCCTCATCGCCTGCGGCGTGGATGCGCTCGAGCACGCGGCGTACCTCCTCGGGGGTGATCTCCGGGTCGCTCAGCAGCACCATCCACTGGTGGATGCTCATGTCCGGGTCGTAGTCGCGCAGGTCGGGCCACCAGGTCTTGTCGCCTGCGGCGTGGTAGGCACGGGCGCTCAGAAGGTAGAACGGGTCGTCGGCAACCTCGTCGAGCAGGAGCAGGTACTGCGCGCCCTTCATGATGACCGGCGTCTGGATGCCGAACCTGCTGTGCAGAAACTCGCGGGACTTCTCACCGAACGGCAAGAACGCCTCGGGCCTCATCCAGTACAGCGTGCGGGTCAGGCGCGCCTTGGTGACGTTTTCCTGAAGGTGGACCTTGTCGAACAGCTCGCAGAAGCGCCCGGCGGTCTCGGTGTTGGGGTTGTCGGCGAGCTCGATCGCGACCTTTGCCAAATCCCAGCAGTCCTGCGCCGCCTGCTCGGTGTTGTCGAAGTACTGCCACAGCTCGTGGTTTGCCGTGGGAATGCCGATGAAATCGGTGGGCACGGGCGCTTCGACGTTGAGCGTGCGCATGATGCTGCGTACCATGCTGCGCCGGTCGACGGCGATCATGCCACGGTTGAACGCGGTGAAAAACGTGAACGGGTCGATGGCCGCGCGGTCGTCGGCGCCGGTGATGTCAACGTAGAGATCATTGAGTTTTTCCGGGTTGTCCTCGAGCTTTATCACGGCATCCGCGATTTCCTTGTAGGCAGGTATCCACGAAAAACGGTTGTCAGACACGGTATCCCTCCAAAATATTCCTTGTCGCATATAGATTCTACCGCGAGTTTTCTGTGGTGAAACTGTTCGTAATGCATTCGATTGCCAGACGGTGCCCGGGGGCTGCTGCTAAGATGATCGTAAAACGAAGCAATCCCCGAGAGCTGGAGGAACCATGGAACTGCCTCAGGTCGCAAGTCTGCAGGACAACGCACAGTCGGTCGTTCGCGCCGCCCAGTACGTGGGGAGGGCCGCAGACGAGCTCCGCCCGCTCGTCGTGCCGGCTGCGCGCACTGCCCTCGAGAAGGTGCCCGGCGCCGCGAGCTGCGCCATCAGCCGCGTCAAGCGCGTCACGCCCCAGACCATCCGCGAGCACTCGCTTGCGGCCGGCATCGTGGGCGGGGTCCTCGCCGCGGGTCTTGCGGCGGCAACGGTGGCTCATTTCGTGCACCGCCACAAGGTCGCGCACACGTACCGGCTCCACCGCAAGCACGACGCGCTGGCTGCCGAGCGCCAGCGCACCATCGAGGCGACGCTTTCCAAGGCGACGTGGCGCTGCACGGCAGCCGAGTTCGAGCAGCACTTTGGCGAAGACGGCAACCCCGCGCTCGCGCAGGTGAGCGGCCCTGGCTGCTATGCGATCCTCGCCTTCGACCCCGAGCCGCAAGACGGCGACCTCAGCGCCTACCGCGACGTCTACGTCGGCGCGGCATCCAGCATGGCGCAAGGCGTGCACAAGCAGCTCTCCGGCGAGGGCAACCTCTACGTCCACGCCGACGTCGTCTACGACCAGCCGGTGTACGTGCTCTTCTTCCCGTGCGAGGGCTACCAGCTCTACGCGAGCAAGGAGCGCCTCATGAACGCCCTCGGCGCGGTCGAGTCGTACAACAAGATCGACGAAGTCGCTAACATCGACTAGCCGCCTGTCGCTTCGTTGCCGCGGGTGCGTCTCTAGCGAGAGTCCCGCATCCGCAAACCACATACGCAGTACCGAGAAAAGGATGATGATGTCCAGACAATCTGCGCGCACGAAAGAAGAACTGACGCTGCTGGGGAACAACGGCACCGTCTATTCGCAAGACTACGATCCCGACGTTCTCGAGACCTTCGAGAACAAGCACCAAGACCACGACTACATGGTGACGTTTCGCTGCCCCGAGTTCACGACGCTCTGCCCCATCACCGGTCAGCCTGACTTTGCCACGCTCTACATCAACTACGTGCCCAACGTGAAGATGGTCGAGAGCAAGAGCCTGAAGCTCTACTTGTTCAGCTTCCGCAACCACGGCGATTTCCACGAGGACGTCACCAACATCATCAGAGACGACCTCGTCGCGCTCATGGACCCCAAGTACCTGGAAGTCCGTGGGATGTTCTACCCGCGCGGCGGCATCTCCATCTACCCCTTCGCAAACTACGCGAAGCCGGGCAGCGGCTACGAGCAGATCGCGTCGCAGCGCATGTTCTCGCAGCTCTCCGACCTTGATTCGGGTGACGGCGCCCGCTAGGGCAGGGGCGTCAAGATGTGCGGACGCGTCAAGCTGCTTTCGTGGGACGAGGTCAGGGGCGTCGTCGAGCACCTCGAGCACGGAGGCGCCCTGGCGCCTGACCCCAGCTGGCAAGCCAGCCTGTTTGACCGCGCCGATGCGCGCCCCAAGTCGCTGCTCGCCGTCGTGAGCGACGAGGGGGGCGCACTTCGCGCGCGGCGCATGTCGTGGGGCTTTCCCGTGAGCTGGCAGGCGTCTCCCGTCTTCAACACGCGGCTCGAGTCGGCGCTTGCCGGCGGCAACATGTGGGAGCTCCCGCTGCGCGAGCACCGCTGCATCGTTCCCGTCGCGGCTTTTTTCGAGAAGGGCAGAAAGGGCGCGTCAGACTATGCCTTCAGCAACGGCGGACCGCTGCTTTTGGGCGGCGTGTTCGAAGACGGGCACTGCTCGATCGTCACGACGCCTCCCAATGCGGTGGTCGCGCCCGTCCACGACCGCATGCCGCTGGTCCTTTCGGGCGATGGCGCGCAGCGCTGGCTCGCGGGGGATATCGCCTCGCTCGCCGAGCCCTCCCGCGTGCCGCTTGTCCGCGTGCCCGCTTCCGAGCTCTCTCAGCCCTCGCTTTTCTAGGCTGCCCCCCTGCGCGCCATGAGACGAGGGCCGTTGCCGTGTGCCCTGCGCTATCCCCCGTGGCCGACTTTTCCACAAATTTGAACCTGCAGTCAAAAAATTTCATTTAAAACTAAACAGTCAGTCAAAAAAGTCATACTATTCTCCTCAGTGAATGTTTGGAGGGAGTTGTATGTACAAATTTGGAAAAGCGGTCGTCAAACTGCGCGTTCCAATCCTCATCGTGGGCATTCTCCTGCTGATTCCGTCGATATTCGGGTACCTCAACACGGGGATCAACTACGACATGCTCACGTACCTGCCCAAGGACATGGACACGGTAGAGGGCCAAGACGTGCTGCTCAACGACTTCGGCAAGGGCGCGTTCTCGCTCATCGTCACCGAGGGCATGGACGACACCCAAGTCAAGAACCTCACCGACGAGATCAGAGACGTCGACCACGTCGCGGACGCTATCTCATACGGAGAGATCGCCTCGGCGCAGATCCCCGACCAGGCGGTTCCGGCCGAGCTGCTGGACAAGCTCAAGAACGGTGACGACTCGCTCATCGCGGTCTTCTTCGACAGCGGCACGTCCGCCGGCTCCACGATGGATGCCGTCGCCCAGATTCGCCAGATATCGGACAAGAACGTGTTCGTCTCGGGCATGAGCGCCCTTGTGCTCGACCTGAAAAACCTCGCTGAGGATGAGGAGGCCAAGTACGTCGCCGTCGCCGTCGCGTGCGCGCTCGTCATCTTGCTGCTGTGCACCGACTCGTTCCTCGCGCCGTTCATCTTCCTTATCAGCATCGCGATGGCGATTCTGTACAACCTCGGCTCCAACATCTTCTTGGGCGAGATTTCCTATATCACGAAGGCCCTGGCCGCGGTCCTGCAGCTTGCCGTTACCATGGACTACTCGATATTCCTCTGGAACAGCTTCGAGGAGAACCTGAGAAAGTATCCTGGCGAGCGCGGGCGCATTGCCATGGGCTATGCCATCGCCGACACGCTGACGTCCATCTTCTCGTCTGCGATGACGGCGACCGCGGGCTTCTTGGCCATGATCTTCATGTCCTACACTCTGGGCGCCGACCTCGGCATCGTCATGGCGAAAGGCTGCATCTTCGGCCTGATCGCGTCCGTGACCATCCTGCCGTCGCTCATTCTCACCTTCGAAAAGCCCATGCTCAAGACGCACCATAAGCGCATCATCCCCGATGTGCCCAAGCTCGCCCATGCCATCACGAGCAAGAAGGCCGTCGCGGCGTTTCTGGTCGTCTTTATCGTGGTGCTCATTCCCGCTGGCTACGGTTTCATGAACAAGCCGGTTTACTACGACTTCACCAACATGGTAACGGGCTCCAACAACAACATTCCCGAGGAGAAGATCCAGTTCCACACGGCGGACCAGAAGCTCAAGCAGGTCTTCAACGTCTCGACCACCGAGATGGTCCTGTGCGATGCCGACATGAGCCACCCCAAGGCCAAAGAGATGCTCAAGCGCATCAACGACGTCGAGGGCGTCGAGTACGCGATCGGCTACGACTCGGTCAAGGGCGGCCTCGTGCCCGACCAGCTGCTCCCGAGCAAGATCACGAGCTCGCTCAAGAGCAACGGCCACCAGCTCATCATCATCAACTCGCAGTATCAGCCCTCAACCGATGCGGTCAATGCGCAGTGTGACGAGATCCAGTCCATCATCAAGGAATACGACCCCAACGCCACGCTCATCGGCGAGGCTCCTGCGACCAAGGACCTCATCAACGTGACCGACCACGACTTCGTGGTGGTCGACGCGATCGCCGTCATCGCGATCCTCGTCATCTTGCTGCTCGTGTTCAGAAGCGCGAGCCTGCCGTTCATCTTGGTCCTCGTCATCGAGTTCGCCATCATGATCAACCTCGGCTTGCCGTATTACATGAACGACTCGATGGTGTTCATCGCGCCGATCTGCATCTCGACCATCCAGCTCGGGTCGACCGTCAACTACGCCATCTTGCTCACGACGCGCTACAAGCGGGAGCGCGCACGCGGCGCCGCCAAGCGCGAGTCCGTGGAGAGGGCGTTCAGGTTCTCCTTCCCGGCCGTTGTCACGAGCGGCGCGTCGTTCTTCGCCGCGACCTTCGGCGTGGCGATGTACTCCAAGATGGGCATCATCAGCTCCCTGTGCCTGCTCATGGCACGCGGCGCGTTCGTCAGCACCCTGTCGGTTCTGTTCATGCTGCCGGCCATGCTGATGCTGTTCGACAAGCTCATCATCCACACGACCTACGGTTTCAAGGACCTCAAGGCAAAGATGAAAGAAGAGAAGCTGGAACTTACTGCTGGCAAGGAGGCAGAGTAATGAAGACGAAGAAAAACGACGGGCTGAATTGCGTGGACGCGTATTCCAAGCAGAACGCGAGCCGTCCGACGAGGGTATTCAACACTGCGGGCCTTGCCCTGGCGGGTACGGCGCTGCTCGGCATGACGGTCGCGTTTTCCACGGCGGGCATCCCGGTGACGACGGCCTCTGCCGATGACGCGCAGACGACGCCGCAAGAGCAAGGCCAGTCGACGACGAGCACGCTCGCGTACTCGAGCGGCAAGGCCGCAACGCAGAAGAGCGAGACCGTCTACGTGTTCCAGAAGGCAGACGGCTCGGTCAAGAACCAGACCGTTAGCAACTCGCTCACCAATGGCAACGGCGCCCAGCTGCTGCAGGACCAGACCGACCTGACCGACATCGAAAACGTCGAGGGCGACCAGGAGTTCACGCAGTCTTCCGAGGGCACGGTGTGGGACGCGAAAGGCAGCGACATCAGCTACCGCGGCACGACCACCAAAGAGGCACCAGTCGACATCAAGGTGAGCTACCAGCTCGATGGTAAGGACGTCTCGCCCGATGAGATCTCGGGCAAGACCGGGCACGTCAAGATCCACATCGCCTACACGAACAACTCCAGGCAGACGGTCAACGGCCAGACGGTGTACACGCCGTTCCTCGCCATGACGGGGCTCATTTTGGACAACGACAACTTCACCAACGTCACGACCGACAACGCGAAGGTCATCGACGACGGCGACCGCCATCTCATCGCCGGCTACGCGATGCCCGGCCTGAAGGAGTCGCTCGGCTTGGACGACTCGATCGACCTCGACATCCCGAGCTCCGTCGACATCGAGGCCGATGCGACCGACTTCAGCCTGGATTCCATGCTCACGCTGGTCTCGAGCGACTTCTTTGGCGACGTTGACGTTGACAACCTGAACGCCGGCAACATCCAAGACCAGCTCAACCAGATGCAAGACGCCATGAACCAGCTCATCGACGGCGGCGCCACGCTCACGGACGGGCTGCAGCAGCTCAGCACAGGTGCGGCCAGCCTGAAAGACGGCGCGACGCAGGTCGACGAGGGCGCTGCGACCCTAAGTGATAAATTGGGGGACGCCAAGGCGGGCTCTGCCAAACTCGCGGGCGGCTCGAGTCAGCTCGAGGACGGTCTCAACAAGGCGATTGACGGCGTGCAGCTCATCGCCAACGGCGACGGCACGAAAGACAATCCCGGCATCAAGGGGATTGCGCATCAGCTGAAGCTGAGCGCTTCTAACGATGCGGCGGAGAAGAAGCTGGCCGGCGACAAGCAGGCGGTCAACACCGCTGCCGGCGACCTCCAAACGGACCTTGGGCAGCTGCAAAACGACAATCAGACGCTCGTCGCCACGCTCACGGAGATTATGGACAACACGCCCGACGCGAAGACGAAGGCATCCCTGCAGGGCGTCATCTCCAGCCTCAAGGACCCCACGACGGCTTCCAACCTCAAGAAGCATGAGGGTGATCTGAAAGACGCGCTGCACAAATTAGACGAGGATACCACGAAAACGCTCACCACAGCGAAGTCTGGAGCGCAGGATGCCGCCGACGGGCTCGACCAGTATGTCGACGCGCTCACCGGCACCGCCTCCACGCAGAGCTCCGTTGTAACCGGACTGAATTCCGCCGTCGAGGGCGCACAAGCGCTCAATGCCGGCACCGGCCAGCTCGACACGGGGCTTGCTGCCCTGCTCGCTGGCTCCAAGACGCTCGCGGGCGGTACCGCGCAGCTCTCCGATGGCGCCTCCCAGCTCGCCGACGGCGCGCAGCAGGCGGCAGATGGTTCCGTCCAACTTTCCGATGGCCTGCAGCAGTTCAACGAGCAGGCGGTCCAGAAGATCGTCGACGCCTTCTCCGGCAACCTGGGCAGCTTGGCCGACAAGACCAAGGCCATCGTCCAGGCCGGCAAGAACTACAACAACTTCTGCGGCATCACGTCCGGCACCGAGGGCCATGTGAAGTTCATCTACGAGACCGACGCGATCAACAAGAACTAGAGGCGGCGGGCTATGGCACTGGGAACACGCGGAAAGAAGGCTGCTGCGACCAAGCGGACGCTGCTTGACGCCGCCCTCAACGTGATGTCACGCGAGGGCTACGCCGAGGCGACGATCGACCAGATCGCCAAGGAAGCCGGTGTCTCGAAAGGGCTTGCCTACTACCACTTCAAGAGCAAAGGCGAAATTGCCACCGAGATCTTGGAAAACGGCATCAACGACCTCATCGGGCGCTTCGTGCAGGAGACGGAGCGCGCGCAAAGTGGCTCGGACGCCCTCAAGCGCATGCTCGAGGCTTTTGCCGAGGTCGTCGTCGGCAACTGGCAGTTTGCCCGCTTCTACCTGTCGGTCATCTGGCGCGAAGGGCGCGACTGGTCCGACAAGATCCACGAGGTTGACACGCGCCTCATCGCGATCATCGCCGAGCAGTTCG
>ERZ780226.3024-NODE-3024-length-10823-cov-2.177935_pt1 | contig 10823 bp, 10 predicted proteins | sample MGYA00511165_ERZ780226 | MGnify/ENA primary metagenome ERZ780226 (study PRJEB29588, sample SAMEA2152373) | human gut metagenome | biome: human gut; feature: human-associated habitat; material: faeces | place: Denmark | collected 2008/2010 ...
GTGACGGCGATATTTATGTCGTAACTGCGGTTTTTGAGAATTATTTTATGCGTACCGGTTCTTATGTAAGTCTTTCGGTGACAATGATCTGGATGCCTGGTTTTTTCAGCAAAGGAACCGCTGTTGTAAGTGCAGTCGGCTCCGGAGGCGGAGACGGACTCTTCAACATCAGCTGGGGTGCGGAGGATGACTTCGTAGATTGGTTTTGGACGACACTGCAGGAACAGAATCCGGAATTTGAATTTAAGCCGTACGATGAACCGATTCTGTCTGCTGGTATTACATTTGCAAATTATGACAGCGGGCAGGAAGAAAAAAATCCCGAAACTACAAACCGCATCGGAATTCTCGGCGGGACTTTCGATCCCGTTCACATGGGTCATGTGGCACTCGGCAGAGCCGCTGTTACGGAGGCGGGACTATCCAAGCTCATTGTCATGCCGGCGTACATTCAGCCGTTTAAGCAGGGAAAACGCGTGACCGACGATGAGCATCGGCTTGCGATGGCAAGACTTGCCTTTGAGGACGTTGATAATACTGAAATTTCAACATTGGAAACGGACAGAATGCGGGTTTCTTATACATATGACACGCTTACGGAACTGAAAAAATCCTATCCGGAAAACGAACTTTTTTTCATAACCGGGACGGATTCATTCGTATTCGTCGATACCTGGTATAAAGGAATTGACCTGCTGCAGAATTTTTCGTTTATAGTAAGCGTAAGGCCGGGATGCCGAGAAACGGAACTGAACGCGAAAATTTTGGAATACAAAGAAAAATATGGCACGAATATCATAAAGCTGATCTCAGCCATGCCGGACATTTCCTCCAGCATGATTCGGGAAAAATACAAAGAGGGAGAATCCGTAACAGGGCTTATCCCGGAAAAAGTGGAAAGGTATATTGCAGAACATGGACTCTATCAAAGAGATTAAAGAATATATCGAAAGAAATTATTCGGAAAAAAGAAAACTTCATACGGAAGGCGTGAGAAAAACCGCGATAGAGCTTGCACGAAAATACGGTGCTGACGAGAAGAAAGCGGAAATTGCGGCACTTTTCCATGATATGTATCGAGGCATGCCTGAAAAAAGCCTGAACTATTATGTAAAAAATCTCGAGCTTGACGATAAATATCTCAACAATTGCAATCTGGCCCACGGAAAAATCGCCGCGATTGTAATGAAACGGGATTTTGATATCGAAGACGATGACATTATAAACGCGGTTTCCTATCATACAACCGGAAGAGCCGGAATGTCACTGCTGGAAGAAATCATTTATCTGGCAGATGCCATCGAGCCAAACAGAGCCTACCCGGGTGTTGAGAAACTGAGAGAAATTGCACAGACGGATCTCGACAAAGCCTGTCTCATGTCGCTTTCAAGCACGATAGATTTTGTTCGGGCAAGCGGAAAATATTTAGATGAAGAAACGATACTCGCCAAAGAGTATCTTGAAAGAAAAATAAAAGAAAGGGAGAATGCAAATGACAAATAAAGATTATGCCGTTTTAGCAGGGAAGACCTTATCTGCCAAAAAAGCGCAGGATATTGTGATTATCGATATTCAGGAAAAAGCTTCCTTTGCAGACTATTTTGTAATCTGCTCCGGTACATCCGAACGACAGATTCATACCCTCGTGGATGAAGTGGAAGAGGCTTTTGCCAAGGAAGGACTCCTTGTAAAATCCGTGGAAGGAAAACAAAGCTCCGGCTGGATTTTGATGGACTTCGGCGACATTATCGTCAACCTGTTCACTAAGGAAATGAGAGAAAAATACAGTATTGAAAAAATATGGGGAGACTGCGAGTTCATCGAAGTGGAGGATTAAAAAAAAAAATGAACGAAAGATACGATTTTACGAAAATTGAAAAGAAATGGCAGAACTATTGGGAGGAAAACCGGCTTTTCAAGACGACAGAAGACGAAAGCAAAGAAAAATATTATGTTTTGGAAATGTTCCCTTATCCTTCGGGAAAACTGCATATGGGACATGTAAGAAACTACTCCATCGGCGATGTAGTAGCAAGATTCAAGAAGATGGACGGCTATAATGTCCTTCATCCGATGGGATTCGACTCGTTCGGACTGCCTGCCGAAAATGCTGCGATTAAGCACGGCACACATCCGAGCAAGTGGACATGGGACAATATCCATGAAATGGAAGAGCAGCTGAAGGAACTCGGTCTTTCCTATGACTGGGACAGAGAAGTTGCAACCTGCCACGAAGACTACTATAAATGGATGCAGTGGATTTTTATTCAGTTCTACAAAAAGGGACTGGCATATAAGAAAGAAAATCCGGTAAACTGGTGCCCAAGCTGCCAGACCGTACTTGCAAACGAGCAGGTTGTCGAAGGCGCATGCGAAAGATGCAAGACGCCGGTAACGAAGAAAAACCTGTCGCAGTGGTACCTTAAGATTACCGACTATGCAGACAGACTGCTTGAAAACCTTGATAACGGCAAGCTTGACGGTTGGCCGAACAAGGTAAGAGTCATGCAGAAAAACTGGATTGGCCGTTCCTATGGATGCGAAGTTGACTTTGAAATGAAGGATTCCGATGAAAAGCTGACCGTTTTCACGACCAGAGTTGACACAATTTACGGTACGACTTTCATGGTTCTGGCACCGGAATATCCGACTGTCCTCGAAAATGTAAAGGGCACGGAATACGAACAGCCGGTTCTGGAATATATTGATAAAGTAAAACATATGAACGAAATTGAAAGAACATCCACTTCCAACGAAAAGACGGGTGTGTTCATCGGCAAATATGCAATCAATCCGTTTACTCACAAAGAAATGCCAATTTACATCGCAGACTATGTTTTGATGGGATATGGTACAGGAGCCGTAATGGGCGTACCTGCACATGACCAGAGAGACTTTGATTTTGCGACAAAATTCGGCATCGATATTATTCCTGTTGTTGATCCACAGGATCCTGAAGTAGATGTAAACAATCTTACGCAGGCTTGCGCGGCTTCCGGCATTATGATTAATTCCGGAGAAATCACAGGAATGAAGTCTGCCGATGCAATTCCGTATATGATTGATAAGGCAGAAAAAGAAGGTCTTGGACAGAGAAAGGTGAATTACAAGCTCAGAGACTGGCTGATTTCGCGTCAGAGATACTGGGGCTGCCCGATTCCTATGATTTACTGTGAAGAGTGCGGATGGGTTCCGGAAAAAGAAGAAAATCTTCCGGTTAAACTTCCTACCGACGTCGAATTTACCGGCAAGGGCGAATCACCGATTGCTACATCCAAGACATTCAAAGACTGCACATGTCCTAGATGTGGCAGGAAGGCAGCAAGAGAAGTGGATACGATGGATACTTTCCTGGATTCTTCCTGGTATTTCTTAAGATACTGCGATCCTAAGAACACAGAAGCTCCGTTTGCTCCTGAAAAGGTTAATTATTGGATGAACGTCGATCAGTATATTGGCGGAGTTGAGCATGCAATTCTACACTTGATGTATTCACGTTTCTTCCAGATGGCACTTCATGATCTCGGTCTTGTTGACTGCGAAGAACCGTTTAAGAACCTGCTTACACAAGGCATGGTAAACAAAGACGGAAAGAAGATGAGTAAATCTCTCGGAAATGTTGTCAGCCCGGAAGAAATCATCAAGAAATACGGAGCGGATACTGCAAGACTGTTCATCCTGTTTGCAGCACCGCCGGAAAAGGAACTTGACTGGTCTGATGCAGGGGTAGAGGGAAGCTATCGTTTCCTTGCAAGAGTATGGAGACTGGTTTATGAATACACGCAGAAATACAGCGATGCACCGGACACATTTGAAGTGACGACGGCGGAAGACAAATCACTGAACTATATGTTGAATGCGGCAATCAAGAAAGTCAGCGAAGATGTAGGCGGAAGGTTCAGCTTCAACACAGCAATCAGTTCCATCATGGAACTTGTAAACGAAATGTACAAGTACAAGGAACAACCGGAATTCAATCGCGGACTTTATGCAAAAGCGGTTCGTGAACTTATTTTGATTCTTTCACCGTTCACACCGCATATTTGTGAAGAAATGTGGGAAGAAATAGGGGAAAAAGAATCCGTTGCAACGATGTCATGGCCGAAGTTCGACGAAAAGGCACTGGTAAAAGATGAAATTGAAATCGTTGTTCAAATCAACGGCAAAGTGAAAGAAAAACTGAATGTTGCCAATAATCTTGGAAGAGAGGAGTTAGAAAAAGCAGCCCTGGACAATCCCAAGGTTCAGGCATTGACCGATGGAAAAACAGTTGTTAAGGTCATCGCAGTACCGAACAAACTGATTAACATCGTAGTAAAATAAGGACGAAAAAATATGAGAAGAAGACAAACAACAAGAAAGAGGGAAATCCCGGAATTGAAGGTTATTCCAATCGGCGGACTGAATGAGATCGGAAAAAACATGACCCTGCTCGAATGCAATAACCAGATAATGATTATAGACTGTGGGCTTTCCTTCCCGGATGATGAAATGTACGGAATTGATATCGTCATACCGGATTTTTCCTATCTCATTGCAAACAGAGAAAGGATAGCAGGCATGGTAATCACACACGGCCACGAGGACCATATCGGTTCCATATCTGCTCAAGAATATCAAGATTCCGGTGTACGGCACGAGACTGACACTGGGGCTTGTAGAAAATAAACTCAAAGAACACGGAATTCAGGGAGACCTGAGAACGATAAATGCCGGAGACAAAATACAGCTTGGATGTTTTGACATCGAAACGATCAGAACGACGCATTCGATTGCAGATTCCATCTGTCTTGCCATTACAACTCCGGCCGGCGTTGTCTTCCATTCGGGAGACTTCAAAATCGACTATACTCCGATTGATGGCGAACCGATTGACTTTTCAAAGCTCGCCGAAATAGGCAAGAAGGGCGTTACGCTGATGCTGTGTGACAGCACGAATGTAACAAGACCCGGATTTACCGCATCGGAGCGGGTAGTCGGGCAGACAATCGAAAATATATTCAGAAACGCAAAAACGAGAATTATCATAGCGACATTCTCATCGAATGTGCATCGTGTACAGAAAATTATTGAGAACGCGGTTAAATTCGGACGCAAAGTTGCGATATCGGGCAGAAGCATGGAAAACGTCGTTGCTCTCGCAATCGAACTTGGATATTTGGATATTCCACCGGGAACTTTGGTGGATTTGAAGATGACGAAAAACATACCGGATGATCAACTCGTTATCATCACGACGGGCAGCCAGGGTGAACCGATGTCGGCACTTTCCAGAATCGCTTCGGGTGAACACAAGTCCGTAAAGCTGAAAAAAGGCGACATGGTTATTCTATCATCAACACCGGTACCGGGAAATGAAAAAACCGTTTCAAATGTTGTAAACAAGCTATTTGAAAAGGGTGCCGAAGTTATTTATTCGGACATTGCAGACATCCATGTATCCGGTCACGCATGCCAGGAAGAACTGAAACTGATTCATTCGCTCATAAAACCGAAATTTTTCATGCCGGTTCACGGCGAGTACCGTCATCTGCTGGCGCATAAAAAGCTGGCGGTGGAGACAGGCATTGCGGAAGAAAACATATTTATAAATCAAATAGGCGGAGTGCTGGAGCTAAGCAAAACCACCGCGAAAATCACCTCCTCCGTGCCGTCGGGACAGATTATGGTAGACGGCGGCGGAATAGGCGATGTGGGCAATATCGTAATGAGGGACAGACATCTTCTTGCCGAGGACGGCATGATTGTCGTAGTTGCGGCTGTCAGCACAAAGAAAAAGAAGATAATGTCAGGGCCTGACATTATCTCCCGCGGCTTTATATATATGCGCGAAAGCGAGGAGCTTATCAACGGTGCAAAGGCGGCAGTTACAAACGCTCTCAAGCGCAGTATGGAAAGGGACGTCTTTGACTGGAGTACCATGAAAACGGAAGTGCGCGACAGTATTACAAAATACGTCACTTCAAAAACCAGGCGAAGCCCCGTTATAATACCCGTAATAATGGAGGTTTAATAATACCGGCTGCAAAAATTTGCAGCCGGTTTTTATTAAATTTCGCAGAATATTTTTTCAGCGGCAGATTTTTTTGCGCAAAGGCACATTTTCGCACTCAAAATCCCATCGCTCAGCGGAGAATGAGAAACATCCCGACCCGCAACCACATCGCAGAAATTGCGTATCAGCGCCGCATCGCCTCCGGAATGACCGTGCCCCGTCGGGAAACGATAGGTCTCTGTCGCATCGCTGTTGTGATAATACAGCTGCACAACGCCGGTGTTGAAATCAAACTCGACAGTACCGTAATATCCTATGAGCCGGGCGCCGCGCTTGCCCGCTCCCTTTCTTGCGATAAAATCCTGAGAGTAGACGGCATGCATTCCGTTGCTGTATTCCACGATTGCGCTGCCGCTGTCCTGATTTCCCGTATCCACCGCAAAACAGCAGCCCTCCTCAACAGCGTATCTGTCGCCGTATTGGGCTACGTTTTGCGCACTTTCGGGGCATTCCTTTGCGCGCGGACATTCGGAGCATTTCTGATTTGCCGGCATGTCGCCGTAAAAAACCTGCTTTGAATCCACAGCACAAATCCGCACAGGCTGAATTTCCTCCAAAAGACTGTTTATGTAATCAAAATCGTGCGTGGCTTTTTGCAGCCACAGCCCTCCCGTTTCGTTTTCATCACGGTACCAGCCGTGGTAGTAGCATCTTGCATAGGGCACGTTGTTATATGCCTGAACATGCGCGACATGCCCTATCTTTCCGCTTCTTATTATATCGCGCACGCAGTTTACAATCGGAGTATTGCGCAGAGGAAAGGACACTACAACCTTATTGCTGAAATCGGGAGAAGCGCCGAGCGCTTCAAGCGCGCTTAGCTGCTGCTCGTTTATACATACGGGCTTTTCCAAAAACGTCGGCAGTCCGTACCTTGCCGTAAGCAGCATAAAGTCGGTGTGCAGGGAGCAGCGCGTGCCTATTGTCAGGCAGTCGAGCTTTTCGCTTTTAAGCATCTCTGACGCGTCGGTGTAAAAATGCACGCCGTCATATTCCGCATACTTCTCTTTCATGTCCTCCGTGTTGGGGTCGCATACCGCCTGTATTTTAAAGCCCTCGTTATCCGCGATTTTTTTAACAATCGGCGTCATGCGGTGACCGCTGCCGATTACTCCTATTTTGTACATACAGCTTTACCTCCGTTTTTTTATTTATATTACCATTGCCGCGTCTTGAAAGCAATAAACTAAAGTGTTTATATTTAGCACAAAACTGCTGTTGATATATTTTAAAAATATGATATAATTTTAAAAAACGCAGGGGTGACATTATGGAATTTTCAAGCGACAGGATTTCCGATAAATATCTGGAGCTCAACATCTGCGGAGTGCAGCGAACATTCGGAAAGGAGCGGGAGGCGTGCCGTCCGAACGGACGCCTGGACTATCATATTTTGTACCTTGCCGAGGGCAGCTGCATTCTCACAAGAAACGGCGTGCGGCAAAGGGTTGCCTGCGGCAATATGATACTGTTTTATCCGCATGAGCCGCAGTTTTACAAATATCCCGCCGGCGAAAACGTGACCTCACTGTTCATGCACTTTTGCGGCACGGGCGGCGCTGAAATTTTAGAGCAGTGCAAACTTGACAAACCTGTCATGTATATAGGAAAAAGTGAACGGCTGGAGAACATATTTTCAAAGCTTGTAAACGAGTATATACTGAAAAAGCCGCTGTTTTCCGCTGTCTGCGCGGGGCTTATAATTCAGTTTTTAGCGGAGGCGGGAAGACGCGCGATGAGCGGAGAGCAAAAAATATACCCCGAGGGACGCATCGAGCAGATATGCAGTATTATGCACAAAAATCTCCGTGAAAATCACCCCGTATCATACTACGCGGCGCTGTGTAATCTCAGCGAAAGCAGATTTCTGCATTTGTTCAAGGAGCAGACCGGGCACTCGCCCAAACAGTATATTATTAAGATGAAAGTAGAGAGCGCCTGTTCTCTGCTGAAATATCACGGATGTACAATACGTGAGGCGGCTGAGGCTGTCGGAATTGACGACCTCAACTATTTCAGCCGCCTGATACGGTCGCATACGGGATACTCTCCCGGCAGACTCCGGCGTATGTAAATTTGATGTTTTTTATAATCCCGCTGTAAAAAGGCGTAATATCCGTTAAGGATATTACGCCCATGGCGGTCAGTATATCACTATACGTATAAGATAAAAGAGAAGACTCGTCATGCGGCGAATCCTCTCTTTTTTGTTGCCTGCGGTGTAAATGTTCATGACAGATTTCAGCAAAGCATTACGCTCTGAAATTATTCCCGCAATCATGACAATAATATATTCTTCTGCGATTTGAGAACCAGCGTTTTGCCTGCCATACATGACCTTTTCCGGATACTTTATGTATAATTGCCATCCACCAATCATAACAAATAAGCACCGTAAATCCAATCATCCATTTGCACATTACCCACATAAAATACCAAAATCCAAACAACACCGTATACAAACATCCGTGCTTGCTGGATTCATCCGATAACTGTACTTTTGTGCTGCCGCATTTTGGACATTTAACGTTGATTGACATTTTTCCCCTCCTTTACCAAAAAAGTGCGCAGCCGAAGCTACGCACCGAAAAACACATAACTCCGATTGCTGCGACACAACTTCTGACAAACTACAAGAGAAAGCCAAAATAGAGAATGTGTTTTTGCCAAAACAAAAAGCACTTCTCCCATAGTCTGTCCAAATATTAAGCTGTGTCGCACCGTGATTATATCACAAAGAAAAAAATTACGCAATACTTTTCATCAAGAATTATTATCCACAAGTTTAGCCGATTAAAATTTAGATACCAAACCTAAAGCATTCTGAAAAAGAAAAATCGAATACCCATAACTCAAATCCGTTAAGAACATCGAGGAAAATACAGCGGGTATTTTTTTGCACCCGTACAGCCGTATCGGCATAGGATAAAGGGAAAAGGGGAATGAGCTATGTATCGATTCGGTATATTCGGCAAGGATGCCCGAATGAAATATCTGTGTCTGGCACTCAAACGGGACGGATACCCTGCCGAGATGTTTGAAAACCAGGACCTGCAACAATTTATTGACGGAAATGATATCATAGTTCTGCCGATAAGCCGCGATTATGACGAAATACTTGAGCTTTGCCGCGGGAAAACGGTTATGGGCGGATTTATCGGCGATATTAACGAGACCTGCGGCGTTAAAATCATAAATTACGCCGCGAGTGATTATTTCAGAATACGCAACGCGCTGCCAAGCGCCGAAGGCGCTTTGCAGATTGCCATGGCGCAGACCGATTACACCATATGCGACTGCAACGCCACGGTTTTAGGCTACGGCAATATCGGGAAATGTCTGACCGATATGCTGCTGTGCCTGGGAAGCTCGGTAACCGTTGTTGCCCGAAAAGAGAGCGACCGCGCGCAGGCGGAAAACTACGGCGCCCTTGCGTGTGATTTTTCCGTGCTGCCGCGGCTGAAGTCGGATATTATCTTTAACACCGTGCCGGCTCCCGTGATAGACCGCGGGGTGCTTGATACTCTGACGCCCGACACGCTGATAATAGACCTGGCGTCAAAGCCCGGCGGCACCGATTTTGATTATGCCTCAAAGCTGGGCATCACTGCCCTGCACGCGCTGGGCATACCCGGAAAATTTGCGCCGCGCACTGCCGGCGAGATATTAAAAAGCACCATTCTTTCCATGCTGACGGAGGTGTAAAATGGAAGAAAAAATAAAACTCGGTTTTGCGATGTGCGGCTCGTTCTGCACGCTGAACGAAGTTGTGTGTACACTTTGCTCGCTTACCGAAAAATATGAGATTATGCCTATAATGTCAGGTATAACCTATGAAACCGATACACGTTTCGGAACAGCCATGAGCTTTAAGGAGCGAATAACAAATGCCACAGGCAAGGATATAATCCATACAGTAGCTCAGGCAGAGCCCATCGGTCCCAAAAAGCTGCTCGATGTTATGGTAATCGCACCCTGTACCGGAAACACGCTTGCAAAGCTTGCAGGCGGAATAACGGACACATCGGTCACTATGGCGGCAAAAGCTCATCTGAGAAACGGCCGCCCGCTTATCATTGCGCTGTCAACCAACGATGCGCTGTCGGGAAGTGCCAAAAATATCGGCGCGCTGATGAACTATAAAAATGTTTATTTCGTCCCGTTCTCACAGGATAATCCTCATAACAAGGAACGCTCCTGCATTGCGGAAAGCCAGGTCGTATATGCGCCGCTGTCTTTCCATTCCAGCGCCCAGGGAGAAGTTTCGCTGCCGGATTCCTCCGGGCTTGCCACAAATGCGGAAAACACCTCGACCACATAGCCGCCCTCCGGCGTTACCAGGTACATTTCCGGGTGTTCGTCATAGTAAGCCTGTGCTTTGTATTCCACCAGCGTGGAGAACATAGAGCCGTCACGCATGTTGTGCCCATAGATGATCGTGTTGTTGTCGGAAAAATCCTCCGCGTTTTCATAGTCGATGAACAGGCAGCCCACCTTGTTTGCCGTACCGTCATACAGGTGTTTCAGGTAGTAGCTGTTATCTTCGCCCTGCGTTACCGGGTACTGAATAACCGTGCCGGGAAGCTCCAGCCATGCCTTGACATCCGGCCCCTGGGCCAGCAGGCTTTCAAAGTCCACCATGGGAAGGGAAACGGAGGAAGCGCCGGTTTCCTCCGGCGCCTCCGCATCTCCATTTTCCCCGTCCGTTTCTGCCGGGGTGACATATTCCGAAAGACCGGCATAGGTATCGGCGCTTTCCTTGTACTGG
>ERZ780226.3031-NODE-3031-length-10812-cov-16.276843_pt1 | contig 10812 bp, 8 predicted proteins | sample MGYA00511165_ERZ780226 | MGnify/ENA primary metagenome ERZ780226 (study PRJEB29588, sample SAMEA2152373) | human gut metagenome | biome: human gut; feature: human-associated habitat; material: faeces | place: Denmark | collected 2008/2010 ...
ACCATTCTCTGGGCGCAAAGTCGCTATAGCCGTAGTAGAACAGAGCTGATTCAACACAGATGACCCCGTACGTCATCAGTTTCGAAAGGATAAGCTCCTCTTTGGGCTCGTCTCCGACGGCCAGCTTGTAATACCCCTTTTTCACACGCTCGAGATACCCCTGCCTACAAAGCGCATATACATCCTGGTCTTTGAGTCCGGCAGAAATAAAATCCGATTTCTTTGCAATTTCTCCGATGGCATCAAAAACTTCGTTGACAATATTGTACTTGCTCAACCTGTCACCAACTTTCTGCACGCAATATTTACATTATGCGTGTTTATATTATAATGCCCAAGCTCCCAAAAATCAATATGCTTTGCACGCTTTTCGAAAATATTGCGTGTAAATTTTGAAAAGCGGTATTGCAATTCAAAGAACACTGCGCTATAATATCCATACAGATTGGGTCTACACCAACCTATCTGCCTGACAACACAATGACAACAGGAATTATGATACACCGTAATTCTTGGATAATCTAAGTAATCCTGATAATCGGAGCCAAACCATCTATACAAAATCGTTTAGGTCACGGTTTCAGGAAGCGAGTGGGAATAATACCAGAAAGGCTGAAAAGCCTTGAAAACACGCACTTTTTCAAAACAGGATTGCCTGTTTGATAGCAAAATGATAGCAGCCGCGGCGTTTGTGCTATTCTGATGTGTCGGATGGCGCGAATGGCTTGCGGGTGCTGGAATATAACTTTATAGGATGAAAAAGGCTCTGCTGACTTCCGTGAAGGAAGAACGGCAGAGCCTTTTGCTATTACTCGGATTGATTTGTAGGGAAATTGGTGAATATATCGGGGGGATATGGTGCCAGTGACCGGTACCTCATTTGTGCGGTGTTGCCTTAAAATTTTACCATTGAGAGTATTGACAAAATAGAGAAACTTATGTACACTAAATATGAAGTTCAACCGTTCAAATTTAATATGAAGATGGAGAGATACTATGAAGAAGTGGTACGCGAAGTCAAAGCGTCCCGGACGCAAGCAGGTGGAGGTGAAGGAACATCTTTGCGCGGTGGGAGAATTGAGCAAAGAGTATGGAAGACAACTGGGCATGGAAAAAGAAGCGGAAATGGCCGGAACGGTTCATGATGCTGGCAAGCTCACAGATAAATTCCAAGATGTTTTGGAAGGAAACGCATCCAGAGTAGACCATGCAAGGGTGAGCGCTGCGTTTTTGTGGTGGCTGCTTATCAAAACGAGTAAATACGCAGGGAAAGAAACGAAAGAGTGCATAAGTGAAAAAATTGCAAGTACAAATTATGCAACCATTTTGGAAGCCATCAATGCGCATCATGGGACGCTGCTCTGCTACAATCAGCTGAAGTATTCGCTACTTGAATGCATGACAACGCAAAAGTGGTTGGAAGGTAACGAGGGAAAGGAGGTCGCGTTGACAGGAGAAGAGAATTACAGGGCGCTAAGAGATATATTTCGTGAGGAACTTCCGGACTGGAAACGAATTGGAATCAAGAATATGACGCTTGGGGAAGAAGAACGGATGCTTTGGTCGCGAATGCTGCTTTCTTGCTTGGTGGATGCAGATTACACCGCATCAGCGGAAGAGGATGGAGAAATCATCCCGGAACCGCCGAAATGTGATGCGGAAAACTGGCTGGAGCGCTTAAATGCGCATCGGGCGGAACTGGCAAGGAACTCAACGGCTGATAAAAAACTCAATGCACTGCGGAATGAGTTGTTTGAAACGTGCGGCAGGGCGGGGGATCATGCGCCGGGGATTTACACCCTGACAGCGCCTACTGGCACAGGAAAAACGCTGGCCTTGCTGCATTTTGCGCTGCGCCAATGCCGCAAGAACGGTCAGCAGCGAATCATCATTGTGCTGCCGTTTATTACGCTGACGGAACAGAATGCAATTGAATATCGGAAAATCCTTGGGGATGACGTTTTGCTGGAAGATCATAGCCAACGGCAGCTGACAGAAGAGCAGCGAAAGTTTGCGCAGCGCTGGGATATGCCAGTCATTGTGACCACATCCGTGCGATTTTTCGAGGGGCTGTTTGCGGCAAAAGCCCCGAATCTTCGGAAACTGCATCGGTTGGCGAATTCTGTAATCATTTTCGATGAAGCGCAGAGCTTGTCTGCAGAATTGTTTCCTGCGACGCTCAAAACCATTCAGGCGCTTTGCAATCTGCCGAAGAAAAATGTGACGATGCTCTTTTCTACGGCGACACAGCCGGATTATCAATCAATCCCTAATCTTACTTGGCATGCTACGGAGATTTGTCCGAACCATGCCGATATGTATCAGCAACTTCGCCGCGTTCAGGTGACATGGCGAGTTTTGCCGAATGAGAGAATCTCGTGGGAAGAAATTGCGCAGAAGATGGCGGCGCAGCGGAGCATCTGCACCATAGTGAACATGAAAAAGCACGCGAAGAAGCTGTTTGATGCGCTGAAATTGGTATGTGAGACGGAATCAGTATTCTACATCACGACGGAATTGTGTCCGGCACATCGGCGCGTCGTGATAGAGCAAGTCAAAAAGCGGCTGCGCGACGGCTTGCCTTGCCGTGTGGTTGCGACGCAGTGCATCGAAGCGGGGGTGGATTTGGACTTTGACAGCGTTTTCCGCGCGCTGGCCCCGCTGGAATCAATCATTCAGGCGGCAGGACGTTGCAATCGAAACGGCCGCCATCCCGAAGGCGGGCAAGTGCTTGTGTTCCTTCCGGATGAAGAAAGGCTATATCCTGATACATGGTATGAAAAGGCGGCAACGCTGGTTAGTGCATTGCATATTGAGAAACCGATTGACTTGATGAATCCGAGTGACATTCAGCGCTACTATCAGAAGCTCTTTTGGAAGTTGAAAGGGAAGAAGGAACTGAGCGAGGCTATCCAAATGCAGGATTATGCAGGGGCCGAGAAAAACTATCGCATTATCAAGAATGACGGCGTGCAGGTGCTTGTGCCATATGAACCTGAAAACAAGCTGTTTGAGAAGCTGAAGGAAGAAGCCTTGGAAAACGGCGTGACGGCGAAGTGGATGCATGAAGCTGCAAAGCTGTGCGTGACTGCATATGCGAATGATGACTTCAGCCGTTACGCGGAGCAGCTGTATTTTTCGGGAAAGCGGAATGAGGGCAGGCAGCCATCCGGCTATTGGGTGCTTCGCAGGAAGGGGGATTATCATATGGATACGGGGATGCAGTTGAAAAATGATGACTGTATGTGGTGAAAAAATTCTTATATACAAGATTTGCTATTGACAATTCATGCGAATTATATTATATTTATACTGACAGCTTGAAACACTGATGGGGTAACAAGCTGAGAATTGAAATAGTACAAAGATAATGCTATCCTCTCTGCTGATTTGGCAGAGAGAAGAACATGGAGGTGATGAAAAATCATGGAGATTTCAGTGACCGTTTGGGGTGACTTGGCGTGCTTCACTTCGCCGACAACGAAAGTAGAAAGGCTTTCGCAGGCAGTCCCAACACCATCAGCAGCACGAGGCATACTGTCAAGTATTTACAGCAAAAGGACAGAATTTTTTTGGATGGTGACAAAAATTGAGGTGCTGAAGCCGATTCGCTATATCAGCGTCAGGCGCAATGAAGTGAAAGACAAGTTAGGGAATGACATGCAACCAATTGACACAAATGATCCAGACAAGCGAACACCGCGGCAAACGGTTTTCCTGTATGATGTCCGCTACCGCATTACCGCGCAGATTGTGCCGCGGCCGGATTATCATGGTACGGTGGAGCAGCTGTATGCACAGGCTGAACGGCGAATTAAAGGTGGCAAGTGCTTTTGCCAGCCTGCGCTCGGCTTAAGGGAATGCGTTGCGTACTTTTCTGAAAGTGACCCGAACGAAAAGCCGATTCAGCAAGACATGGATTTGGGCTTGATGGTGTACGACATTTTTGACCTGCATGACGCGGAGGTTCGCAAGAAAACGCGGACAAGGCTGTCCCTGTATCATGCGGTGATGAAGCAGGGCGTCATTGAAGTGCCGCCCTATGATAGCCCGGAAGTCCTGAAGGGGGATGCGATATGCTGAGACCGCTGTACGATTATGCCATGCGTTACCAGCTGCTGCCGCCTCCGGGCATGGTGAAAAAGACGGTAAAGGCATGGGTTTGCCTTGGCGCGAATGGCACGTTCCTTGGCGTGAGGCAGGACGGCGAGGATGAATACTTTTGCCCTGACATTGGCAGCTTGGCGAATGGCAAAGACAAGTGCAATGTGCTGGTAGAAAAATACGAGGTTGTTTTTTGGAAAGATACGCCGGAAAGCAAAGTTGAGCAAAGAGAGGAAGGCAAAAAGCCGAAAGACAACACGCTTAAGCATCGATACTTTCTTGCTTCTCTTCAGCAGGCAGCGCAGAAAGTACCTGAATTGTCAGTTTGCATGCATTTGCTGGAGGACGAAACCTCCTGCGAACAGGTACGGCAGGAACTGCTGCGGCTGAAGCTGAAGCCATCAGACCGCGTTTCATTTGAAATTGCAGGAACGCCTATTGTCGAAATTCCGGAGGTGCAGGAATGGTGGCGGGAGTTTCGTCAGCAGTTCGCGCAGCATGGCGCGGCAGAAAGCTTGTGCCTGATTACTGGAGAAAAAACGATGCCGGTTGCTACCCTGCCGCCAATTAAGGGACTCTTGCAAGTCGGCGGACATGGACGCGGTGACGCTTTGTTTTGCTTTGACAAGCCAGCATTTTGCTCGTACGGGCTAAAGCAATCGGCGAATGCGCCTGTTTCTTCGGAAGCAATTGATGCGGTGAAAGCGGCGCTTGACCATCTCATGTCAAGCGAAACGCTTTCGCCAACATTGGCGGGAATGCGCTTTGTCCACTGGTTTGACTGCTATGTTCCTGCGGAATGCGACCCGATGCAGCAAGCACTGGAGGGCGATCCTAAGAATCAGGAAACAGAACAGCAGACGGAAGATGATGATGGATACGACGACGATGAAGAATTTGATGAAACGGTAGAAGCACCGTCAAATCCTGATGCTAAACGCGATATTGCAGCCAAACGCATCGAGAGCATTGAAAGCGGAGCAGCGACAACCACGATTCCAGCCAGCACGCAGTATTACATCCTCCTGCTGTCCGGCGTTACAGGGCGTGTCATGGTTCGCAGCTACGACCACGGGAATTACGGCGAACTGGAGGAGAGCATCCAGCAATGGCGCAATGACTTGCAAATGGTCGATCTCGGTGGAACGGGATTCACAAAAATTAATTCGCTGAAAGCAATGATGATTCGTCTGATGCCGCGGCAAAAGAGCGAAAAGAACGTTTTCAAGCGGATGGACAAGGAACTTTCAGGAATTACGCCAGCGGTGCTGCACGCAATCTTGACGGACAGTATGCTGCCGGATTCCGTGGCGGTTCGTGCGCTGCGATACATTCGCAATCAAATGGCCAGTGCCAGCGAAGAAGATAAACATGCGCCCGTGCCCAATGCAATGTGCTGCCAATGGCTGAAAGTATGGCTGATTCGGAAAAACAATCGAAAGGAAGGCGTGATAGAAGCTATGTATCAGGCGGAAAATACGAATGTTGCGTACCGCTGCGGCGCGTGGGTCGCCGTGTATGCGAGTATGCAGCAGTTTGCAATGAGAGATGTTCAGGCAGGTATTGTACAGCGCTACTATGCATCTGCTTGTCAGATGCCAGCGCTGGTGCTGGGGCAGCTGTCAATTCTCTCCGTACCGCACCAGGACAAAATCAAGGGCGACTATCTGAAGATGTATCTGGAAATGCTGGATAAGGTGACTTGTGACATTGGGGAAATCCCCACCATGCTGAACTTGGAGCAGCAGGCTTACTTTGCACTGGGGTATCGCCAGATGACAGCGGAATTGAATCGGAAACTCAATGAACTGCGGAAATTGAAGAAAGAACAGAAAGCTGCGGCAGAAACGGACGAGGAGGAATAAGAAAATGGCACTGCAGAACCGTTACGAATTTATGTACTATGTTGCTTGCACCAATGCCAACCCGAACGGCGACCCGGATATGGGCAACATGCCCCGGATTGACCCGCAGACCATGCAGGGATTTATCACCGACGTGGCCACGAAACGCCGCATTCGCAACTATATTGAGATTGCTTATCCGGGCGTGCCGGGCATGGGGATTTTCGTGCAGAAGGCGGTGAATCTGAATAAGCAGATTGCGCTGGCAAAGCGCGAAGCGGGGATTGAAGGTGCGAAAGAAAAAAATCCGGTTTATGCGGCACGCAAAAAAGCGTGTGAACTCTTCTACGATGTGCGCACCTTTGGGGCTGTGATGTCTACTGGCCCCAATGCGGGGCAAGTCCGCGGTCCTGTTCAACTTGCTTTCGGCAAGAGTTTGGATTCGGTACTGCCGCTGGACATATCCATCACGCGCATGGCGGCGGCATTGGGCGGAAATGACAAATCCTACGAGGAATATGAGAAAGCGGAACAGGAAGCGTCTGAAGATAAGCTGCGCACGATGGGACGCAAGCAGATTATCCCCTTTGGTCTGTATGAGGTGCGTGGCTTCATCAGCGCGAATCTTGCAGCGGAAACGGGATTCGATGAAGCTGATATGAAGGCGCTGTTTGAGGCGATTCTCAACATGTATGAGCATGACCGTTCGGCGAGCAAGGGCGAAATGGAGGTTGTTTCTCCGCTCATCATCTTCAAGCACGAAGGCACGGATACGAATCCTGAACAGCGCGCACGTCAAGCCAAATTGGGCTGTGCACCGGCGCATAAACTCTTTGAACTGGTGACGGTGCAGAAGAAGGTGGATTTCCCCCGCAATTATCGTGACTATGAAGCAAAGGTGGCGCTGGATAAGGTGCCTGCGGGGGTACGGATGGGGTTCTTGAGCAATCCCTACGGGGAGATTGTCTGGGATGAACTGCCGCAGGGAGAAAGCTGGTTTACCCGTGGATGACGAGCAGGAGTATCTTCCGTTATCGTGGCTGTCGCAGGCAGATTACTGTCTGCGGCGCGCCGCGCTGCTGCTGAATGAACGTGTATGGGTAGAAAATGTCGAGACGGCGAAAGGTCGCGCCGAGCATGAACGGGTTCATACACAGCGCGTGGAGCGGCGCGGCGATTTCGTGAAGCTCTACGAGAACAGTGTCTTTTCGGACGAAATGCAAATCAGCGGAAAATGCGACTGCATTGAAGCGGTGCGGGATGAAAACGGCTGCACGATTCCCGCAGTGGATTTCCCGGTGCGGCTGCTGCCGGTGGAGTACAAGCATGGGAAGATACGCGATGAATCAGAATACAAGATTCAGCTTTGCGCGGAGGCGATGTGCTTAGAGGAAATGTATCACACGACGATCCCGGCAGGCGCGCTGTTCTACATTACCGCGCATCGCAGAGTGGATGTGGAACTTGATGAAGCGCTGCGTGAACAGGTACGGCAGACTGTGCAGAAACTCTGGAAAGTCCGCCGCGAAATGCTGATTCCGTCGGCAGTTTACGGCCCGAAATGCAAACGTTGCTCGATGCAGGAATACTGTATGCCGAAGGTAAAAACATCCGCGAAGGAATATTGCAAGGCGCTTCTTCTTGAAGCAGAGAGGGTGGAGACGGAATGAAAAAATTACTGGAAACCCTCTATGTGACAACGCCAGACAGCTACCTTTTCTGCCGCAACGAGAATATCTGCGTGAAAATTGGCGGCGAAGAGAAAGCAAGCGTGCCAGCGGTAATGCTGGACGGAATCGTGTGCTTTGGGGAAATGACAGTCTCCGCGCCGCTGATTGGTTTCTGCGCTGAGCACGGGATTACGCTGACGTTCCTATCGTCGAATGGACGCTTTTACAGCCGCATTTGCGGGCCGGTCAGCGGCAATGTGCTGCTGAGAAAAAAGCAGTATCAAGCGCTGGATGATGATGACTTCCGCATGAAATTCGTGCAGAACCTCCTGGTGGGAAAGCTGCTCAACGAGAAAAATGTATTGATGCGCACGGCACGGACGCAGGATGCGGCAACAGCAGAGAGTCTTCGAGCAGCCTGCCAGTCTATTAGCCAGTATGCAGCACAGCTGGAGACATGCGCAGGTGTTGACCAAATGCGCGGCATCGAAGGAGCTGCCGCAAAATGCTACTTTGCGCATTTTGACGACATGATTTCCCCACAATGCCCCTTCCAGTTTGTGGAGCGCAGCAGACGACCGCCGCGCAATGAAGTGAATGCAGTCCTGTCGTTTATGTACACGCTGCAAACGCGGGACATTCAAGCGGCACTTGAAACGGTAGGCTTAGATCCAGCGGCTGGATGGCTGCACACGCTTCGACCGGGACGGCCGTCGCTGGCGCTGGACTTGCTGGAAGAGTTCCGAGCGCCGCTGTGCGACCGGCTGGCGCTGTCGCTGTTCAACAAACGTCAGCTGACGGATAAGGACTTTGAGTACGATTCGCTGGCTGTTATGCTGAACGAGCGCGGGCGCAAAACGGTACTTACCGCATGGCGTGACCGAAAGCAGGAAGAAATCACGCATCCGTATCTCGGAGAAAAAATCCAAGTTGGGCTGATTGCTTATGTACAGGCCATGATGCTGGCGCGTGTCCTGCGCGGGGATCTTGATTGCTATCCGCCGTTTGTCTGGAGGTGAAAAAATGTTGGTTGTTGTTACTTATGATGTGAATACAGCAACCGAAGCGGGAGCAGCGCGGCTTAGGCGTGTAGCGAAACTCTGCGAACGCTATGGACGGCGTGTTCAGAACTCTGTATTTGAAGTCCTGCTTGATGCAGCACAGCTGACGGCGCTCAAGGCGCAATTGGCAGCGACAATTGATGCAGAACATGACTCCGTTCGCTTCTATCGCCTTGGCAACAGTTACAAGGAGCGCATTGATGTGCTTGGTTGCACTGCGCGCATTGAAGCTGGAGAACTGCTGATGTTATAGCGGAAGCTGAAAACACTCTTTTCAGCGCATGTGAATCATACATGAATGGCCGACCGTCTCGCGCGGTGTGATGTCAAAATTCAAGCGATGATTCTATGAAATATTACCAAAATAATCTCGACAAATTGCGTGGCACTATTGTTAAGCCATGCTGATTTGTAAGGGTTGAACAAAAGATTTGCAGAAATTGCATATCTTTTGCCGTCGCCCCTCGCGGAGGGGCGTGAATTGAAATTCAAAAACGCCCATATACATATCAAAAATGAACGTCGCCCCTCGCGGAGGGGCGTGAATTGAAATATTGTCATCCCCCCAACCACGCCGCAAGCGCATCCGTCGCCCCTCGCGGAGGGGCGTGAATTGAAATCTTTCTCGCCGTTGGTTCTCCTGTTCCAGGCATTCGTCGCCCCTCGCGGAGGGGCGTGAATTGAAATAACTGTTCAATATCTGTGCTATCCGAGAAGTAAAGTCGCCCCTCGCGGAGGGGCGTGAATTGAAATGTGTGTGCGGTAATCTGATTTTGGAGTGCTTGGTCCGTCGCCCCTCGCGGAGGGGCGTGAATTGAAATTTCACTCGCAGTTGCGATAGTACCGTCAGCCGCGGTCGCCCCTCGCGGAGGGGCGTGAATTGAAATACGGGTGCCGGAGGCACAAAAAACGCGCAACCAGCGTCGCCCCTCGCGGAGGGGCGTGAATTGAAATACGGGAGCCGGAAGGCTATCAAAAAGCCGGACGCGTCGCCCCTCGCGGAGGGGCGTGAATTGAAATACAAAAGGCAAGAAAACAACACGCGAAACGGCAGGGTCGCCCCTCGCGGAGGGGCGTGAATTGAAATTTACCATGTATAAGACGATCAAGGGCATTTCGCGTCGCCCCTCGCGGAGGGGCGTGAATTGAAATGGGGCATACGACTATGCCATGCTCACCCTTCCGGTCGCCCCTCGCGGAGGGGCGTGAATTGAAATAAACTGCGCCTGTGTAGTATCCGGTGCAGGTGCTGTCGCCCCTCGCGGAGGGGCGTGAATTGAAATAACACGCTGTGCGGACTTCGGGCTGTGCTGGAGGTCGCCCCTCGCGGAGGGGCGTGAATTGAAATTGCAATACAGGTTTATCCAAAAAGCGATTTTCAAGTCGCCCCTCGCGGAGGGGCGTGAATTGAAATAAGCGCCGCCGTATCCTGCCCGGTAGCGTCCTTGGTCGCCCCTCGCGGAGGGGCGTGAATTGAAATATGATAGTAAATGGATATTTTTGTTCTATGATTCGTCGCCCCTCGCGGAGGGGCGTGAATTGAAATCCTAAATCAAGCCGGGCAACCCGGCGGAAAGAAGTCGCCCCTCGCGGAGGGGCGTGAATTGAAATTTCTTAAAATCGCGTTCCGCTTCTATGCCACCGACGTCGCCCCTCGCGGAGGGGCGTGAATTGAAATTACGACGCAGTTTGTAACATGGCGGGCATCAACGTCGCCCCTCGCGGAGGGGCGTGAATTGAAATATCCGTGTCGGTGGCGCATTCTCGACCAGCTTTATGTCGCCCCTCGCGGAGGGGCGTGAATTGAAATTCGTCATCGCAGAAGGTGCGCATGAAGATGCTGGTCGCCCCTCGCGGAGGGGCGTGAATTGAAATTAACACAAGGGCGAGTGCAAAAGCAAACACACGTCGCCCCTCGCGGAGGGGCGTGAATTGAAATGAGAGTGGTATTTCCTCACCTGACGGACTGGAAGGTCGCCCCTCGCGGAGGGGCGTGAATTGAAATTTTCCCGACGCCCGGACTCTCGGACGCCGGGAAAGTCGCCCCTCGCGGAGGGGCGTGAATTGAAATACGGCGGCGATTGCGGCGTGCAACGCCGCCGTCCGGGTCGCCCCTCGCGGAGGGGCGTGAAT
>ERZ780226.3032-NODE-3032-length-10809-cov-3.365910_pt1 | contig 10809 bp, 7 predicted proteins | sample MGYA00511165_ERZ780226 | MGnify/ENA primary metagenome ERZ780226 (study PRJEB29588, sample SAMEA2152373) | human gut metagenome | biome: human gut; feature: human-associated habitat; material: faeces | place: Denmark | collected 2008/2010 ...
ATTTTGTCAACGAATATGCGCCGGAGCACATGGAAGTCATGACGCGCGACCCCTTTGTTGTGTTAGAGAAAATTAAGAACGCAGGCGAAATCCTGCTGGGCGATTATACGCCGATCACGCTGTGCAATTTCCTGCTGGGCGTATTCTTTGTGGTGCCCGCAGGCGCACTGTATCGGAAGCTTAAGCCCAAGGACACCGCACATATGCCCCGTCAGGAGATCAAGTCCAAGGGTCTCAAGGCTGCCATCATCGGCTCTCTGGTTGGCACCGTCGTCATGGCTGCCGCTTCCGTTCCCCTGAACTACTTTGTCACCTATCCCATTTATGCCAAAATGTTCGGCGGCATGGAGCTGATCGTCAGCGCTTATCAGAGCATACTTCCCTCTATGAAGAGCCTGCTCCAGTGCCTGATCGTGTTCAATATGCCATTTACGTTTGTAAAGGGACTGCTGGACGTGCTGCTGTGCCTTGTGATCTATAAGCCCCTGTCTCCCCTGCTGCATAAGTAATTTCTGATTTATAGTATAAACGCCTGAACCGTTTTCTGCGGTTCAGGCGTTTATCTATATCCTTATTCTCCGTCCGTTTCCAGCAGCCGCTGCGCGTCCGGCTCCTCCAGCTGCTGAATATCCCGGAGCTTTCGGTTGATGGCGCGGGTTCTGGTGCCCATGAGAGTGTCCAGGTCCTTGCTGGTCTGCTGGAGATGCCCCTGCATTTTCTGCATCACATCCTCAAACTTTGCAAACTCCGTCTTTACCGCGCCAAGCACCTGCCAGACCTCACTGCTGCGCTTCTGAATCGCCAGCGTGCGGAAGCCCATTTGCAGGGAGTTCAGCAGCGCTGCCATGGTGCTGGGTCCGGCAACGTTGATGCCATAGTCCTTTTGCAGCAGCTCAATCATGCCCATGTTCACCACCTCGGCATACAGCCCCTCAAAGGGCAGGAACAGGATGCCGAAGGTGGTGGTATAGGGCGGCTCCACATATTTATCCCGGATGTCCTTGGCACTCTTTTTCAGCACGGTTTCCAGGGCTTTTCTCGCCTCCGTCACCGCCTGAGGATTGCCGGATGCCGCTGCCTCCTGAAGGTGCATATACGTATCTCCTGGAAACTTGGAGTCGATGGGCAGATAGACCTTTTCGCCATCGTTTCCCGGCAGCTTTACCGCAAATTCTACCCGCTCCCTCGAACCGGGAATGGTTGCCACATTGGTGTCATACTGCTCCGGAGACAGGATTTCCTCCAGAATGGCGCCCAACTGAATCTCACCCAGGATGCCGCGGGTTTTCACGCCGGAGAGCACCTGCTTGAGCCCGCCTACATCGCTGGCAAGATGCTGCATCTCGCCCAGTCCCTTATAGACCTGCTCCAGCTGCTGGGATACCGCCTGGAAGGAGTCCGTAATCTTCTTTTGCAGGGTATCCTGAAGCTTTTCATCCACAGTGCCCCGGATCTCATCCAGCTTTTTGGCGTTCTCCTGGCGCATTTCCTGCATGGACGCCGCCATGCTCTGCCGCAGGGCATCCAGCTTTTGCTCATTCATCTGGTCCAAATGCTGGAGCCGCTGATCCATCGCCTGCATCTGCTTCACCATAGAAGCGTTCATGGTCTGCATCTGCTTTTCCATGGAGGCATTCATGGTCTCCTGCCGCGCCATCACATGCCGGTCAATGCTGTCGAGCTTTTCGCTCTGCTGCTGTGCCGCCGTTTCCTGCCCCTGGCTCACAGAGGTTTTCATGGTGTTCAGCCCGGTTTTCAGTTCTCCGCTCATGGTGCGGATATGCTCTCCCAGACTGCTGGTCAGAGTGCCCACGCTGGCGTTGATGCCCTGTCCCAGAGTTCCAACGGCACTCACCACCGCATTCTGGGTCTGTGTTGCAGTAGCTTGCTCCTGCTGCCGAAGACGCACCTCCAGTTGCTCCAGCTGCTCTCTGGTCTGCGCTCTGGTGACTTCCGGGTCCAGCTTCTCCTGGAACTCGGCAAGCTGCTGCTCCAACTCCTGGGTCTTTTTCAGTCCGGTTTGCTGCTTCAAAATCAAAAACGCCGCTGCCGCCAGCAGCACTGCCAGCATTAAAATCTCCATAGCTCCTCCTTATACCGTAAACCGCTGGGCATCCACACACCGCCCGGTGTCCGTATCCACCGTGAACACTGCGCCGGACAGGCAGCAGGGACCGTCCGCCGCCTGATAGCGGCTATAAAGTCCCCCTCGGAACTTCTCAATGGACAGCTCCGGGCGAATGCCGATGACGGACTGCTTCGGTCCCGTCATGCCAAGGTCCGTAATATAGCCGGTGCCCTGGGGCAGAATTTGCACATCCGCCGTTGGCACATGGGTATGAGTGCCCCAAACTGCCGTGACCCGTCCGTCCAGCAGATAGCCCATTGCCAGCTTTTCCGAAGTGGCTTCCGCATGAAAATCCAAAAGAATCAGCTTTGTCTCCTGCATCTGGGACAGAATTTTGTCGATCTGGAGGAACGGATTGTCCGGACCGTAGTCCATATTCACCCGCCCAATGAGATTGATGACGCCAATGGGTCCCAGCCCCGAATCAAAAATACCCCAGCCCCGCCCGGGATTCTGCGGGGCATAGTTTGCCGGACGCAGAATATAGGGGATGTCGTCCAGATAATTGAGAATCGAGCGCTGCCGAAACGCATGGTTGCCCAGGGTAATCACATCTGCCCCGGCGTCCAGCATATCCTCCGCCTGCTGGGGGGTCAGACCTACGTTGGAGGCATTTTCGCCGTTGACCACGGTAAATGCCGCCTGATACTGCTTCCGAAGCATGGGCAGCTTCTTCCGCAGATAAGAAAGCCCCTGGGGCGCTACCACATCCCCCACTGCCAGAATATTCGCCTGCATTATATTTCTCCCTTTCTGCATCTATGATTACTCTATATTATATCGTCTCCTGGACTTGATTACAAGGAGATTCCTGCCGCTTCCAATTGGTTGGGTAAAATTTCGGACAGAAAAGCACCCTCAACGCTATTTCTAACATTGAGGGTGCCTCGATATTTTGTTTAATGGAGATATCCGGGTCTTACCGTGACTCCAAAATGCTTCACCAGCTGCTTCATCTGGTCGTCGGTGATGGTCTGCTTCCAGGGGAGATGGGCGATCTTCATATAGATTTCCGCCGCCTTTTCTGCGGTTTCAATGAGTCCAAAGGCTTCGTCCAGATCCCGTCCGGCGCCGTAAAGTCCATGCTGCGCCCAGACCACCAGACGTGCGGTTTTCATCTTCTCCGCGGTTGCCACGCCGATTTCATTGGTGCCGCAAAGCATCCAGGGCAGCACATTCACGCCGTCCGGGAATACCACCACGCACTCGGTACACATCTGCCACAACGTCCGGGTAAATGCCACCTCGTCCAGATCGTGCACATAGGTCATTGCCAGGAGATTGGTGGGATGGCAGTGCATGATTACCCGGTTCTCCGGGTCCATTTCCATTCTCACCTTGTGGCTCATCATATGCGCCGGCAGCTCTGAGGTGAACTTGCCGCCGTCGGAATATCCCCAAAGGAGCTCAGCCACGCTGCCCCCCTGCGCCATTCGAAGCAGTCCTAGGTTCCTGGCGGGATCATAGGGCACGTTTTTAAAGTACTTTCCGGTGCCGGTGACCAGAAAATACATTCCCTCCAGCTCTGGCTGAGAAAAGCCCGTGGGAATCTCCCGGATCACCTTTGCGGTGTCCAGATATTCCGCCACCTCTTCTTCAGTTAAGCGGAGGCTGATGTTGCCGCCGTTCCGCTCATCCCAGCCCTGCCGGTACATATTCTCCGCCGTGCGGATCATCTCCACCATCCAAGGCGCCGTCAAAATATCCTTCATGTATTAAACCCGCTTTCTCAGTACCGAATTTTCATAGTCCTCTACGGTCTTCATCCACTGACCGTCTGCGGGAACACCGCAGGAATCGCAGTATTCCTTCCAGACCTCGCCAAAGGGCAGGGTCTTCAGTTCCTCCTGCTGCACCAGCAGCTGGGTGAATTTGCCCTGATCCTGAAGTTTTTTCAGGTCTGCATGGGGCGTCAAAAGCGCGTACAGCAGCGCCTTTTCTACATTCCGGAAGCCCGCCGTCCAGGCAGCCACTCGGTTGATGGAAGCATCGAAATAATCCAGAGCAATATTGACTCTGCCCTCCAGTCCGCCGCAGCGAACGATCTCCTTGCAGGTTTCCTTGGTTTCATCATCCAGCAGCACCACATGGTCCGAATCCCAGCGGACGCCACGGGTGATATGCAGCGCAATCTCCGGGAAGAACGTCAGCAGCGCCGGAATTTTATCGCTGACCAGCTCTGTGGGATGATAGTGCCCGTTATCCATCAGCGGAATGCACTTGTCCTTGTGCAGCGTCGCATACAGCAGCGTAAACTCCGCAGAACCGGCAGTATACGCCTCCACGCCGATGCCAAACACCTTGGACTCCACACAGGGCTTTACCTCATCAAAATTATACGGCTCCGACAAAATTTCGTCAAGAGATTCCTGATAGCGCTGTCTCGGTCCCATGCGGTCCGCGGGAATATCCTTAAAGCCGTCACCGGTCCAGATGTTCATGGTGCAGCTCTGTCCCAGCTCCCGTGCCAGATAGGAGGAAATCCGGATGCAGGCTTTTCCGTGCTCCACCCAGAACCTGCGGGTTTCCGAATCTGGAGAGGACAGGGTCAGCGGGTCACACTTGGGATGGCTGAAAAACGTGGGATTAAAGTCTGCGCCCAGTCCCCGCTCCCTGCAGAATTCCACCCATTTTGCAAAATGCTTGGGCTCCAGCTTATCCCGGTCTACCCAGCCGCCATTCTCCGGCGCAAAAATCGCATAGGAAGCATGGAGATTGATTTTCTTTTTGCCGGGGCACAGCTTTAACACCTGGTCGATGTCCGCCATCAGCTCCTCAGGCGTTCTGGCTCTGCCGGGATAATTGCCGGTGGTCTGAATGCCGCCGGTGAGGGCAGCGTCCTTCTGGTCAAAGCCCTTTACGTCGTCGCCCTGCCAGCAGTGAAGTGAAATGGGCACCTCCTTCAGCCGTGCAATGGCAGCATCCGTATCAATGCCAATTGCCCCATATGCCTGCTTTGCTTCCTGATAACTCATGCTAATTCCTCCATTTGAATGTGTAGATTGCCCAGTGCCGTCGCCTCAATGGGCCGCGCAATCACACGTTTCCCGGTATACTGCTCGGTCAGCTCATTTAAATACTCGTTCTTCGCGCCGCCGCCAACAATATAAAGCAGGTCCCAGCTGCGTCCGGTAATCCGCTCCAGCTCCCGTACCGCCGCGCCATAGCAGCTGGCAAGGGAATGATGCACGCTGGCAAGCAGCTGCCCATCGGTGAGATCATGCTCTCCCAGCAGACCAAGAATCGCCGCTTTCATATCCTCCGGCGCCGAGAGTTCCGGTGCATTTACGTCAAAGATCCGTTTTTCTCCGCATGCTTTTGCCATTTCCGCCATTTCACCGTAGGAATACCCCAGCTGCTTCCGGAGGTTTTGGAGAATCCACATCCCCATAATGTTGCGCAGAAAGCGAATATAGCCCACGCCGCCTTCGTTGGTAAAGTTTGCCTGCTGCGCCGCTTGTGTCAGCACCGGCTCCGGCAGCTTTGCCCCAAGCAGCGACCAGGTGCCGCTGCTGAGGAACAGTCCCTCCTGCTCCATGGGAATGCCCTCCACTGCCGATGCCGTATCATGACTGGGACACAGCACCACGGGAATTCTCTGATATTGCCCAGCTTCTGTTCCCGGCTGATACAGCGGTCCAAACAGCTGCTCCGGCAACCCCAGTTTTTGAATCAGCTCCAGGTCATAGTCGCCGGTTCTGGCATGAACCAGTCCGGTGGTGGTTGCATTGGTGTATTCGTGCATTTTGTTTCCGGTGAGTCTCCAGTTTAAATACTCCGGCAGCATCAAAAAGCCGTCTGCACCCTCCAGCCGTCCGGCTGCCCGGTCAGCGCAGAGCTGATAGACGGTGTTAAAGGGCTGATACTGAATGCCGGGTCTGGCATAGAGCCCCGAAAAGCTTACCGTTTCATGCACCTTCGGAATCACCGCTTCGGTCCGGTCATCCCGATAGGCATAGCAGGGCGTCACCGGCGTCTCCCCCCGAAGCAGGACGTAATCCACGCCCCAGGTGTCGATGGCAAGGCTCCGGATTTTCCCCTGCTTTTTTGCCTTCTGGATGCCAATGCGGACCTCGGATTCCAGCCGGTCTATGTTCCATACCTGATGTCCGTTTTCCCGCTCCATGCCGTTGGGAAACCGGTAAACCTCCCTGGTGTGCAGTCCCGTTTCATCCTGCCAGCCCAAAATATGCCGTCCGGAGGATGCGCCAATGTCGATTGCAAGGCAGTATTCCATGCCGCTTTGCCCCCTTTATCGATCAGGATAGCCCTATTGTACCAGTCCCACCGCCGAAAACAAGGTCCGTTTCTTCGCGGAATATGTCCGATTTTTCCGGATTTTTCTTGGGCAACACCGCACAAATGCGTCTGCGGATTCTGCCGGATCTTTTCCGCCAGAAATACGTTTGTAAAACGTTGCCTAAGGATACAGGAGGAAAAACATGTCTGTATCAGAGACGATCTGGCTGATACGCGGAGGAATTTTCCTGGCGGCAGCCATTTTAGGTGAGATACTCATACATAAGGGAAATGATGACCCGAGAGTCCAGCGAATGCAGTGGCTCCTGTTTGTCATGCCCTTTGCCACCGGCGGATTTTTCAGTGCTTCCTCCGTGGTGCTGGGCGGTGCTTCCATCTGGATTTTGGGGATGGAATATAAAGAAAGCAAACGGCTAGACCTTCGGCTGAGCCTGTCCTCTGTGGCGCTGGGTCTTGTGGTATTGGGCTATTGGGCATCGCTTTTCTGGGCAGAGAACAAGGGTGCCGCCTGGATTGGTGCAGCCAAGTTCTCTTCTCTGGGGCTATATGGTCTGGCGCTCATGCAGCAGTCGTCAGAAAAGCGGGAGAGAATTCTTGCGATTTTGCCGCTGGCCGGTGCGATCATGGTCGTAACGAGCTTCCCGCTTCAATTCATTTCCGTACTTTCCGATAACATTGCCCCCAAGGGACGGCTGGCGGGATTCTTTGAATACCCCAATACCTTTGCGCTGTTTCTCCTGATTGGACTGATCGTCCAGTACACAAAAACGCAGCGGAGAAACGCAGATTATGCCATTGACCTTCTGCTGATTGTGGGTGTATTTCTCAGCGGCAGCCGGACGAATTTCGCATTTATGGCGCTGATCATTGTGGTGGGCTGTGTGTGCCGAAAGGACCGGAAATTCCGGCTGATTACCGGCGGCGGCTTTGTTTTGTGCATCGCGGCGTCGCTGGTGGGCGCCAAGCTGCTGGGAGGCTTTACCGCAGCGCGATATCTGACCGCCAGTGCATCGGATACATCATTCCTGTGCCGGGTTCTCTATGACTGGGATGCATTGCCGGTGATTCTGCGGCATCCCTTCGGTCTTGGGTACATGGGCTATAGGGCAGTACAGGGAAGCATTCAAACCGGCGTTTATACCGTAAGCTATGTCCATAATGAGCTGCTCCAGCTGTTTCTGGATATCGGCTGGATTCCAACTTTGGCGCTTTGCGCCGCAATCCTGCTGTCGTTTTTCAAACGCGGCGCCGGAGCTCAGCGGAGACTGATCCTGCTGGTAATCGCGGGGCATTGCATGCTGGACTTTGACCTGCAATATCTGGCGATTTGGATGGTACTGCTGACATGCCTGAATCTGGAGTGCGGAAAAACAGCGGCATTCCAGCGCAGTGTTCCGGCAATGATTGGCGGATTTGTAGCTCTGCTGGCTGTATGCCTGTGGCTGGTCACCGGAGATATGCTCTACTATCTGGGAAGGACCCAGCCGTGTCTGGAGCTGACGCCGTTCCACGGAGCCGCCTTGGAGCGGCAGCTTTCGGAGCTGGACGATGCCGAGGCGCTGGATGAGACAGCCCAAAAGGTTTTGAAGCTCAACCGCTATTCCACCATTGCATGGAGCGCAAGAACCAATGCAGCCTATGCAACCGGAAACATTACATCGATGATGCAGTATAAAGAGCGGGCAATTGCTACAGCCCCATACTCCTTGGACGAGTATCTGGACTATTTTGATAAGCTATACGGCGCCATGGAACGCTATATCGCCATTGGCGATCAGGGCAGTGCGGCATTCTGCGCACAGAAGCTGCTGACCCTTCCGGATCAGATGAATGCTGTGATGGAAGGTTCCTCCGCACTGGCATGGCGCGTGCAGCATATACCTCAACTTACGCTTCCGGCGGAGTATCAGGAAAAACTGGAGCAGATTCCAGGAAACTTGAGAGGAGGTGTCACAAACAGCTAAAACCGAAACGAGCAATATAAGGAGGCATAAACATGAGTCAAGTAAAGAAGAAGCTCGGAAGAGGGCTGGCACTGCTTCTGGCAGTGCTGCAGGTCATGCTGGTGTTTGCCGTTGTCCCGGTCAGTGCAGCGGATGACACGACAGCCAGCGGCACCTGCGGAATAGACGGAAACGGAGACAATCTGACGTGGACACTGGATTCAACGGGAACGCTGACAATCTCCGGAACCGGTGAAATGGCGTATTATCAACAGGATTCATCGTCGGGTGAGATTGCGCCATGGCGCCAATACACTGTCAAAAATGTTGTTATTACGGAAGGCGTAACCACCATTGGGCAGTATGCATTTTATGGCTGCGACGCTCTGGAAAGCGTATCCCTTCCGGAGAGCATGCTGTCCTTTAATAATTTTGCATTTGAGTATTGCAGCAGCCTGAAAAGCATAACCATTCCGGATAAGGTGTGGTCCATTGGGCAAGCTGCATTTAGTGGCTGCACAGCTCTGACCAGTGTAACCATTTCAAATGCAAGCAAGCTTCAATCCATCGCAGACAGTACATTTGAGGATTGCACCAGTCTGACCAGCGTAACCATTCCAAGCAGCGCAACATCCATTGGAGAGCGTGCATTTTATGGCTGCAAAGCTTTGACCGGCATCACCATTCCCGCGAGCGTAACGTCCATTGGAAGTTATGCATTTTATGGTTGCAGCAGTCTGGAAAGCGTAACCATTCCCGGGACAAAAACCATTGGTGAAAGTGCATTTTTTGGGTGCACCAGCCTGACCAGCGTAACCATTTCTGAGGGCGTAGAAACCATTGGTGAAAGTGCATTTTTGAGCTGCAACAAGCTGACCAGCGTAACCATTCCCAAGAGCGTGAAGAGTATTGGAAAAAATGCATTTTCTTACTGCACCGGTCTGACCTCCCTGACCATTTCTGAGGGCGTAGAAACCATTGATGAAAGTGCATTTTCTAACTGCACCGGTCTGACCAACGTGACCATTCCGGATAGTGTCAGCAGTCTGGCATACTTCGCATTTGGGGGCTGCACCCAATTAAAAGAAGTTACGCTTCCGGCAAACATAGAAACCATTGCAGGCAGCACTTTTGAAAAATGCAGCGGCCTGGAAAGCGTAACCATTCCCGAGAAGGTAAAATCCATTGGAACATATGCATTTTATGAGTGCACCGGTCTGACCAGCGTAACCCTTTCTGAGGGCGTAACAACCATTGGTGAAAGTGCATTTGAGGAGTGCACCAGTCTGCCCAGCATCACCATTCCCAAGAGTGTAAAGTCCATTGAAAAGTTTGCATTTTGGCATTGCAGCAGCCTGAAGAAAGCAACCTATAAAGGCACAAAGACGGAGTGGAAGAGCATCTCCGGGTATGATAGCGCTTTCGCTAATTTGAATGTAGAAATGGTCTACGAGGGCGATACAGCACCGATTGCAAGCGGCTCCTGCGGCGACAGTCTGACGTGGAAACTGGATTCGGAGGGAACGCTGACGATCTCCGGAACCGGTGCAATGACTGATTATGCTTCGCTGACAGTACCATGGAGCAATTACACTATCAATAAAGTTGTTATTGATAACGGCGTAACGACAATTGGACACTATGCATTTAAAGACTGCAGCAGCCTGAAGAGTGTAACCATTTCCGATAGCGTAACATACATTGGAGGCTGTGCATTCCAAAACTGCAGCAGCCTGGAACGCGTGACCATTCCCGCGAGCGTAACGTCCATTGACATAAATGCATTTGATGGGTGCAGCAGCCTGCAGAATGTAACTTATACTGGCACCAAAGAGCAGTGGAACGCAATCACCATTGCGAGCGGGAATGATGATCTGAAAAATGCAACCATCACCTGCACGGATGGCATTATCGACGCAACGCGCCATACGCTGAGCGGCACGATTGAGGACTTCGGCTACTTTGCCGATAGATCCAACGTACATTCTTCGACGTATGAAGAGTCTGCGAAGGAAGGCGACAACGTATGGTACTGCGTGTACGCCGATGACGGCTATGTTCTGCAGCAGCTGGAGGTAGGCAGCGAGCTTAAGTCGATTGGTCAGACCTTCTATTCCGGCTATTACGTAATGGGCGCAGAGAACGCTACCATTACAGCAAAATTTAGACCGGAGTCGGACGATGGATTCAAGATCGATTACAACTCCGATTTGAAGAACGGTACCATTTCGGTAGACGGCACCCTGGTAGAAGCCGGAGAAACGGTTACTGTTACCGTAAAACCGAACCCCGGCTATAAGCTGGCTTCTCTGACCGGTAATTACCAAGTCAAGGGAGGAACCGAGAACGTCGTTCTTTCAGAAGTTGGCAACGGAGTCTATACCTTTACGATGCCGCCAAGAAACGTCCATTTGAACGTAGAATTTAAGGCAATACCGCACAAAAAAGCAAAACGAAGCCAAATTATGATATAATGAA
>ERZ780226.3035-NODE-3035-length-10806-cov-3.598270_pt1 | contig 10806 bp, 7 predicted proteins | sample MGYA00511165_ERZ780226 | MGnify/ENA primary metagenome ERZ780226 (study PRJEB29588, sample SAMEA2152373) | human gut metagenome | biome: human gut; feature: human-associated habitat; material: faeces | place: Denmark | collected 2008/2010 ...
ATTTCTAGGCAGTTATTGTTCTAGTAAAGCCGCTATTACGATGATGGCTAGGGGGTTAAAGGATGAAATCAAGTATTTAGATAGAAATATAAAAATATCTGTTGTGGAACCTGGTGCATATAAAACTGGATTTAATAAAGTTATGATAGATAGTGCAAATGATTCAATAGAAGAGGATTCTCCATTTTTTGATAAAAAAGAAGAGATATATGATATATTAAAGTTAAAGTTTTCCCTAGCATCTCTTCACTCATTAAAAAGTATTGTAACCCAAATAGTTTTGGCAGTAGAAGAGGATAATAAAAAGTTTATATATTCATCACCATTTATTCAGAGGATGTTTAAGAAGATATATGCATTGCTAAAATATTAAAAATAGTTTAAAAAGCAAAAAAACTATTGCAAATTATAAATATTTATGATATTATTCTATTGTTTACTTGGTTTATGGCGAGGTAGCTCAGCTGGCTAGAGCGTTCGGTTCATACCCGAAAGGTCGAGGGTTCGATCCCCCCTCTCGCTACCAATTAGATATTAACTCAGTATGAGTTGTGAGCGGCTTTATTTAAAGTCGTTTTTATTTATCTAGTAATCAAATTAAGGAAACAAACATATAATAAAAACGTACGTTTATTATATGAACATGAAGGAGGGACAGAATGAGACTAAATACTTCAGTAGGAAATATAAATCTACTTACTGACAATTTAAGAAGTGCTTTACAAATTTCTGGTACTAGACTAACTAGCGAAGAATTAAATAGAATAAATAATTATTACAATGAACAATCTCCAAGAATGAGAATTCTAGTAAATGAAGGAGAGTTTGTTGGACATTTTTATTCTAACAAATCATATGTAAAAAAACTTCAAAAATAGTATGAATGACAAGCTTAGGCTTGTTTTTTCTTTTACACATGTTATTGTTAATTAGGGATGTATGATGAATTTAAAAGAAATAGTTAGTAATTGACATATTTAATTAGTAATGGTATTCTTTTATTAAAGATAAGGAGATGGATTTATGAGCAAATTTTGTTTCAAATGTGGAAAGGAACTAGATGATAGTGCAGTATTCTGTAGTGGATGTGGAGCAAATCAACAATTAAATACTACTTCAACTACTGATGATAATGTTAGTACTAATGTTAATACTAATACTGATACAACAACTACAAAGCAACAACCTACACAGACTACTTCAAACGAACAAACTACTTATACTACAAATACTCAATCTAATACAAATGGTTATACAAGATCACTTGTTGAGAATAGAAGTATTGCACTTTCAATTATATTATCAATTATAACTTGTGGTATTTATGGGTTATTTTGGTATGCTTTTATGACTAATGATGCTAATAAGGTTAGTGGAGAGTATGATTCAACTTCAGGAGGATTAACAATATTATATTCACTTTTAACATGTGGACTATATAAAATATACTGGAGTTATAAAGTAGGAAAACAACTATATAATGCAGGATCAAATTATGGAAAAGATATATCTGATAATTCAATATTATACTTAATATTATCTTTATTTGGACTTTCAATAATATCTGATGCATTAATTCAAAATGATTTAAATAGTTTCTCAAATTAATGATGGATAAAATTAATAAAATACCTCTACTCCCTCTTACAGAAGAGGATTACACTAAATTCACTACTTTTGTAATGGATTTACCTCAACAAATATATGAAAATTATAAAAAGCAGATAAATGGAGTTTTAATATTTATGGATGAATTCCAGATTTTAAAACAGCTTGATGAAGATGTTAACGGATTTCTATGGTATATCAGAAGTGTAATCCAATCACAAAATCATATAGGATATATCTTTTCTGGAAGTATGAGTGTTAAGGATGAATTAATTGCAGATATTGCTGGTCAAAAAGGAGCTTTCGGTGGTAGAATATTAAATTTTGAAATTACTACTTTTTCATTTGACACAACAAAAAATTATTTGAAAGAAAAAGCAGATTATCTTAAATTTACAGATGATGGCTTTAAAAGATTTTATAAATGTACAAAGGGAATTCCATATTATATCAATAGTTTTGCAAGATTGTTGCCTCCAAATGAAGAATTAAATGAAGATAAAATAATTAGTGAATTTAGAAAATCCTTACCTTACCTATTAATCCATTTGACAAATGAATGGTACAAACTAAATAACCAGGAAAAAAGAATCATCACATCACTTATTGAAAAACCACTGAAAAGAATTGAAATAGCAAATAAACTAGAAGTAACCAGCGGAGCTATTGGCGCTTCACTAAAAACATTGCAAAACAAAAGTCTGATAGAATCAGATAACAAAAAATATGAAATATATGATTCCATTTTTAAAGAATGGTTAAAAAAAGAATATGAAGAAAAAGGAGATTATCCCTATTAAGGGATTTTATTATAAAAATCCGTACACAATACTGAATATGATAATCATTCCTAAAATCAAAGACAGTGCATTGACAACAGGTTTGTAAAAGAATTCAGGTATTTTATAGCTGAGCAATGTTTCAAACATATGCCCTCCATCTAACGGTTTTATCGGAAGCAAATTAAATAATCCGATACCTAAATTCAGCATAGCTATCCATTGGAATAGTTCAAGTACACCAAACCATATCCAAGGCAGTGTATCACCGTATACACTAGCTACACCATCATTCAATTCATAATGTTTAGCTGCCTGAATACCCATATATCCTTTAGAATCATTGTTTGGATTTTTATCTAAAATAATTGAATAATCGCCTTCATCCGTTCCTATAGTTATATTTTGACCAGGTTTAAGATTATTAACAGCATTTACATAGCTATTTGTATCATTAACCTTTTGATTATCAATTGATTCAATAATCATTCCCTCTTTAAGAACTTTACTTGCAGGAGAATCACCTACAAGCCTATCAATTTCTATCCCATTTTCTTCAAAGGTAGATGGAATAACATAAGATCCAACTGCAGAAACTATTAAAAGAGCTATTACTGCTAAAGTAATGTTTGCCATTGACCCTGCAGCATATATCCTTAATTTAGAAGATTTTTTAGCTTCTTTCATTTCTTCTTCATCAGGTTCCATAAATGCCCCCGGAAGAATTGCAAAAAGCATCAGACCTACTGATTTAACATTTATTTTCTCAGCAACAGCCAATATACCATGAGAAAATTCATGAACTATCAATACAGTAGCTAATGCAACCAATCCATAGCCTAAAGGAACATAAATTGATGAACCAGGAAGTTCAACTCCAGGAATAACTAAAGAAACTGATGGTGCCTCCAACATCGAGGATAATGAACTAAGCAATATCCATGTAATGTATATCATTGCAATATATGAAATTACAATCCCCACATTCATAAACCATTTCCAAAACCGTGGAGAAAGATTAGCCATCCTTTTTATAAAATTTTTAAACTTTTCAGTTCTCCACATAATAAGGGGAAACTGAATTTCAAATCCATGATTGGTTAATTTGCTTTTTAATCCGAATGCCAATATCCAGATAACAATGAAAGCGATTAAATAATAATAAATACCATTCATTAAATGACCTCTTAGTCTACCAAATTAATGAATCAAAGAAGACAACATCAACTATATCGCCCTTTTGATATCCTTCATCATTTTCATCTATTATGATGTAGCTGTTTGCCTCCACCATAGACCTAATTATACCAGAACCCCTATTCAACACATGCCTTGCAAAATCATCATCTGAAAATGCACGGACAAAATCAGTTCTTCCAAGCTGAGAAGGAATTTTTAATAAAGATTCTCTTTGAACAACATGGAAATTAAAGTCTCTGCCCTGCATATTAAATAAATATTTCCTTGCAAAAATATCAAATTGAGTCATAGCTGCAACTGGCTGTCCTGAAAATGTAAATATCATTTTATTATTAGCAATACCTGCACCAATAGGTTTTCCAGGTCTTATAGATACACCATGGAATAATACCTCCCCAATATCACCAACAACATCCAAAACCACATCACCTTTACTGATAGCTGTTCCCCCAGTAGTCATTATAACATCATATTCATCTAATGCTTCCAAAATAGCTTTCTTAACTTCTTCAAAACTATCTTTTACATGACAAATATCAAAAACAGCTCCGCAATCTTCAAGCATGGAGCCAATTGTGTACTGGTTAGAATTGATTATTTTAGCTTTAGATATTTCTTCCTTAGTTGGATCTACAAGTTCATTGCCTGTAATAATTACCTTTACTTTAGGTTTTTTAAAAACTTTAACTGTATTATATCCTGCAGACGCTATTAAGCCCATTTCCTGATATCTGATAAATGTATTTTTAGATAAAACCACATCCCCCTTGCTGATATCTTCAGCTTTCGGACTTACATTTTCACCAGGAGTTACCTGACTGTAAATGGTTAACTCATCACTTTGTGTTGTAGTATACTCCTTCATTAAAACAGCATCTGCACCTGCAGGAATAGGAGATCCAGTAGCTATTACAATAGCTTCATTTTCACCTATTATCTTGTCACAAAAATCTCCTGCACCAATTGAATCAACAATTTTTAAATGTTTAGGATTGCTTTGTGATGCTCCAAAAGTATTTACTCCCTTAAGGGCAAAACCATCCATTGCAGATTTATCAAAAGGAGGAGAATCATGAAAAGAAATAATATCTTCAGCCAACACTCTTTTATGAGCATCTTTTAAAGGTATTTCTTCATAATCCATTACCCTCTGATTACTTTCCATTAATTTCAAAGCATCTTTTAGAGAATCTAATTTAGACAAAAACATCAGCGCACCAGCTTAAGCCATGTATTTTTCAATAACTCCCTGATAAGAATTATTTAATTCATCAATGGTAAATTCATTATCTCCAAGTTTTAAAACAGTTCCTTTAACTTCCCCTATAATAGCTACAGGAACATTTATTTTATTTAATATTTCATCAACAGCATCAGCCTTTACTGTTACAATATATCTACCATGTGATTCACTATAAATTAAATCTGATTCTTCCAAATCATCAGAAGTTATAACTGAATCCAAATCTATTTCACAACCAATATTACCTTTCATAACCATTTCAGATAATGCAACAGCTAATCCGCCATTAGATATATCATGAATAGCTGTAATATTTTTAGATGAATCTTCATCAAGTAATTTTAAGATAGTTTTACCATTAGCCAATTCATCTTCAATCCTAATTCTTGGAGCCATACCTTTTTCAATATTATGAATAGCCCTATGATATTCCGAACCGGTTACTTCATCATAAGTAGTACCAATTAAAAGGATTTTATCACCGGAGTTTTTAAAGTCCATTGTTCTGATATTTTCAATGTTCTCAACACCTATAACACCAACAGCAGGAGTAGGATTAATTTTAATACCTTCAGTTTCATTATAAAAACTTACATTTCCACTGATAACCGGAGCATTAAAATTCTCAGCTACAAGTGACATACCTTCAATTGTTCTTTTAAATTGCCATAATATTTCAGGAGTTTCAGGATTTCCAAAGTTAAGACAGTCTACAACAGCATAAGGAGTTGCACCCATGGAAATTACATTACGAATAGCTTCAGCTACACAACCTGCGCCGCCATCAAACGGAGACAATTTAGTGTGGATTGTATTTGCATCAGTTGCAAGTGCAATAGCTGTCTCATCATCAATTCTTAAAACAGCTGCATCATCACCAGGTTTTACAACAGTTCTTACCTGAACTTCGTGGTCATACTGTTTGTAAACCCATTGTTTGGAAGCAATATTAGGTGAAGATAAAAGTCCAAGTAAGGATTGCCTAACTGGAGGGTGTTCTACTTCAACTTTTGATGTATCTTCAGGTATTTCTTTTAATTCACGATTAAGTGAAGGAGGATCAGCTAACAGTATAGTTGGCAAATCAGCTAAAGAAGAACCTTCATCATCAATTATCATGTTGTTTCCGTCAATAACTTCCCCAATAACTGCTGAAACAATTTCATGTTTATCACAGATTTCCTGTGCTTTTTCAACATCTTTAGGATTAATTACAAAAACCATTCTTTCCTGAGATTCTGAAAGCATGATTTCATATGGAGTCATTCCTGTTTCTCTTAAAGGAATATTACGTAAATCAACTCTTGCACCATTATCTGATTCATCAACAAGCTCTGAAATACAGCAGGTTAATCCTCCACCACCTAAATCTTTAACTCCGCTAACATTAATTTCATCTAAAATTTCAAGAGAAGCTTCCAAAACTCTTTTTTTAGTAAATGGATCAGCTACCTGTACAGCAGGCCTGTCTTCTGTTTCACTATCTGAAGTTAACTCTTCTGATGCAAAGGTTACACCATGAATTCCATCACGGCCAGTTGTACCTCCCATCAATAAAAAGACATCCCCAACATATGGAGCTTTTCCACGAACGATTTTATCTTTTTCAACAAGTCCTACACACATTACATTAACTAAAGGATTTGTTCTAAATGAATCATCAAATTCAACTTCACCTGCCACTGTTGGAACTCCTACCCTATTACCATAGTCAGAAATTCCCTCTACAACATGTTCAAATAAATATTTTGATTTTTCATCATCCAATGATCCGAAACGTAAAGAATCTAAAAGAGCTATTGGTCTTGCACCCATAGAAATAATATCTCTTAAAATTCCTCCAATTCCAGTACCTGCTCCACCATAAGGCTCAATAGCTGAAGGATGGTTGTGACTTTCCATACCAACAGCCAAAGCATATTTATCAGTTACTGAAACTAAACCTGCATCATCTCCAGGACCTAAAATAATATTTTTCCCTTCAGTAGGAAATGTACCTAGAATTGGTCTGCTGCTTTTGTAGGAGCAATGTTCTGAAAACATTACATCCAACATCCCTTCTTCCAGTTCATTCATTTTCCTGCCAAGGATTCCTTCAATATATTCCATTTCAGAATCTGTTAAAGTCATTTTAAACACCTATTGCACTAATCTTATAGAAATACAGACTTCCTCGCCTTCAATATCCCAATTTTTAGTATAAATATCTTCGCCATCTAAACATTCTTTTCCATCAGAGCTAATTAAGCTGCGTGCCCTGATTTCATTAACAATAAATTCAGATTGTGGAAGTATTAATTCTTTAAATTCACTAGAAGTACTTACAACAGCATCAATACTAGCTTCCACATCTAAATCTAAATCTTTCCTCATGTCCTGAACTCTTCTAATAAGTTCACGAGCCATTGCTTCTTGTTTAATTTCAGTAGTTACATTAGTATTTACAAATACATTACCAAATTCAAATTCAGAACTTACAAAGTCATCAGGGAGCTCTGTATCAAATAGTATATCATTACTATCTAATTCAAATGATTTTCCATCTGCTTCAACAGTGAATTTACCTGTATCATCCAATTCGCTTTTAATTAGATTACCGTCAGCTTCTTCAAGATATTTTTTAACAATACCCATATCTCCTTTAAGTCTAGGACCTAAAGTTTTAAGATTAGGTTTTGCATTAAATGACAAGTTTTCAAATTCTGCAGCAGTTAACACTTCTTTAGTATTTGATTGGTCTTTAATAATATCCTGTAACTCTTCAATAGCTTTAAGAACATCTTCATCCTGAGACACAATAGTAATATCAGATACAGGCCATCTAAGTTTGTATCTGGCTATATCCCTTGCTCTTGCAGATGCTTCAATTACTTCCCTTACTACATCCATTTTTTGCTCCAAATCAGAATTGATTTTAGATTCATCATATCCCCAGTCAAGCATGTGAATACTTTCAGGAGCATTTTCATCAACTCCTTTAACTAAGTTTTCATAGATTTCTTCACAAACATGAGGAGCTATCGGACATAAAACTGAAATCAGTTTGTAAATAGCTGTGTATAGACTGTAATAAGCTCCAAGTTTATCCGGATCATCACTTTCTACCCATGTTCTTCCACGAATAAGTCTTACATACCAGCGGCTTAAATCTTCAAGTATAAAGTTATTGATTTTTCTTGTAGCCTTATGGAATGATAACTCTTCCAAGTCCTGACCAACTTCTTTTACTAAAGTATTGGCTCTGGATATAATCCAATTGTCCTCATCTCTTAAAATGATATCTTTTTCAGTTATTTTAGTTGGATTAAATTCATCTAAAGACATGTAAGTAGTTGAAAATACATATACATTCCATAAAATATTAAACATCTTATTTACATTAAGCAATTCATCCCATACGAATTTTAAATCATCCCATGGCTTGCTTGCCCATAATAAATAGAATCTTAATACATCGGCACCATATTTCTCAATAACTTCTTCGGGAGAAACTACATTACCTAATGATTTACTCATTTTCTTACCGTGTTCATCTAAAACAAAACCGTGCATCAGTACTTTCTTATATGGTACCTGTCCCATGGAGATTACACCGGCACCTAACTGTGAGTAGAACCATCCTCTAGTTTGGTCATGGCCTTCTGTAATGAAGTCATATGGGAACCACTGATTAAATTTATCCTGCTGCTGAGGATAATATAATGAAGCCCATCCAGCTACTCCTGAGTCAATCCAAACATCTAAAACATCAGGAATTCTTTTTACTTCAGAACCGCATTTATCACATTTCATTACGATTTCATCAACATATGGTCTGTGAACAAGCTCATCATCATCAACAGAGATATCATTTAAAGCTTCGTTTTTTAATTCCTCTACAGAACCTATTACTTTTAATTCACCGCAATCAGGACATTCCCAAATAGGAATTGGAATACCCCAGTATCTTTGTCTTGAAATTGTCCAGTCTTTAGCATTATCTACCCAATCTCTGAATCTTCCCTGACCTGCCCATTGTGGCACCCATTCCACTTTGTCAATTTCATCAAGCATTTTTTGTTTAATGTCTGTTACTTTTAAAAACCATTGTTTAGTAGCTAAATATATGATAGGAGTTTTACATCTCCAACATACACCATACCTGTGTTCTATTGTTTCGTTTCTATACATTAAACCGCTGTCCTGCAAATCAGCCATGATTTCATCATTAGCAGCTTTACAGAATTCACCGGCATATTTGCCTGCATCATCAGTGAAATTACCGCTTTCATCAACAGGACAGAAAATCGGTAAATCATAAGCTTTACCTACTTCAAAATCGTCAGGACCATGTCCCGGTGCTGTATGTACGAATCCTGTACCTTCACCAAGTTCTACATGATCTCCAGGCAAAATAGTGTGAACATTTTCATTTTTATCAAATTCATCATGTATTGAAACTTCTTTTTCCAATGGATAAATGTATGATTTATGAAGTAAACTTTCACCTTTGACAACTTTAATTATCTCATAGACAACTTCAGTTTCTTTTATGATTTTATCTTCTTCATCTTCATTTTCAGCAGGTATTTTAGTTTTATGTACAATGGTAGCAGGACCTAAAACTGTTTCTACCAGGTTTTGAGCAAGAAGTAAAATTTCTCCATCAATTTTAACAAATGCATAATCAAATTCAGGATTTACACAGATAGCAAGGTTTGCAGGAAGTGTCCATGGAGTTGTTGTCCATACCAGGAAATATTCTGGCAAATCACTGTCTTCCAGCAACGGAGTTTTAAGTGGAAATTTAACAAAAATTGAAGGGTCAACTTTTTCTTCATAATCAATTTCTGCTGCGGCCAATGCTGTTTCACAATGAGGACACCAGCTAATTACTCTTTTATCATTTACAAGTAAATTCTGTTCATTAGCTCTTTTTAATGTCCACCATGCAGATTCCATATATTTGGGATCTAAAGTCATATATGGGTCTTCCCAATCCATCCAAACTCCCAAATCATCGAATTCTTTTTCCATAGCTAATTTATTGTCTATTGCAAATTCCTTACATTTATCAACAAATTTAGCTATTCCAATGTTTTCTTCAATTTCCTGTTTGCTTTTAATACCCATCAATTCTTCCACTTTGTGTTCAATTGGAAGACCATGCATATCCCATCCTGCCTGTCTTCTTAAGCTAAATCCATTCATACTTTTATAACGTAAGTAAGAATCTTTAATAACTTTATTCCAAGCAGTTCCTAAATGTATTTTACCACTACAATATGGAGGTCCATCTAAAAAGGAATATTGAGGACCATTAGCTCTAAGTTTATTTACTTTAGAAAAAGTATCTTCTTCTACCCAGAAGTTTTGAATCTTTTTTTCTATTTTTTTAATTTCTTCTTCCATCAAAATATCGTAATTCATATAAACACCCTCAAATTAGTTATAATTTAACACAATTTAGCATTTTTCTCAAGATTTAACATAGTATTTATCATGAATAGATTATATTTTTCATTTTTAATAACTGGAATTGCAGGTTTATCTACCCTACTTGGTATAATACCTGTATTTATAAAGACAAAAAACAAGGATAATATTATTAATGCTTCTTTAGCTTTTGCGAGTGGTGTTATGCTTTCTGTTTCTTTATTTTCTCTTTTTCCGGAAAGTATTAATTTGTTACAAAGTAAGTACAATAATAAAGGTATTGTCGTAGTGGTGCTTTTATTTATAATAATTGGTGTTTTTCTTGCTAGTTTGATTGATAAAGTATTTAAAAAAATAGATAACAAATTATATAAACTTGGAGTTATTAATGCCCTAGCTTTAATGATTCATAATATTCCTGAAGGGATACTAACTTTTAGTACTACAACGACTAATTTATCTTTAGGTATTTTTAAACTTATATTTTTAAGGTTGTTTTCACGAGCACCTTGTATTGTTATATACTTTTGGTCCATAATAAACCTCCTATGCACTTTATTA
>ERZ780226.3036-NODE-3036-length-10801-cov-2.790061_pt1 | contig 10801 bp, 9 predicted proteins | sample MGYA00511165_ERZ780226 | MGnify/ENA primary metagenome ERZ780226 (study PRJEB29588, sample SAMEA2152373) | human gut metagenome | biome: human gut; feature: human-associated habitat; material: faeces | place: Denmark | collected 2008/2010 ...
TACCTCCGCGATCTGGAAGGAGGTGGGGCTTAATAATATATCCAGATTGTCGTTCTTTTGCCCGGCCTTTAGGTTTACGACCTTATTGTCATATCCAAGCGAGGATACGACCAGCCGGGTAAGCCCTTTGTCGTTCTGGAGGCTGAAAGCCCCGTCATCGTCGGTCATCGCCCCGATCGTCGAGTTTTCGAACATGACGGATACGTAGGATAGGGGTTCCCCGCTTACGGAGTCTCTCACGATTCCGGACGCGGAAGTTATGCTCTGGGCGTATAGGACGGAAATGCCGGTCACGAATTGTAACAGGACTAGCAAAGTGATATAGCGAATAGATCTTATCATGTAAATGTCTCGTTATTCCTTCACGGATAATACAGTTGGCAAAGGTATGTTTTTTTCGTGGGAGGGAGGGGGGAGAGGCTATTAATAATCATTAATCAATGGGGCATCCCCTCCTTGGAGGGAGGGGAGCCCCATCATTCTTAAATCTAAAAAACATGAGGGCCTCACGGCTTTATATCTCTGACGGCGATTCGCTATCCGCTTGCTTCTTGGCGGCGGCGGCAAGGCCCTTTTCACGCAGCCATTCGATGGCCTTTTCCATTACGCCCTCGGCTTCGGTCAGGGCCTTTTTGCAGTCCATCATACCGGCCTGGGTCATTTCGCGCAGTTCCTTTACCATCTGAGCGGTAATATTCGCCATAGGGATCTCTCCTTTTTTAATAAAATAAACAGGGAGTGCCAGAGGGAAGAATTTCCCTCTGGCAGTCTTTGTGCTGAATTATTCTTCCACCTTGGCGGTTTCTTCTTCGGGAGCGGCTTCGCCGGCAGCGTCCTGCTCGCCCTGCTTGCCTTCCAGAACAGCATCCGCCAGCTTGCCGGCGATCAGCTTGACCGCACGGATGGCGTCGTCGTTGCCGGGGATGACGTAGTCCACTTCGTCAGGATCGCAGTTGGTGTCCACGATGGCGACGATCGGGATGCCCAGAGCACGGGCTTCGGACACGGCGATGTGTTCCTTGCGGGGGTCAACGATGAACAGCGCGCCGGGCAGCTTCTTCATTTCGCGGATGCCGCCCAGGTTGTTTTCCAGCTTTTCGCGCTCGTTCTGCAGCTTGATGACTTCCTTCTTGGGCAGCAGCTCGAACTGGCCCTGCTGTTCCATCTTGTCGATCTGGTTCAGGCGCTCCACGCGGCTGCGGATGGTGCGGAAGTTGGTCAGCATACCGCCCAGCCAGCGGTTGTTGACATAGTACATGTTGCAGCGCTGCGCTTCGGAAGCGATGCTCTCCTGAGCCTGCTTCTTGGTGCCGACGAACAGGATGCTCTTGCCTTCCATGGCCAGGTCGCGCACGAAATTGTAGGCTTCGTCCACCTTGCGGACGGTCTTCTGCAGGTCGATGATGTAGATGCCATTGCGCTCGGTGAAGATGTAGGGGGCCATTTTGGGGTTCCAGCGGCGAGTCTGATGACCGAAGTGCACGCCCGCTTCCAGGAGCTGTTTCATGGAAATAACTGCCATTTGGGGTTCCTCCTTGTTGTATCCACCCTTTGCGTCGCTTCAGCGCGGTCACTCCGCCGTCAGGCGAAGCACAAACGCGCCATCGACAAAGGTGCGTAATCGGGTAGATTATAGCAGACTTATTCGCAAAATGCAAGAAAAAAACAATCTTTTCAACGGTTTGAGAAGGATTTTTTTGGAAGGCACGAAGGAGCCGCCCGTTTGCGCAGGCGGCTCCTCTTCCGGGTCCCCTTATTCGGCGTCCCACAGGCGCAGGATGCGCAGCAGCTGATCCGCCTTGTCGGCGGAGAAAAGATACCCCGTCGTCTCGTTGATGGGCATCAGATAACTGCTTTCATCGTAGAGGAAGAAAACGAAGGTTTCCTTCCCGCCCGTTCTAGTGACGATCTGAGCCTCCAGCACCGGCGTGGTGCCGGGCGTTTCGGTAACGCGGCCCGTGGCCTTCATGGCGGAGAGCTTCTCAAACAGCTGCTCCCACCGGGGCGTTTCGGCTGCGGTTTCCGTTTCGGTATCGTCGCTTGCGTCGGAAGTCTCATCCGTCGCATCTTCCTCCGCAGCCGCCGTTTCGTCGCTGTCTGCGGCATACTCCCACAGCTGATCGCCCGCCTTGACGGAGATCGTGCTGACTTCTTCCGCTGTCAGTTCGGTCAATGCGGCGTCATGCAGAGAGCCGACGTCCGCTTCCAGCAGGGAGGCCACATCCGCCGTGTACACCATGGCGGAATCCGGCAGACGGACATAGCGCCCGCCCTCGTCTGCTTCGGCTCCTGCCAGCAGCTTCCAGACGATGGTCTCGCCATCGTACAGGGTGATGGCCGTGGCCTGTTCGTCCGTCAGGCCGTAGCCGGACAGGGCTTCATCATCGGCGTTGACCGCCTTGAGCTCCGTCCATCTCAGGTTTTTAGCTTCGTCAATCAGGGCTTCCACTTCGCTGCCGTCCAATTTTTCGCCGGTAGCTTTCCACGTCCAGCGCAGGGAGGATCCTTCGCCTTCCGGCTTTTCAGCAGTTCCTTTCACGTCCAGCGTATCGCCTACCACCAGCCGGGTCACGTTTTCCACGGCGGGCAGTTCTTCCGACTGGGCAAAGGACAGCAGGCTTCCGCTGAAATCGCCGCTCAGCGCATCCGCCACGGTATAGACCGTGCCGTCCTCCCCGGAAAGGCTCAGGTAGTACCCGTCTCCGAAAGGCGTTTCATCGCCCATGGAATAGACGGTTTCCGTGCCGTCGCTCCAGCCCGCTGTCAGGGTAAAAGCCGGTTCCAACAGGCCGTAATCTTCGGGTTTTTCCACATTTTCCAGCTTTCGGTCCGCCTTCAGCGCCGTCAGCGTTTCCGCCAGACCTTCAACGCTGTCCTGCTTCACGGGAAAGGCTTCGTCTCCCTCCACGCGCCATTGGCCGTCCGTTTTGACAAAGTGCAAGGTCTCCTGCTCCTCCCCATCGCCGGAAGTCCATTGCAGGCTCGTCAGCTCCTCCGCCGTATGGGAGGTCAGCGGATAGGATCCGCTTTCCTCCGTCACAGCCTCGGGCTGGGAGGATACGCCCTTCTGTACGCCTACGTAAACCAGCACCAGCACGGCCAGTATGCCGGCCAGAATCAATGCTCTCTTGCCACGTTTCAACGCCGTTTCCTCCTTATGCAGATCACAATGCCCAGCGCGATCAGCGCGGCGGGGAGAATGCCGATCATCACGGCGCTCCACAGGGAGTTTTCCGCGCCGGTCACGGTCAGACCGTCCTCATCCAGACTCTTGGAGCGGATGGAAATGGTCTCCTCCTGTCCGGCCATCCAGTCCACGGCGTTCATCAGCAGATTGCCGTTGGCCCCGGACACCATGGCGTTCACGTTGTCGTCCAAAAATTCCGACGAAGCGATCCACACCAGCCGCCCTTCGCCCAGCTCGGATGCAGCCGCCACATGGAACTGGCCTTCCTCGTCGCCGTCCTCTTTTTCCACGGTGGTGGCGTTCATGCCCGCCGCCTTGGTATAGGCGCTTTCGGAGGTGGTCAGCAACCACGTGACCGCGGCGGAAGAATCCTCCGTCTCCTCAAGGGGCTGCGCCATGGGCACCAGAATATAGTACCGCCCGCTGGTAAAGGGGCTGGTGATGGTGTGGCTTTCCAACGTGGGCAGCAGATAATGGGGATAACGGTTCAGATGCATCTGGCCGTCGCCCTCCATGATGAGTCCCTGACCGACGGTCAGGCCCATGGCTTTGGTCACAGTGAGCAGATTCTCCATTTTTCCCTGCTCGATGTAGCCGGTCAGCAGCAACAGCCGTCCGCCGTTTTCCACATACTGAACCAGCATTTCAGCCTCGTCGGCGCTCAAATCGCTGGTCGGCGCGTTAATCATGACCACGCTGGCGTCCTCGGGCACGCTCTCCATGGAAAGCAGACTCAGCGTCTCGGTCTCCACGTTGTCGCCCGCCAGCAGTTCCTCCATGTAGTCGCTGAGTTCGCTTTCGCCATGGCCGGTAAGTTGGTACACCTTAGGCAGGTTCTGGCTGGACACATAGTGAATGGCGTTGGTCAGCGCGTTCTCGCCGTCAAAGCTGGTGGAGGTATCGTACTGGTAGGTGCTGTAGTTCATGCTGTAGTCGGTCACATAAATGTCGCTGTAGCTGACCAGACGGCTGCGTCCGCCGCCGTCCACCAGCACACTGTTGGCATACAGCTGGTTGATGTCCAGATCATAAGTGTCCAAAAACGTGGGCTGCTCCGTGGGATCCACGTTGGACACATGAATGTGGCTGTTCAGCTCCGCATAGCTCTGCAACAGGCGGGAGATGGTATCGTCCTCGTTGCCGCGCAGGGCCAGCAGGTACAGGTTCACATCCGTATCCAGACTGGCGGCGATGCGCCGGGTCTGGTCGGACAGGGTATACAGGGACTGCGCCGTCAGGTCGATCTGGGTCGCCGTCTGAGGAAGGGCCTGCACCGCCAGATTGGCCAGTACGGCGATGGCGATGACCACTGCCGCGGCAAAAGCGGAATAGCTGCCCGCCTTGAAGCGGCTGCCAAACATCTGGCGGAGTTTGGACGGTTTCTTTTCGGGATTTGCGGTCTTCATTCACTCCACCTCCTCTTCTCCAGCGCCTGCACGGACAGGAACAGGAACACGCCCGTCACGGACAGGTCGTACACCACCGCCGTCAAGTCGAACACGCCATCCACAAAGCTATGGAGCGTCCTTTTCACCCTTCCCGGCGTTCGTGAAGGATCTGGAACCCTTTGGCCGGAAGACGGAGCGTCTGCCCCGCCAACTCGCCGATGCCGTAGTCCGCCTCCAGCGAGCGCGTCAGGCGGCAGACCTGCTCCCGGGGCAGCGAGTTAAAAACAAAAATGTACCGTTCCGTTTCGGAAAACCGGGTCACCACGCTGAGACCGTAGGCCATCTCCACCGGCGGCAGCGAAACGCCGCAGCGTTCCAGCAGCCAGCGAAGCAGCGCGGGCGCGTCCTCGGGGGCCGGAGCCGTGCCCAGATACAGGGCGCTGCCCTTTCCATAGGGATGCTCGGTCAGCACAGGCCAGCCGTCCCGGTAAGTGCCGCGAAATACGCCCAGCACCTCCGCGCCCTCGGATTCCAGTGTTTCCTGCCAGAAGTGGCTTCGGATGGTCAGTTCCCCGATCCGCACCGGCGCGTCGGTCTGGCCGTCAAAGACCGGCTCCATCTCCACCACATGCATCCCGAAAAGGTCCGTCATGCCCACCGGGCTTTTTTCGAAAATGCCGCTGCCCCATTCATCCCTGCTGAACGCCATGGTCATGGCCAGCAAGTGCCCGCCCTTTTCGGCATAGTCCCGGCACTTCCGGTGGAAGTTCTCCGGCAGGATGGGCGCAAAGGGCACGAGGACCAGCCGGTAGCCGTCCAGCGGATGGTCGGCGCCGATCAGGTCCACATTCACGCCCAGCGCCGCCAGCTGCCCTACCAGCTGCTGCGCATAGCCTTCGTAGGTAAATTCCTTGTGGATGGGCTTGATGCGGTTGGCCCACAGGCTGTTGTAGTCCAGCACCACGGCCACTTCGGAGACCACCTTGGTGCGGTTCAGGATCGGCTCGCAGGCCGCCAGATCCTGTCCGGCCTGACAAAACTCCTCATACCGCCGGCCCGGGATGCGATTCAGGTCGATGAGCGCCGAGCCCAGATTCTCAAACCCGGAAGGAAACACGGAGTACTTGAACGCCGTGATCAGCTCCGCGCCGGAAGCGTAGGCAAAGGCCATGTTCTGACGGAAGGTGCCGGGCGTGCCCATGGGCATTCCCTGATAGGCCCAGTTGCCGTGGCCGCCGCCGCAGAGGGTCTCCAGCAGCCAGAAATCCCGCCGCTTGTAGCTGCGGGCCATGGCGTAGACCGACGCAGAGCCCGCCTTGGTCTCATCCAGCGCATAGGGGTAATGATCCACCGCCGCCACGTCCTCATAGCGGGCCAGTTTGAAGTAGTCGATGGCGTTGGTACCCAGATGGGTGGTATTGTGGGTGACGGGCTTGTCGCTGAAGCGGCGCAGCGCGTCCCGCTGCAGACGGAAGTAATCCACCAGACTGTCGCTGGCGAAGCGCTCAAATTCCAGCCGCAGGGCGGGCATATTGGTGCCCCGCCAGCCCAGATTGCTTTTCGCGTCTTCCCGGGAACCGGCGGCGGGCGGCTCTACCTGTTCAAAATCGTCGAAGCGCTGCCCCCAGAACAGGGAACCGAAGGCCTTGTTCAGCGCGCCGATATCCCCATGGAATTTTTCCTTCATGGCTTCTTTGAACTTCCGGCGGCAGACGGGGCACTGGCAGCGGCCCGAATGCTCCTGCCCCATCTCGTTATCCACCTGAAAGCCCAGTACATAAGGATTGTGCCCGAAACGGCGGCTCATTTCCAGACAGATCTTTTCCGTAAAGTCCCGGAAAACGGGCGAATTGTAGCAGTGATAGTGCCGCCCGCCGTAGCTGCGCTGCACGCCCAGATTGTCCACATACAGCGTTTCAGGATACCGGCGGGCCATCCAGACGGGCTGACAGGCGGTGGGGGTGCACAACACGGTGTAAATGCCGTTTTGCCCCAGCCGGTCGACGATCTCCTCCAGCCAGTCGAAATCGTACACGCCCTCTCGGGGTTCCATCAGGCACCAGCAGAATTCCGCCATGCGCACCACGTTGAACCGGGCCCGGCGCATATTCTCGATGTCCTCCCGGATAAAGGCTTCCTGTTTCTCTTTGGGGTACAGTTCCGGGTAATAGCAAACGCCAAAGTATTTTTCCATCGTTCCTGTTCCCGGCGTTCCGCCGCCGGTTTTCCTCCCCTGCTTGAAATTTTTCGGCAGATTCTTTCGATTTTGCAACGTTCATGCTATACTTTTACGGAAATGATTGTACGGTTGTCAGATAACCCGCGCAAGGTATGTTTCTCTTTTCTTTTGTATTTTTCGATCAGCCGGGAGGAAGAAGGCCATGCCGCTTTCGGAAGATTTTGACGCTCTGCGCCTGCATCTTGTAAGCGCCGTGCCCCAGTTCTGGGCCGACCGGGGGCATTACAGCTACCTGGAGTCCCCCCGGCCGGAGGACGCGCTGCTGTTCTTTCTGCCGGAGGAAAGCGGCTGCGCCTTTACCCTGCGGCTGGATAGCGGCGCGGTGTTCCATCCCCGGCAGGGCGACATTTTCTATACGCCCCGGGGCAGCCGCTTCGCCCTGCAGGTGGACAATCCCGTCCACCCAAACGTCAACCTGCCCCACGGTCCCAGAATCGTTACCAACCTGTGCGTCAAGTTTTTGGCGCTGGATGAAGCCGGGCAGCCCGCACGGCTGGGCGAATTTTCCCCCATCGTGCCCCCGGCTGCGCTGGCCGGGCAATGCGAGCTGCTCCTCCGCCAGCTCGCCCGCCTGTACTGGGACGTTCACGGCTCCCAGCTGCTTTTGCAGGCCAAGCTGTATGAACTGATCTACCTGCTGCGCCAGAGTCCCGGGTTTGCCGGGCAGCGGCTCATGGCCCTGCAGCCCGCGTTGGAGCACATCCGCCGCAACCTTGCGGGCGGCCTGAGCATCCCCCGGCTGGCGGAGCTGTGCGGCATGAGCGAAGCCGCCTTCTACCGGGCCTTCCGGGCCTGCGTGGGGCTTTCGCCCAAGCAGTACTGGCTTCAGCTGCGGTTGGATAAGGCCCGCCAGCTGCTGACCGACGACACCCTCAGTGTGGCGGATATTGCCTTTCATCTGGGTTTCTGCGACGAAGCCCATTTCTGCAAGCTGTTCCGCCGCTACACCGGCTTTACGCCCGGCCAGTACCGGCGCTACCCGGTTTAAGTTCATCCCCTTGCCAATCCCCGCCCAGCCGTGCTAAAATGCCGATGCGCCCCCTCTTTGACCGGCGGCGCGGACGGGAGGAACGGTATGCCGAACATTCAGGACCACGCGCTTCAGATCGGCGGGCAGCGGCTGGCGAAACGCGCCTTCGACGCGCTTGACAGCCTGATTTTGACCCAGCTGGTCTATATGCCCTTCGAGGGCTTTCTGGATCGCGGGGAAAGCCATACCGTCCGGGAATGCTGGGCCTTTCTGCGGGACTATGTGGAGCCGGAAAAGCTGGACCGCTTTCAGCAGAAGCGCTACCGACTGACGGAGGTCTGCGCCGGTCTGCCCCGCTATCAGGACTGGCAGGTGCACGACTATGTGAACCACATCGACCGCGAACAAAATATCCAGTTCTGCGCCGCCTGCTACGATCTGGACGACGGCGCGGTCTGCGTCAGCTTCCGGGGCACCGACCTGAATATCGCAGGCTGGGTGGAGGATATGAACATGTCCTTCATGGTGGTGCCCGCGCAGGAGGAAGCCGCCCGATATGTGGCGGATATTGCCGCCCGGACGGAGGGGCCGCTGGAGCTGACCGGCCACAGCAAGGGCGGCAATCTGTCGGTCTACGCCGCGTCTTTTGCGGGGGAGCAGGCGCAACAGCGGCTCCGGGCCGCCTACAGCTTCGACGGGCCGGGCATGTATCAGCCCCAGCTCTACGCCGAGGGCTATCAGGCCGTCAAGGACCGCATCCACAGCTATATTCCCCAGAGCAGCGTCGTAGGGATGCTGATGTACTATCATCCCGTTTACACCGTGGTGGAGTCGGACGCCGTGGGCATCCTGCAGCACGACGCCATGACGTGGCAGGTGCGGGGCGGGCATTTCGTCTGTCTGGAAGGGCTGGACCTGACGGGCCGCATCACCGACGAAGCCCTTCACAGCTGGATGGCCGGGCTGGACAGCGAAGCCCGAAAGACCTTCGTGGAGGTGCTCTATACCGTGCTGGAGGCGGCGCGCATCGAGTTGGTAACGGATTTTACCGACGACTGGCGGGATCGGGCGCTGAAAATGCTGGAAGCGCTGAAGGAGATCGACCCGGACACCCGGCGCAGCGTCCGGCTGACGCTGCAGGCCTTGTTCTCCGCCGGCGCTTCCGAGGTCATCAAAGCGGTGCTGCCCCGGACAGCCCAACGGGGCGCTCGCCTGGTGGAAAAGCTCAGCAATCTGGGCGAAGGCCCGGATTCCCTGCAGCTGGTGCGGCCCTCGGTGGTGTTTCTATCTCAGATTCGCGCCTACCGGCAGGAAATGCTGGACGCGGGCAGCAGCATGGACGGCTGCTCCGGGCTGGAAAATTTTGAGGACGCAGCCCGTTGGCTGGATCGGGTTCGCCGCCTGACCCGACCCGAGACCTGCCCCGAGGGGCTGGTGACCTCCGACACCTATCTGGCCCTGCGGCTGAAGGACCGCCGGGTCGTGGGCATGATCGACCTGCGCCATTCCATCGACCATCCGGTGCTCTCCACATGGGGCGGACACATCGGCTATTCCGTGCGTCCCAGTGAGCGGGGCAAGGGCTACGCCGGGGAAATGCTCCGGCAGCTTCTCCCCCACGCCCGGCAGCTGGGGCTGAGCCGGGTGTTGGTCACCTGCAGCGAGGACAACCCCGCCAGTGAAAAAGTCATTGTGAAAAACGGCGGCGTGTTCGACAGTACATACGAGCACGACGGCGTTCGCACAAAGCGGTACTGGATCGCGCTGGCATAGCGTTCCGTCCGCTTTCCATCATGAAAGGAGCAACGATTATGAGCAATATCTGGCATGACATTTCCCCTTCCCGCATCACGGCGGAGGACTTTATCGCCGTCATCGAGATCGAAAAGGGCAGCAAGAAAAAATACGAGCTGGACAAGGAAACGGGTTCCCTGATCCTGGACCGCATCCTGTACACCTCCACCCACTATCCCGCCAACTACGGCCTGATTCCCCGCACCTATGCGGACGACAACGACCCGCTGGACGTGCTGGTGCTTTGCAGCGAGGTGATCCAGCCCCTGAGTCTGGTGCGCTGCTATCCCATCGGTGTCATTACCATGCTGGATCAGGGCAAGCTGGATGAAAAGATCATCGCCATCCCCTTCAAGGATCCCACCTACAACAGCTACCACGATGTCAGCGAGCTGCCCTCCCACATCTTCACGGAAATGTCCCACTTCTTCACCGTCTACAAAAATCTGGAGCAAAAGGAGACCATGGTGGACGAGGTGCGGGGCGCGGAGGATGCGAAGAAGGTCATCCAGAAGTGTCTGGATCAGTACATCGAAAAATTTTGCCGCTGAATGGTAAAAAAATGGCCCGCCGGGAGGATCACTTCCGGCGGGTCTTTTTTGTCCAAAAATCGGCGGTGCAGGATACGCTGCCCCGTGCCGGTGCTGGCGGCGGAGCCACGAAACTTTGTACCCCAGTTCTTTTCCCGTGAACCAGCGAAGCGCTGTTCACGGGCGATCGTGGCCGATCAGGCTTTTCCAACAGTCTGCGGCCCGCCGAGGGGCACCCGGCGGGCCGTCTTTTATTTCTGCTTGTTTTTCTTAGGGGCCTGTGCAGCCTGTTTCAGACTGTCCTTGTACTTGCCGAAGGGGCTTTCCGGCTCCTGATGCACCAGCTCCGTATCCAGACTGCGGTAGCAGTTTTTCCCGAAGCCAGCGGCCAGCATAAAGCGCAGCTTCACCCACAGGCCTTGAGGCTTGTACAGGGCGTTGAAGATATCCCGCGCCTGACCGGCCAGTTTTTCCGTGGGTTCCAGACGGCTGTAGTTGCTCAGGGCCATCATGCGCCACAGGGGCGTGACTGGCACGGCAAAGGCGCGCTGCTTATCCATGCGGCGGGCAAAGCGCAGAGGCGTTTCGCCCTTCCGGGGCGTGCGGCCCGTCAGCTTCATCAGGGTATCGGAATCGACCGGAAGGCGGTCTTCAAATACTTTCAGTACCGCCTGTGTGCAGTTACATTGTCCG
>ERZ780226.3037-NODE-3037-length-10798-cov-5.327004_pt1 | contig 10798 bp, 9 predicted proteins | sample MGYA00511165_ERZ780226 | MGnify/ENA primary metagenome ERZ780226 (study PRJEB29588, sample SAMEA2152373) | human gut metagenome | biome: human gut; feature: human-associated habitat; material: faeces | place: Denmark | collected 2008/2010 ...
CCGGAGCCGGGCACCATCGTACATGTTGCAATGGAGGGCAGATACGCAGGCTATCTGCTCATCGCCGATGTGGTCAAACCCCACAGTGCTGCTGCCATCAAGGGCCTGAAACAGGCCGGTGTCCGCAAGACGGTCATGCTGACCGGCGACGCGGAGCCTGTGGCAAAGGCCGTTTCCGCCGAGCTGGGGCTGGATGAATACCATGCAGGCCTGCTGCCCGGCGACAAGGTGGACCAGATCGAAACACTCATCGCCGCCAAGAAGTCCAAGGAGAATCTGGCCTTTGTGGGCGACGGCATCAACGACGCCCCGGTGCTGTCCCGCGCCGATGTGGGCATCGCCATGGGTGCCCTGGGCTCCGACGCCGCCATTGAAGCCGCCGACGTGGTGCTGATGGATGACGACCCGGCCAAGATCGCACTGGCCATGCGCATCGCCCGCCGCACCCTGCGCATCGTGTACGAGAACATCGTGTTCGCGCTGGCGGTCAAGTTTGCCTGCCTGCTGCTGGGTGCCATCGGTATGGCCAGCATGTGGACAGCCATCTTTGCCGACGTGGGCGTCATGGTCATTGCCGTGCTCAACGCCACCCGCGCCCTGTACACCAAAGATCTTGTCAGGAAGAGCCACCCGTAACGCTGCTGCTTTCCATAAAAAATGCCTGACCGCCAATGACAGCGGTCAGGCATTTTTGTGTTTTCCGGGGTTCAGATGTCCCACAGCTCCGGGGCAGAGGTGGACACTGCCGAGGCACCGGCCCGCATGGCGGCCATGACGTCGGCCTTGTCCCGCAGCAGACCGCCCGCGATCACCGGCACCCGGGTGCGGGTACTGATCTCGGTGATGACCCGGGGCATGATGCCGGGCAGGATCTCCACAAAGTCCGGCTTGCCTTGTTCCAGCTGACCGGAAAGGTTGTTCAGGGAAAGGGAGTCCAGGATGAACGCCCGCTGGATGGTCAGCAGGCCCTGATGGCGCGCCCGCCGAATCAGGGACGGGTGGGTGGAAATGATGCCATCCGGGTGGCACAGCGCAATGAGGGAATTCACGGCAACTTCCCGCGCCGAAAGGCCGTCCACAAGGTCGATGTGCACGACGGCCAGCTTTCCGGCCGCGTGGATGCGCCGGACCAGCTCCCCCACATTGAGCAGGGTGCTCGCCAGCAGAAAGACCGTGCTGCAGGGCGAGGCCAGGGCGGCCGTCAGAGCGTCATCCGTCTTGACGGCTGCGATCACCGGCTCGTCCAGCAGAGTTTCAGCAAGTGGATGCATCGGGCAGGACTCCTTTTCTCTCAGATGGTTCTCATTATCGCACAAAGGGGCCGCACTGTAAAGTGCAGCCCCAGTCTGCGGTTGTGCTTATGCCTGGAAATAGATCGCGGTGTTGGCCACGGTCATCATGGTCATCAGGATGGTATTCAGGAAGGCCGCAACGTACACGCTGCCGGTCTTTTTGTACAGGTACTTGGCCAGGCAGGATGCAATGGCCAGCGAGGGCACCAGCGCAAACAGCAGGATGCCGCCAAGGGCCTGTCCCGGGTAGAAGGCAACGCCGGTACGGAACAGGGTGCCGTACTGCAGCACCAGCCAGAGGAGGATGCCGCCCATGTTGGTCAGAGCAGCCAGCAGGTAGCCCCAGCCGCCCTGCAGCTTTTCGCTGCTGGTGTTGGAGATGGCGGCGGCGCCGCTGACAAAGTAGTACACAAAGAAGAACGGCATATACTTGACCGCCGCCGGGATGGCGCTGGCTTCAAAGGTCTTGAAGGCGAAAGTCCAGATGCGGAAGTCGGTCTTGAAGATGGCATCCACGGCAAACAGGCAGGCGTAGGCGATCACGCACACCAGCAGTGCCACGCAGAAGGCTGCGGCCACAGACACCGGCTTTGCGGCAATGCCGTACTGTTCCAGCGTGATGCCCTTCTGCTTGCGGCCGCCGAACAGGTAGACGCAGACCATGGTCACGATGGAGATGCAGGCGCAGATGAGAGCCCAGGTCACGATGCTGTTGACGGTGGGGCCCTGCCAGGTGGCATTGGTCTCGAAGATGTTCTTGGTCACCAGCACACGCAGGACGATGGAAGCGATCAGGACGCACACCGAGCCGGACAGCCAGGTCTTGCGGTCGTCCTCGGTGCTGCGGGCTGCCAGAACGATGCCCACCACCGACAGGAGCAGGGCAATGTCACTGGCGTAGCGCATCCAGCGGATGGGCTCTGCGGTCAGACTGCCGTCGTATACGGCGGGGAAGATGATGGCCGGGATCAGCATACCCACCACGAACAGGCTGATCGTGCCAAGCTTGCCGGACAGGGTGCCGACGGCCGGGGTGGGTGCTGCGACGGCCTGCTTTGCATTGGACAGGAAGGGCAGCTTCATCAGCAGCAGGGCAAGAGGTGCCAGCATGAGCAGGAAGCCCACCAGAGCGACCAGCTCAAAGACTTCTTTCCAGTACCAGATCTGGCTGGTGGAAGCAATGTTCTGCACCAGACCGGACTGGTCGGCAAATGCAGTGGCGTAGAACTCGATGGCATCCTTGGTGGAAGCCTTGGAGAAGTGGTTCCAGGGGTGGATCTCACGCGGCTGGTAAATGATGCGCTGGCCGCCATCCGAGCCGGTGTACCAGGTGTCAGCCTGCGGAGCTTCCTGCTCCAGCAGGGTCTTGCCAGCGGTGGTGGCAACATAGTCCTTGTGGTAGACGGTGCCGCTCTTCGTGGGAGGCTCGTCGGCCGCAAAGAAGAACTCGTCGTACTGGCCGCAGATCTTGCCGATGGTGCGTCCGCCGAAGGTGGCAACTGCAGCCTCTTCGTCCAGGCTCAGGTAGGAGGTCCAGGAGTAATCGGCACCCATGCTCAAACCGGCCTTGATGATGCGGTAACCGGCGGCAGCGTAGTTCTGCTCATCCAGATAGATGGCCATCTCGGAGGAGAAGCCGCCCATGGAGTGGCCGCTGACCGCGATCTGACCGTTGCCCTGTGCATCCTTGGCAACGTAGTCCTGGCTGTACATGTACTGTGCGGCATCCCACAGCGAAGTGGGCCAGAAGTTGAAGAAGCCGCCGGTATTGTCGGCGTTCCCGTGGGAATGGCCGTGGTCATACATATCCAGTGCCAGCACGACATAGCCGCGGCGGGACATCTCGATGGCGGTCTCGTCCTGCATCTCGGCACTGTTCAGGTAGCCGTGGGTGGTCACGATGGTGGGGTGCGGGTTGGAGGCGTCCACGCCCTTGGGCATGTACAACAGGCCCGAAAGGGTGCCGGAGTCGGTATCAAAGGAAATGCGGGAGACCTTGACCTTGTAGAATGAGGTGTTGAACATCTGGGCAAAAATGCTGCCCAGCAGCATCAACGCCACAGCGATCGCCAGCACAACGACCGTGCGCGAACGCTTTTCGGTGGCCTTTGCGGTGCTTTTCATGGGGATCCTCCTTCTTTTTTCAGAGACATGCCCGGCGGCTGCACTTCCAGAACCAGCCCCCGGAACAGATGTGAACGGGCGGACAAGGGGTGCGATGGGAACAAAAAATGGGGACGCACTGCGGTCGTGTGGCACAGTGCATCCCCATCTCAATTCTCTTGGGATGCTTTCAGTATACCATTTCTCAACGGTTTGTCAACAGACAATTCACAAATTCGTAATTTTTTGTTGGAAGTAGTCAAAGTCCAGACAAATTCTTTTCATGCTCTGCCCAGTCACTGCTGCGGCCCACGGCCTTGTGCCAGCCGGACAGCAGCCGTGCGCGCTCGGCCTCCGGCATAGCGGGGGTAAAGGTCATGTTGCAGTGCCACAGGCTGCGGATCTCGTCCCGGTCCTTCCACACACCGGTGGCAAGGCCGGCCAGATAGGCAGCGCCCAGAGCGGTGGTCTCCCGGATGGCCGGGCGCAGAACGTCCTTGTTCAGGATGTCGGCCTGGAACTGCATCAGGAACTGGTCGCGGGAAGCACCGCCGTCCACCTTCAGGGAGGTGATGGGCACACCGGTGTCCTTTTCCATGGCGGCCACAAGGTCGGCGCTCTGGTAGGCGATGGACTCCTCCGCCGCCCGGATGATGTGGTTCTGGGTGGTGCTGCGGGTGATGCCTACAATGGCACCGCGGGCGTACATATCCCAATAGGGCGCACCGAGACCGGTGAAGGCGGGCACGATGTAGATGCCGCCGTTGTCCGGCACCTTCTGGGCATAGTATTCGGCGTCGCGGCTCTCCTGGATCATCCGCAGGCCGTCGCGCACCCACTGGATGACGGCACCGCCCACAAAGACACTGCCCTCCAGAGCATACTCCACCTTGCCGTTCAGGCTGATGCCGATGGTGGAGATCAGGCCGTTCTGGCTGCGGCAGATGGTGTCACCGGTGTTCATGAGCAAGAAGCAGCCGGTGCCGTAGGTGTTCTTGGCCTCACCCTTGGCAAAGCACCCCTGCCCGAACAGTGCAGCCTGCTGGTCCCCGGCAATGCCGGCCACCGGCACCTGCACCCCGCACAGGTCGGTGGTGCCGTAGACCTCGCTGGAATCCGCCACGCGGGGCAGGATGCAGCGGGGGATGTCCAGCGCTTTGAGCAGGGTGTCATCCCAGTCCAGGGTGCGGATGTTGTAGAGCATGGTGCGGCTGGCGTTGGTGCGGTCGGTCACATGCACCTTGCCGCCGGTGAGCTTCCACACCAGCCAGGTGTCCACGGTGCCGAACAGGATCTCGCCCGCCTCGGCCCGCTCCCGCGCGCCGGGCACGTTATCCAGGATCCACTTGATCTTGGTGGCGGAAAAATAGGCATCCGGCATCAGGCCGGTATTCTCGCGGATGTATTCCGTCATGCCGGGCTGCTGCACCAGCTCGTCCCCCAGCGGGGCGGTGCGGCGGCACTGCCAGACGATGGCATTGTAGATGGGGCGGCCGGTGGCCTTTTCCCACAGGATGGTGGTCTCGCGCTGGTTGGTGATGCCGATGGCGGCAATGTCATGGACATCCACGCCGCTCTGGGCCACCACCTCGTTCATGACCCCGTACTGGGTGGACCAGATCTCCATGGGGTTGTGCTCCACCCAGCCCTGCTGCGGGTAGATCTGCTCAAACTCCCGCTGCTGCACCGCGATGATGTTCTGCTCGTTGTCAAACAGGATGGCGCGGCTGCTGGTGGTTCCCTGGTCCAGTGCAAGAACATACTTTGTCGACATGGTTCAACGACCTCCGTTTCGCTCAAGGGCGGTTTTACAGGTCCCGTGTGGCTACGACATCCACACCGGTGCCGCAGACGTCGGTCAGCACGACCTGCCCGGTGCGGATGGGTGCGTGCAGCGTGACGCCGTCCAGCGCAGCCATGACCTGCACGATCTTTTCTTTGGGCACCGCCTGCGCGGTCTTGACCGGGCAGCGCGGATAGCGCCCGCCCTCGGCCCGCACCGTACTGGTCAGGATACGGGTGGGGTGGGTCAGTTCTTCCTTGCCATAGGCGGCACCGTTGGGGCAGGCATTGCCGGTTACATTATAATCGTTTTCCGGGTCCCCCTGCAAGTGGCAGCCACGGGGGCAGCAGATACAAATGATCTCACGCTTTTTGTTCATTTTGCTACGACCTCCTCTACTGCAACGGTCAGCGGGCCGTCGGCCTTTGCCAGCAGGACCCCGGGCAGGGTGATGTGCTCCATCTCGCCGGGTGCCATCCGCTGGCGCTTGAACCGGGCCAGCTGCTTCTCCCCGCAGGTGATGGTGATCTGGCTGGGGCCGTAATTCTGCCGCACCCGGAACGAGATCTCCACGCCCTTGTCCACGTCCGCCGGGCGCACCCGCTGGGGGACGGTATAGCCCACGCCATTGCCCGGGACAAGGTCCAGCACGGCCTCGTCCGGGGTCTCACCGTGGAGCACATAGGCGGCGGCTGCGGCTCCGGCCCGGTCGCTCTCGCCGGAAACAAAGTCCACCAGATCGTGCACATGCACCACGTTGCCGCAGGCAAACACGCCGGGAATGCCGGTCTCCATGTTCTCGTAGACCACGGCTCCCTTGGTGTGGGGGTCCATCGGGATGCCGGCCTGCCGGGTCAGCTCGTTTTCCGGGATCAGGCCCACACTGAGCAGGATGGTGTCCACGTCAAACTCCATCTCGGTGCCCGGAATGGGGCGGCGGTTCTCGTCCACCTTGGCCACAATGGCCTTTTCCACCCGGGTATCGCCCTGAATGTCCACGATGGTGTGGGACAGGTACAGCGGGATATCAAAATCCTGCAGGCACTGCACAATGTTGCGGGTCAGGCCGCCGGAATAGGGCATGACCTCCACGCAGGCCAGCACCTTGGCCCCTTCCAGCGTCATCCGCCGGGCCATGATCAGGCCGATGTCGCCGCTGCCCAGAATGAGCACCCGTTTGCCTACCAGATAGCCCTCCATGTTGACATAGCGCTGGGCGGCACCGGCGGTGTAGATGCCGGCCGGGCGGGTGCCCGGGATGCCGATGGCCCCGCGGGTGCGCTCCCGGCAGCCCATGCAGAGGATGACGCTCTTTGCTTCGAGGATCTGGTAGCCCTTCTCCTTGCTGACACAGTGGATCTTTTTATCCGGCGTGACCTCCAGCACCATGGTGCCCAGCTCCACCCGGACGCCGGTGGAGCGCAGCATTTCAATGTAGCGCCCGGCGTACTCCGGGCCGGTGAGCTGCTCGCCGAAACGGTGCAGCCCGAAGCCGTTGTGGATGCACTGGTTCAGGATGCCGCCCAGCTCGTTGTCACGCTCCAAAATCAGAATATCGCGCAGGCCGTGCTGCCATGCGCTGTAAGCTGCGGCAAGGCCTGCAGGGCCGCCGCCGACGATGACCAGATCAATCATGGTTGGTTCCCTCCTGCTTGGTTTCGCACAGTAAGACGTTGCTGCCTGCCTTGTCCTGCAGGACGTCCAGCGGGTCGATGCCCCGCGTCCGGCTGATGAGCTCCAGCACCCGGGGCCCGCAGAAGCCGCCCTGACAGCGGCCCATCCCGGCGTTGCAGCGGCGCTTGACGCCGTCGATGGTGGTGGCCGGGATCTCGGTGTGCAGGGCGTCCAAGATCTCGCCCTCGGTGATGGTCTCGCAGCGGCAGATCACCCGGCCGTAGGCGGGGTTCCGGGCAATGAGCTTTGCCTTTTCTTCCGGCGGCAGCTCCTTGAACCGCACCCGGGTGCGGCCGTCCCGGTAATCCGTTTTGGCCGCAGGCAGATCCCCGTGGCCTTCCAGAATGCGGACCACCTCTTTGGCAACGGCCGGTGCGCTGGACAGGCCCGGCGATTTCATACCGGCCAGGTCGATGAAGCCGGGTGCACCTTCCGCCTCGCCGATGACGAAATCCCCGGTGTCCACATTGGCGCGGACGCCTGCAAAGTTGCGGATGGACTCGCCGAAGCGGATGTCCGGCACGCTGCGGCGTGCGGCCGCGCTGACAAAGGCCAGCCCGGCGGCGGTGCAGGCGGTGTTGTCGCCCGCCACCGGCTCGGCATTGGGTCCGACGATCAGGTTGCCGTGAACGGTAGGTGCCACCAGCACGCCCTTGCCGTTTTCGTTGGGGCACTGGAAGATGACATGCTGCACCCGCGTGCCTTCCGATTTGTCCAGAAGGTAATATTCGCCGCGGGTGGGCTGGATGGTAAATTGATGCGGAGCGGCCATGTCGTGCACGGCATCGGCCCGGATGCCGGCGGCGTTGACAACGTAGCGGGCCTCCACCACGCCGGACGGCGTGGTCAGCGCCCAGCCGGACGCGGTTTTCTGAATGCCGGTGACCGGGCTGCTGAGGTGGAGTTCCACCCCGTTGCGCACCGCCACCTCCGCCATGGCCAGCGCATATTCCCACGGGCTGACGATGGCCGCGCTGGGTGCATACAGCGCTCCGGCCACCTCCGGCGAAAGACCGGGCTCCATGGCCCGTGTTTCCTCTGCCGACAGCAGCCGGATGCCCGGCACCCCGTTGGCAAGGCCGTTTTCGTACAGCTTCTGCAGGTGCGGCAGCTCCGCCGGGCTGAGGGCCAGCACCAGACTGCCGCACTGCCGGTACGGCACATCCAGCCGGGCGCAGATCTCTTTGGCCAGTGCAACGCCCTCCACATTGAGCCGTGCCATCCGGGTGCCCGGCTCAGGGTCGTACCCAGCGTGCAGAATGGCACTGTTGGCCTTGGTGGTGCAGTCGGCCACATCGTTCTCGGCCTCAAAAATTGCAGTGTGCAGCGGATAATGCGAGAGCTCATAGGCGGCAGCCGCACCAACGACACCGCAGCCGATGATTGCTACATCCAGCATAAAAACCTCCTGATCTTCTGCCTGTCACAGCATGCTCGTTTGCGTAGCGGGAACAAAAAAGAGCAGAGCAAACAAAAGGGAACAGGCTCCCTCTTGTTTGTTCTGCTCAATTCTCTGAACAAACACTTGATGGCTTTATCATAATGCAGATTGCACAAGATGTCAAGCATTTGTGGAAAATAAATGCATCTTTCGTGTCGGAACGGTTCAGGACTTGCGCAGCAGGTCGGTGAACCAGGCGCTGACCTGACGGTAGATCTCCGGGTCTGTGACCGACAGATCGAACGGATAGGTCCCGTCCTCGGCCAGCACGGCACAGGCCGCCCGGACCTTCTGCATGGCCTGCGGATCAAAAGCCTTATCCCGCCGCCCGGAAAGGCAGTTCATCAGGACGTCATCCTTTCAGCTCAGCAAGAACTCAAATGCTTCTGTGTTGTTCCTTCCAAAATTTCTCCTGTTCCATTGCCCGACATGGTTTCTGTTCCCATTGTAAGGGTTTCTTCCAGCGGATGTCAACCGTTTTTGCGTCGATTCTCCCATACAGAAATGCAGGAAGTCCCTGCAGAGCGTGCCGCACATCCGGGCTTCTTGTCTCTCCGCCCGAATATGCTATAATGGAAGCAGCCAATCTCCTCACGCCTTTTTCTCGTGCCGATCAATGGGAGGTATTTTGTCGATGAACTATAAAGCAGAATCCCTTAATCGCCTTGCTTTTCCCTTAAAATTCGGAGATAGACCCTGCCGCATTTACGGCACAGACTGCGCCGAATATCTTCTGCTTCAGATGACGGACGAGCATGAATTGCAGCATATGGACAATGAAATTTCAGCCATTGCGCAGGGTTCGGCACATTCGTTTTTGTTTGCCGCTGTTCCTGTAAAAAGCTGGAACGATGAACTTTCCCCGTGGAAATCTCCTGCGGTGTGGGGCAAAGAAAGTTTCGGCGGCAATGCGGCGGGCACACTACGCTTCCTGACAGAGCAGGTCATTCCGTCACTGAAACAACAGCTTAATCTCCCGGAAAACGTCAAAATCATTCTGGGCGGCTACTCGCTGGCGGGATTGTTTGCTTTGTGGGCATCCACCCAGACTGATCTGTTCTACGGTATCGCCGCCGCATCTCCCTCGGTGTGGTTTCCGGGATGGATGGAGTTTGAGCAACAGCACCCCATTCAGGCACAGCGTATTTACCTGAGCCTTGGCGACCGGGAGGAGCGCACAAGGAACGCAACTATGGCTGCTGTGGGCGATAACATTCGTGCCCTGCACCGTGAACTTGCAGAGCGTGGCGCAGACTGCACCCTTGAATGGAACAGCGGCGGGCATTTCAAGGATGCCGACCTGCGCACAGCAAGGGCGTTTCGATGGGTGATGGAGGATATTCGATGAATATTCTGATTGATGCGGATGGCTGTCCTGTGGTTGACCTGACTTTGCAGATTGCAAAGCAGTTCGGCATCCCGGTCATTATCCTGTGTGACACCTCCCACCAGATCGAGCGTGAGGGTGCGCAGACGCTGGTATTTGACAAGGGTGCTGACAGTGTGGACTTTGCGCTGGTCAACCGGGTGAAACCCGGCGATGTGGTCGTAACACAGGACTATGGACTGGCGAGTATGTGCCTTGCCCGGTGTGCCAGAGTGCTGAACCAGAACGGCTTGGAGTACACTGCGGACAACATGGATGCCCTTATGCTGCGGCGGTACGAAAACAAAAAGCTCCTCCGTGCCGGGAAGCACCCCAAGGGGAGCCCAAAGCGGACAAAGGCGCAGGATGAAGCCTTTGCCTCCACCCTGACAAGCCTATTGGAACGTGTCTGACTGGCAAAACCGCCCGGGTGCTCTCCCGGCAGCAAAAAAGCTCCCTGAAAGCCTTCGCTTCCAAGGAGCTTTTTCTAACAGCCGGAATCGCTTGTTTCGAGGTAGCCTTGCAATTCACCCGGTACGATCCCCGAGACCCAGTGCCCAAAAGCCCTGCCGGAGGGCTTGCCTCTGAAAGGTGGTCCTATACATTTGATCCAGCTGTTTCGGTAAAATAAAAAGTCACAGTTCCGTGAGAAACTGTGACCTTGGCGGAGTAGCAGGGATTTGAACCCTGGCGCCCCTTGCAGGGCCTACGAGATTTCGAGTCACGCCTCTTCGACCACTTGAGTACTACTCCACGTTATGTTTTTGCCGGAAATTCCGGACTGTGTAGGGGCTTTGTCCTGCCTTGGGAGGCAGCCCCGGTCCAGAATAAACCTTATATAGTATAGCAAAAAAGTCTCCTTCCGTCAACACTTTTCTCCCCGGTGCCGGGCCCGGTCTGCAGCGCAGGCCGGGCCTTTTTGGGGGTATTTTTTGCGAGGTGCAGAGGTTTTTGCAAAAAAGGGCTGGCTTTTTTGCGGTTTTTGAGTATAATATAGAGGATATAGTTCAAATTTGAAGCAAAAGGAGTTTTTGTTCCATGGCACAGGCAAAACAGGACATGGGGTCCGGCAGCGTGAAAAAGCTGATGCTGCAGCTGATGATCCCCGCCGTGGTGGCGCAGGTGGGGAACCTGCTGTA
>ERZ780226.3038-NODE-3038-length-10796-cov-3.933060_pt1 | contig 10796 bp, 6 predicted proteins | sample MGYA00511165_ERZ780226 | MGnify/ENA primary metagenome ERZ780226 (study PRJEB29588, sample SAMEA2152373) | human gut metagenome | biome: human gut; feature: human-associated habitat; material: faeces | place: Denmark | collected 2008/2010 ...
AATTTAATTATAGGAGAAATATTTATGATTACTTTTGATAAAGAAAAGCAAATTTTTCATTTGCAGACGCCGAATACTTCTTATATGATAGGGATATACGGCGGATATTTGTTAGAACATTTGTACTGGGGCAAGCGTGTTGACAGCACAAGCGGAATGTTTGGCACAGAGAGCCGCACCGCTTGCTTCGGTGCAAATGACGCCGAGCTTTCGGAACAGGGAATATCCGCATCTACCGATGCTATCCCTCAGGAATACTCGTTCTACGGAAGCTGTGATTTAAGAAAGCCCGCGTTTCACGCAATATATGCGGACGGAAGCCGTATAACGAAGATGAAATATGATTCCTATGTAATAAAAGCGGGAAAGCCGAAGCTTTGCGGACTTCCGGCCACATACGTTGAAAATGATAGCGAAGCCGATACGCTTGAAATTTCCGTTAAGGACGAGTTGACCGGGCTTAAATTGATTTACAGATACACCGCGTTTAATAATTATGATGCTATAACCAGAAATGTTGAGGTTATAAACGACGGAGATGCCGCGGTGAGCGTTGATACGGTTATGAGCTGTAACGTAGACTTCACAGGTGCTGACTTTGATATGATTAACCTGTCGGGAAGCTGGGCAAGAGAGAGACATATCGAACGCAGAGCGCTCGGAACAGGCACAACAAAAATTGAAAGCCGACGCGGTTCAAGTTCACACCACCAAAGTCCGTTTTTCGCCCTTGCCGAAAAGACAGCTAATGAAAAACACGGTGATGTTTACGGCTTCAGCTTTGTATACAGCGGTAATTTCGAGGCGGGTGTTGAGGTAGATACATATGGCCGGACGAGAGCGTTTATGGGAATAAACTCATGTGACTTCGCGTGGCTTCTCGAGCCGGGCGAGACGTTTACCGCGCCGGAGGTTGTTATGGTATATTCGGCGGGCGGATTCGGCGAGATGTCGAAAACGTTTAACAGGCTCTATCAGAAAAGACTTGCAAGAGGTAAGTACAGAGATGCAGAGCGCCCGGTTCTTATAAATAACTGGGAGGCGACATATTTTAATTTTGATGAAGACAAGATTGTGGATATTGCTAAGACCGCTAAAAAAGCAGGGATAGAGATGCTTGTTTTGGATGACGGCTGGTTCGGAAAAAGAGACAGCGACAACTGCTCACTCGGCGACTGGTATGCCGATACCAAAAAGCTTCCGAACGGTATCCCCGGACTTGTGAAGAAGGTAAATGATATAGGAATGAAGTTCGGCCTTTGGTTTGAACCTGAAATGATTTCGCCCGACAGCGACCTGTACCGTGCGCATCCGGATTGGTGTCTTCACGTTAAAGGAAGAAAGAGAAGCGAGAGCAGAAATCAGCTTATACTTGACTTTTCACGCAGTGATGTTCAAGAGTACATAACGAAATCATTAAAGGACGTGTTGAATTCCGCACCGATTGAATATGTCAAGTGGGATATGAACAGAAATATGACCTGTATAGGTTCGGCCTTGCTTCCGCCGGAAAGACAGGCCGAAACAGCGCATCGGTATATGCTCGGACTTTACAGCGTGCTTGAGAATATTATGGGAAGCTTCCCCGATGTTTTGTTTGAAGGCTGCAGCGGCGGCGGAGGCAGATTCGATGCGGGAATGATGTATTACTTTAACCAGTATTGGACAAGTGACGATACAGATGCGATTGAGCGTATGTATATCCAGCACGGAACAAGCCTTGTTATGCCGGCGGCGTTTATGGGTTCACACGTTTCAGCTGTTCCGAATCACCAGGTCGGAAGAGTTTCGCCGCTTAAAACCCGTGGGTATATTGCAATGTGCGGTCAGCTCGGCTATGAGCTTGACGTGACAAAGATGAGCGATGAAGAACTCTCTGAAATAAAAGAACAGATAGAGGTTTATAAGTCTGTTCGCGGAGTTATTCATAACGGAGATATGTATAGGCTTGTCTCACCGTTTGAAAGCAGTCATACCGCGTGGGAGTATGTTTCTGAGGATAAAAAGATGGCTGTTATGTTCTATTTTACAATAATGACTGCGCCGTCTGTGATTAATAAGTATGTGAAACTTGAGGGTCTTGAACCCGATAAACTGTATAAGCTTCGGGAAACAGGCGAGGTTTACAGCGGTGATGTTTTGATGAACAGAGGAATAAGTATGCCTTACGGAAAAGATTGTGAAGGGCGTATGCTTGTTTTTGATTTGATATAAATAATAGGGGGCGATACGCCCCATTAATTTGTGTCCTTTTTTAATTGTGTGTCAAACTGTTCGTTATATGTTTTTAAATCCGAATCCCACTGTGAATAAGCTGAGTCACCGCGCCGATCGGTAAGGCCGTATTTTTGAAGATAATCGGCGAGGGCATTCGAAACCTTTCGTGCACCGCGATAGTTCATATGCATACCGCCGTCACGTGTGTCGGTATCCCAGTCGATATCGGCGAGAGATTCGTTATAGTTCATATCGATAAATGTTATGTTGTTTTCTTCTGCATATTTTGCTATTACATTATGCCTGTCCTCGTTCCACGATGAGGCTGAGGGAACGCTTAAAAACATAAGCTCTATGTTATTTTTCCGGCAAAGAGCCTGAATCCGTTTTAAATACAGCACTGTTGCGCTCCGCAGGTACGGATACCGGTCGGGATTATCCATATATTCATCGCTCCCGGTATAGGGTACGGTCTGAAGGTTCACATAGTGACCCTTGTTATTGTCCTTCCAGCTATAGTCGAACTTTTTTGTATAGTCACTGATATGCTTCCAGTTATCATGATAATGAAAGACAGGAAGGTAATATTCAAGCATTTCGGATACTGTTTCATCATATTTATCGGTTGAACTGTTGCCCTTTCCGCCGTTTTCATAAATGCTGTCTGTTTCTATGATGAAAAGCTTCGGCTTTTGGGTTCTGAGAATTTCTTTCATTAGGTAATAGTCACCGCTTATGCTTTGCCACGGCTTCCCGCAGACATAGCCGGTATAGCCGTATTTGTTGTAGATGTCAAGCGGAGCAACACCCTCAGAAACATTACTGTCACCCAAAACAAAGTAGTCAAGTGAATTTTCGGGTTCGCCGATATAGCCGCCGGCACTGTATTGTTTTAAAGTTCGGTTACTCTTCGGAAGGAAGAGAAGCGACAACCCAAATAACACAAGAGCCAAAACAGTCAGAAAAACAAGAATTTTAAGAATTATTTTTATTCTGGTCAAAGAAAACATATTTTCACCACCTAAAACGCCGCGTAGATAAATGCAACAGGATTATAGCTTGCGCCATATGCGCCGAATACAACGACAAGCACAACAGCAGCAATATACACACCCCAGCGGATAAATATATTATATCCGGAGACGGTTTCGCGAACAGAGACTCCTTTTTCTTTTAAAATATCAACGGTCAGCATAAGGATTACACTGAATATGATTATAGACCAGTCACAGATGTCTATGCCGAGACTGAGGAGACTTCCGTCGGTGAAAACAGATAGATTAATCCCCTTAAACGCTGATAAAAACATCTGCCATGCGGCGTTTAAGCTGTCCGCCCGAAACATAAGCATTCCTATATTGACAAGAATAAATGTCCGTATAACCTGAAATATCCGATAGCCGCGGCTTTTTGTATCAATTCTGAGTTTAGAGCTTATTTTTGCAAACGGCACTTCAAAAAACATTCCCATACACGTTATGAAGAAGTAGTACATACCATACATAATGTATTTTATATCCGCACCGTGCCACAGACCGTTACCGAACCATACAAGGAAAAGCACCGGCAGGGGCAGAAGAAGCCTGACCGCACCTTCCGGAAGGTGTTTTCTTATCAAAGCGGTGAATTTTTTATACCATCCCGAAAGCGATGCCCCATAAAACACGTAATCACGAAGCCAAGCGCCCAGTGTGATGTGCCATCTTCGCCAAAATTCGTTGACCGAGGTCGAAAAAAACGGCTGACGGAAGTTTTGCGGCAGATCTATGCCAAACATTTTTGCGCTTCCGACAGCTATATCCATACACCCCGAAAACTCAGCATAAATCTGAATTGTATAGAGCAGGACGGAAAGTATAATAATTATGCCGGAATACTGACTGTAGTTTGAAAATACGTTTTTGACCAAAATGTCGGCTCGGTCAGCAATAACAAGCTTTTTGAACAGTCCCCAAAAAATAAGCTGAAGGCCGAATGTAACATTCTTGTATGACAGCTTATGACCGTAATACAGCTGATCACCCACCTCGTCAAAGCGGCTGATCGGACCCTCAACAACGGTCGGGAAGAATATAAGATATAAAATGACCTTAACGGGATTTCTTGATGCCTTATACTTTCCGCGGTATACGTCTATTAAATAGCTTGCCGCCTGAAGTGTATAAAAGGATATTCCGAGGGGCATAATTATCTTTTTAATCTGAAAGGGCTGACCCAAACCTAAGACGTTTAAAACTCCGTTTGCTGTCTCAGCAAGCAAACCGCTGTATTTAAAGTAAATAAGAAGGCCAAAGTTTAAAAGAACCGTTGTATAGCAGATAAGCTTTTTCCGCCGCTGAAACCGTTTCTTCAGCTGCTTGCGTTCATCGCGTTCAAGGCCGCCCTTTAAATCGGCAAAGCAGCTGTCGGTTCTTGATATAAACAGAGCACCGCCAAAGACGGTCATTGCTGATATAAGTATAAATAAGATTAGCTTTCCGCTTGTCGCAAAATAAAATAATATGCTCGACAGCAGAAGGACAACCCATTCAAGCTTTTTCGGCAGGATTGTGTATATTACAAACGTTCCTAAAAGAAAGAGCAGCAAATATACATATGATGAATAAGCCATATTATTCCGTTCTCCTTGCGTTATATGTTCGATTAATTATTTACTCATCCTCGTCGGAGAGCCGTTTTATCATTTCGTACATAGCATCGGCGGACTGAAAGTTCTCGGGAACCATATCAAGCGGAGTGAGGTCTATGTCAAATTCATCCTGTATTTCCGATGAGATTTCGATGATGTCAAAAGAGGTTAAAAGTCCGTCATCTATAAGATGCTTTTCCGATTCAAAGTCTATGTCAGGCCTGAGGTTTTTTAAAAGTTCAATTAATTCATTCATTTTTTATTCTCTCCTTATTATTTTATGGCCGACAGAAGCTCTTTCCTGTCAACCTTTCCGTTTTGGTTATGCGGAAGCCTTCGCATACATACATACTCGGACGGAAGCATATATGCGGGGAGCTTCTGCGATAGCGCGCGTCTGAGTTCACTCGGCTCGGACTTCCTTCCGGTATAGACAAGTATAATTTTATCAGTGTCGGGGTTGTATAGACAGACGCCGTATGTGATGGCATCAAGCGAATTTGCGGCGGTTTCAATCTCGCCGAGTTCTATCCGATACCCCATATGTTTAATCTGAAAGTCACAGCGTGATACAAAGACAAGCTCACCATACTCGTTTTTTCTGACCAAGTCCCCCGTTTTATACACCGTTTCGGGATAGCGCTTGTTTAAAGGGTTTTGAACAAACGCCTTAGCGGTTGTTTCGGGGTTGTTATAGTAACCGGCGGCAACAATCGAACCGCGGACATAAAGCTCGCCTTCATCGGCCGGGTCTCCGTCACTGTCTATGATAATCAGACCGCAGTTTTCACAGGCGTTTCCGATAGGCACCGGTTCATCGTCGCGGAGATTTCGGCCTGCACGCCAGTAGGCGCATATGTCGGTTGTCTCAGTCGGCCCGTAAAGGTTTGCGAATTCCGAATCGGGCAGGCTCTTTATCCAGTAGTTAAGCTGTTTGGTCGGCATAACCTCACCGGCAAACATTATAAGTTTTAGCTTTGGCGGCATAATATAGTCGAAGGTCTTTAAGTTTGCAACTATACACAACGCGGACGGAACCCAATAAATCGTGTTGATTTTATGTTCGTTTATATATTCAATCAGCTTGAGCGGAAAGGCGAAAAGCTTTTTCGGAATAATACACATTTCCGCACCACAGCGTATAGTGGTATATATGTCAAGCACCGACATACTGAAATAGAACGGTGTTTGGTTTCCGAAAACGGTCTGTGAGTTTATTTTAAACGCATCCTCAACCCATTTTGTGTATGAAATTATGTTTCTGTGGTTTATAACAACGCCCTTAGGTGAACCGGTCGAGCCGGAGGTGAAAAGCACGTATACGGGGTCTGTGTCGGTTGCCGCTGCCCTTCTGTGCGAAAGCTCGGTTTCATTTATCGCGAAGCCGCTAAACCTTTCGGAATTTATTTTAATGTCGATAGAAGAGAAACAATCGGGAAGAGCCTTACCCTTGTATATGATCGCCTTTGGCATTAAGGTGTCTAAAATTCGGGTAATTCGGCTTTCGGGCATCTCATAGTCTATCATACAATAGAAACATCCGCCGTATACAACGCCCATACACGAAATAAGGGACGATATGCTCTTTGGCATATATATTGCGACTGCCTGACCCGCATCCACATATGATGAAATCAGGCTTCCCGCGGCTTTGGAAAGCCGTGTGAAGGCTGAGTACGAAACGGAGTTGTTCTCGTCCGAAAATATCAGTTTATCGGGAAGACGCTCGGTTGAGGTTTCAAGATAATCTAAGATATTATTCATAGTTAATCATAACCCCCAATTAAGTTTGGTATGCTTAATTTTTAGTATAGCACACAAAAATTAATAATGTTTATATAAATTATGTACAAATTATTAATGCGGAAAAATCAAAGTTAGGGTATTGAAATTATATTATAGTTTTGTTATAATATGATAAATAGATACGCCAAATCAGGCGTTTTTTTAACGGAGGTAAAGGATATGAAATCAAAAAAGCTGATGATAATTGCACTTTGTGCGGTTATGGCTATGACGGCGGTCGGCTGCGGAAGCAAGAATAAGTCTGCCGCTCCGGAGGCCTCAACACAACAAAATGAAACAAAGAATGGTGACGAGAAGAAGGCGGATGGCCAAAATAACGGCGATGATGAGAAAAACAGCGCGGGTTCTTCGGAAAATCAGGGAGAAAAAAGCGGAAACTCGGGTGATTCAAAAAAATCAGATGAAGCAAAGGAATCAAACGGTTCCGGGTCGGAACAAACAGAGATAAATACAATGGATGACCTTCAGGGAAAGGTTGATGAATTTAACAATACGACCGACCCCGAGCGGAAGGAAGAACTAAGACAAGAGCTTGAGAAGTTTATCAAGCAGGCAGAGGAGCAAAGCGCAAATAACGCATAAACAAAGGCAGCCGTTTCGGCTGTCTTTATTTATGTATATTTTTCATATAAAGCGAGATACTACCTCATAAGACAGTACGTGAAAAAGGTGGTATTTCTGTGTCGGATAAGAATTTTTCACCTCAAAAGCAGGTGAGCCGGGATTTGACTGAAAATAAAAAATTTATTGAAGATATTTTTTCTGTTCCCAATAACTTTGATTTTATTCTCCGCGAATTTGATGTCGGCTTTGATGACGGCTCAGTTCCGGGATTTCTTGTTTTTTATGACGGACTCGTTGACCAGACCTATATCAACCGTGACATAATGCGCGGATTGATTCAAAACAGCGGAAGGCTTCCGAACGGCGGTGATTTTTCGGATAAGATATTTAAAAGAATAATTACCCTTGCACCCCTCACAAAAGAATATGATATGGATAAAATAATCGAGATGCTGACATTCGGGCATTGTGTTATATTTATTGACGGGTGCGACTGTTGCTTTGCCGCAGATGTCAAAGGCTGGGGAAACCGCGGTGTAAACGAGCCGATGCGAGAGGCGAGCCTTTCCGGACCCCAAGAGGCATTTAACGAGGTGATAATGAGTAACCTCGCCCTGATACGCAAGATATTAAAGGACCCGATGCTTATAGCCGAGAATGTCAAGGTGGGAAGAATAAGCCAAACTCCGTGTGCACTTATGTATATTGACGGTATCACAAACAAGCGGCTTGTCGCAGAGGTCAGGCATCGGCTGAACAACATAGACACCGATTATATTTTTTCATCGGGTGACGTAGAGATGCTTATGGAATCACACAGCTTTTCGCCGGTAACCCGAACGCTTAAAACCGAACGTCCCGACCGTGCGGCGTCTATGCTTGCTGAGGGAAAGGTGGTTATTATTGTTCAGGGAAGTCCGTTCGTCCTTGTCCTTCCCACGACAGCAGCCGACCTGATAGAGGCGTCAGAGGATAATTACGTGCGTGTATCCGAGGCGAATTTTATGCGTATAGTCCGCCTTTTGGGTATGGCTCTTTCGCTTTTGCTTCCGGGGGTTTCGCTTGCGGTTCTTCTCTATCATCAGGAGGTTCTGCCGACCGACCTTCTTTTGGCTATAGAGGCATCGCGTGAGATTGTTCCGTTTCCGCTGGCGGTTGAATTGATCTTGATGGAGCTTGCATTTGAACTTATAAAAGAAGCGTCTGTCAGAGTTCCGAGTGCGGTTGGTTCAACTCTCGGGATTATAGGCGGACTTATATTGGGTCAGGCGGCGGTTGAGGCGGGCATAGTAAGCCCTATTTCGATAATAATTGTATCCATAGCGGGACTCGGCACATTTGCGTCACCGTCGGTTGCACTTTCGCGCTCTCTTGCGCTGATGCGGTTTGCATTTATCATTGCCGGAGCGGCAGCGGGAATATTGGGGATAATCTTCGTTCTGTTTACGGGAACGGCGTATCTTGCGTCATCCTCGACATATGGGATGCCGTTTCTGTCGCCCATTACACCGCGGGACGGTGATTCGCCGATTGACGCGGTATTGATTAAGCCAATATGGAAACGTGAGCGCAGGCCGAAAAACCTGCACACACAACAGCCGGTAAAACAGCCGCATATCAGCAGAAAGTGGTTGAGGTGATAATATGAATGAGAATAATTATATGGGTAAGTGGGAGCTCGGCTGTATTGTGTTAAATTCGATTGTATATAAAATTTTGACCGGATATACGGAAAAAATTGTCACACTCGGCGGAGCGGCAGCGTGGATGACCGCGGCTTTTGACGGGATAATTTTTTTGGTTATTCTGAAAATCGTGATTAAGGCTTATGAACCGTATGCTGATGAAGGAATACTTGATGCGCTTCAAAAGCGCGGAAGGAGCGGCGTATGCAGGACTGTGGCTATTCTTGCGGCGATATACTTTATATTTTCGGCAATCAATACGCTTTCCCTGGTTTGTTCGGCACTTAAGGTAATAACATACACGAATTCGCCGCGGTGGTTTTTAGCAATATTCTTTATTGTCGGCGCAATCCTCACCGCTGTATGCGGTGAGAGAGCGGTCAGACGTATCCATTCTCTTACCGTACTCGGAATATGCGTCATAATTGTGGCAATAGTGATTTTAAGCCTGAAATATTCGGATGTGTATAACCTTTTCCCGATTTTTGGAAACGGAGCAAAAAGTGTTTTCGGAAAAGGCCTATGCGGTTTATTTTTGTATTCGGACATAGCTGTGCTGCCTTTCCTCCCGAGACGGGGAGGAGAGTATTCGTATAAGAGAACGGTAATGAATTCCGCGCGGATAGGGGTGCTGTTAAACGTTTTGGTGATTCTTGCCGTGACGCTTAATATAAACCCCGCCGAGAGGATAGACCTTCCTTTATACCCTCTGACAAAGACCGCGAATATAGGAAAGCTTTCGGCGAGACTTGATGCGGCATATCAGGTTGTTCTGATTGTTTCGGCGCTGGTGTATCTTTCGCTTGCAGTGAGGATATTGCTTACGTGTTTCAGAAAGGCTTCGTTTAAAATAAGACGCACAGGCGGCGCAATATTATGCCTTGTACTTTGTTTATCGCTTTGCGGATGCTATGACGGAAATGAGGTTGAAGAAAACGCATATGCGGTGGCGGTTGGGGTGGATAAAGGAGAAAACGCGGCCTACAGCTATACATTTCAAATATCAAATCCGCTCGATTCGGGGAGAAAGGCAGGAATCAAGCCGGCGGATAAGAAACAAGACGATGATGAGCTTGATGAAACAAATAAAACAGTGGACAATATAACGGTTGAGGCCGATGATTACTTTCATGCGGCAGATAAGCTTAAAAGCATTTTGAGTAAGGACCTGAGCCTTTCACATCTAAAGCTTTTGGTTTTTTCAGAGGAGGCCGCAGAAAACGGAGTGCTTGAACACAGCGAGCCTATTCTGCATGAACGAGAGGTCAGACCGGGCACAAACCTTTGCCTTGCTCGGTCGGCGAGGGATTTTTTGGTGAATGTGAAGCCGACGCTTGAGAAAAGTACAGTCAGGTATTATGAATTGTACTTTAAGAATTATAAAGTTCCTTATGCGCCGGTGACCCAGCTGAGAGAGTTCGTCGGAAGAAGCAGCGACCCCGGTAACGACGCGGTTATTCCTGAAGTTAAAGACGGCTCACTTGAAGGAATGGGTCTTTTTTCAAACGGAAGGCTCTGCGGAAGCGCGGAAGCGGAGGAGGTTGTTATATACAAGCTTTTACGCGGTGAATTAAAAAGCGGTACGGTTGAAAATTTCGGTAAAACCGCGCTGATAAGCAGCGGGGGAAAGCCGAAAATTAAAATTAAGTTAAACGGTGAGACGATTGAAGCGGAAATCACGGCGTGTATAAAAATTGATGACGGTGATTTGGATACGGCGGATAAATTAAATAATGATGCGAAAAATTTTTTAAATAATTCGTATCAATCGGGATGCGATGTTTTGGGAATAGGCAGGAGATTAAAGAAAAATTTTTCGACGCAACAAAAATGGGATAGTTTCGATTGGCGGTCTAAGATAAAAAATTGCAAATTCACCGTTAATTTTTGGATAA
>ERZ780226.3040-NODE-3040-length-10794-cov-4.177205_pt1 | contig 10794 bp, 6 predicted proteins | sample MGYA00511165_ERZ780226 | MGnify/ENA primary metagenome ERZ780226 (study PRJEB29588, sample SAMEA2152373) | human gut metagenome | biome: human gut; feature: human-associated habitat; material: faeces | place: Denmark | collected 2008/2010 ...
CGTCAACAAATTCGGGGTGAAGAACAACATTTCTCTGCTGATACTTTGTGTCAAGGTCGGGAAGTCTTTCCCACTCAGTCAAATCCTTTGTACGTACAATCCCGCACTTTGCAACAGCGGAAGATGTATCATCAACACTGTGGTCTTTTCTCTCGGAACAGAACAGTCCGTAAATCCAACCATCTTCATGTTGCGTTAATCTCATATCATAGACGTTAGTGTCATCATCGCCGTACTTGGGAAGCCTTATCGGATATTCATCAAAAACAAAGTTATCTACTCCGTTATTGCTTCTTGCAACGGCGAAATATGACTTTCTGTCATATCCCTCAACACGGGCAACGAGAACATACTTGCCATCAAGATACACTGCCCCCGAATTGAGCACAGCATTCACACCTATACGCTCCATAAGATATGGATTTCTTTCCTCGTTTAAATCATATCTCCACTCAAGCGGAATATGCTCGTTTGTCAATACGGGATTTACATATCTGTCATAAATCCCGTTGTACCAATTTCCATCTATCTGATTCTTTTGCTCAATTAACTTCCTGTATTTTGATTTTAAATTTACTACATTCTCTCTCACGTTAACACCCCTTAAAAGTTATTCCATTATAATTACAATATCCTTATCACCGTCAAAGCGTACGAAATTCTCAGTCTCTTTACCGTTTACCATAAAGCTTTTTAGGTGCCTGCCGTTTCCGCTTATACGGATGTTTATATTACAACTGCGAACACATATGTCACCGACTTCGATATTATTTATATTTTGAGGGACATATGGATTAAAGGAAATACCTTGTTTTTCAGATCTCATTCCGACAATATCACAAAACAGCATATGCAAATATCCCGTTGCGCTCCACGTCTGCTTTTTTTCCGACTCCCAAAGCATTATCCCCTGTTTTTGGTTTTCCTGAAGTCCGCCGTACCGCTCCCCGGTATCGGGATGATAAATTTCCGAAAAATATCCGTCACGCACCGAACAGTCTGTCAGCATATTAAATTCTCTGTCGAACAAGTCATATCTTTTGTTTCGTGCCGCCGCATCTGCCCAAAACGCTTGAATGTGCGGCCATACGGTTCCGCTGTGCCTTCCGTAACCGTCCCTGTATCTTGAAAACGATGGATACACACATGGTATGCCGAAGCTTGTGATATGTTGATTTTTCAAAACTTTTTCGGTTTTATCCTTATCGGCAATGCCGAAAAGTATCACGAACGAGTGGCCCATCCCTTCATCATAATCACAGCCGCCGAAATCATCTAAAAGATACTTATACTTACCCTTTTCTTCCGACCAAAAATGTGTGTTTACAGCTGTTTTCGTTTTATCGGCCTTTTCGGCATATCTTTCGGAAATTCCAAGTTCCGCCGCCATTTTATCCGCCGTTTTGTATGCTTTATAATATAAACAATTCGTTGAAAGCGTAAACATCGGTATTCCAACACCTTTTTTTAAACAAAGTTCACTGCACTCATCAGCAAACGCCTTAATTCCGCTCTCTCCCGGCCTTGCATAAATGTCAGGGTATGCGGCAACGCCGTCACCGTAGCACGCCGGGCCGCGGAACAGGTTGAGATTTTCGTCAAATTCCGTATTTTCAAAAAACTCAAGCGTATTTATCGCCGCATCATATGCAATCTCCAAAAATTCTCTGTCTCCCGTCAACAGATACTCGTGCCACGCACCCCATATCCATATTACCGAATCCCAATATTCACCGCCAATCATTATTCTTGCGTTTTCTTTTTTTAGCACCGAAAGCAAGGTGCTTTTTGCCGCATCCGGAAAGAGCAGCGCTCCTGCATTCATTGTGTTTATTGCCGCATCTCTTGTCCACGGCGTACAATACCCCATTCCGGCTATGATTACCGGTGTTTCTTTTTTCAAAAGTCCGCCTTTATACGGCTTAATGTTGCCGTACAAGTCCGAAACAGCAATATGATACGCCGTATTTATTTTTTCGTTATCTGTTTTTATGTATGGGTATATGCTCATAAATTTCTCACCTTAAATTTCACCTGAGGTGTAATGTTAATATAATTGTTGTCAGCCGGACAAATCGGATACAGTCCTATCACACTTAAAATATACCAAGCCGACATCGAGCCGTTATCCTCATCGCCCGGGAAGCCGTCGGTTTTATACGAAAATAGCTCTGAACAAATTTTCTTAACCCAATATTCGCATCTGTCCGTCCTGCCAAACAAAGCGTATATATACGGAAGTGAAAAGCTCGGCTGATTACTTATTGCACACATTCCAAAATTCACAGACGCCATTTCTGTCATTTCGTGTATTTCTTTTTTATAGCCACCGACGCGGTACAACGGTTCACTTTCAAAAATTTTGTCCAACATACCAATCAAATTTTTCTCTCCGCCGACAAGGGAAGCAAGACCGTCAAAATCATGCGGAACGGAAAATGTCGTCTGCCATGCGCTTGCCTCTGTATAAGCACCGCCCCATTCATACGGATCGAAATTATCTTCAAATTTTCCGTCTGATTTTTTTGCACGCATAAATCCCGTTTCTTCATCAAACAAATTCCGATAGTTTTTGGAACGCTCAAAATATTCTTTGCTTATTTCTTTTTCACCCAAAAACTCTGCAACTTTTGCTATACAATAATCTCCGTATGCAAAGTCTAATGTCAAATTCACGCTCTCTTTATACAAATCCGACGGAACATACCCGTATTTTTTATACTCCTCAATCCCCGATCTGCCAAAGCGCGTTTCTTCTGCGGCAACCTCAGCGTGCTTTATCATTGCATCAAGCAGCCTTCTTGCGTCTTTTTCTTCAACAATTCCGCATATAACGCCTTGAGCAATCACGGAATCTATCAGCGTACTCGGCATACATCCCACCTCTGCTATAGTCACCCACCTCGGAAGAAATCCGCACTCCGAAAAGTCATTAAGCGCACTTTTAAGCATTCCTCTGTAAATTTCGGGAGCAATGAGCGCATACAGCGGAAATGTCGTTCGTGATGTATCCCAAAAGCCGTTGTTTGTGTATCTGATACCGTCACAAACACCTCCGGTATACGGACTGTAATGAATCTCATTTCCTTTTTTGTCATATTCATAGGCAATATTCGGGAAAGTTGCCGTTCTGTACATACACGAATAAAATGTCCTGATAATATCTTCATTTGTTGCGGGGTCAAGTTCAATCTTCGATAAATATTGTTCCCATGCCTGTTCACCATCGCTCATAACTTCTTTAAATGTCTTATCGACAACCTCGTGCAAGTTCAGTTCAGCCTGTTCAAAGCTGATGTATGACATCGCGATATTTAGTTCTGCTGTTTCACCTTTAAGCATCAAATGATACGCATTATTTGAAACATACGATTTTTCAAAATCAGCACAATCATTTACCGGATTTATAATATTTTCTAAAATTTTCGGCAATCCCCTGTTCGACACCATCGGTAGAAATATATATAAAATTATTTTTACCGTCAACCTTGGATTCCAAATTTCCCGCAATATTGAAAAATGAAATCGCACGGTTCGGAATATCTCCGAACTCAGCAAGGACTTTAATACATCTTTCCGAAACGGTCACCTTAACGGTGCAGCGTTGTCTCAAAAATTTTGTGCGTAAAAATTGCGGTGACATCTCCGTTTCGTCATCTCTGTACCCCGACCAGTTATCGCTGTAATTTTCAAACACAACATCCGCCTGCGGCGATATTAGGATTGCTCCGTAATCCGCAAGCCACGGACTCGGCTGACTTGTAATTCTCAACCCCTCGATATACCTTGCATCAGGGTTATACCACCAAGCGTCGCCGCCCTTTGTCTGGACGGCAATATGCGCCATACCAAAAGGCCTTTGCACAAGCGGAAGCGTATTACCGTTCGAATAGCGAAACTCCGAGTTTGTGCCCTGTTTTATATTTACATAATTCAAATATTTTTTCATAAAATTATTCCTTTGAGCTTAAACACTCTCCCCTTACCTCTCCGTTATAGCTGAACTCAGCATCTTTTATCTTCTTCATTTCAAATGAGCGTTCATCGAACCTGCATACATACTCGTCCAAATGCGGATTGTCAAGGTAATTAAAGTGCAGATGTAATTCGCTATTCTTAAAGGTACAATATGCAACAAAGTGAACGTTTTCCTTTTCATCGTGACCGGCAAGTTCTTCAAGGGTAGGCTTGAATTTTTTTATAATTATATTGTTTTCAATGAACTTGCCTTTGCCGAATTTCATTGTTTGCCATTTTGTGCCGTCACTAAAGTTCAAGTTAATACATTCATCTTCCTCCGAAAGGCTTATAAAAGTCATTCCAAAGCCGTTTTCATCGCACCGATACAATCTGTTTATGATTTTTCCTTCTTTATATTCACACGGAGCGTTGTATCCGTCCGCAAAGGCACACAATTCTTCAACGGTAACATCACTTTCACCATAAAGATTGTCAGCAAGTTCATAAACAAGATTGATCTCTCCCTGCATATCCTCTGAATACGCCTCCATAGCAAACACCATATTTTTTGACGGAAACACCATACAAAGCTGACCGAAAGCCCCGTCGCCCCTGAAACCATCACGGGCATTTCGCCAAAACTGAAATCCATAACCGGCAACCCAATCGGGAGTGCCGTTTGTACTGTTGTCCGACCACGCCTTTGTTGTGGTCTCAACCCAATTTTCGGATAATATTCTCTTTCCGTTATATATGCCTTTATTGAGATATAAAAGGCCGAGTTTAGCCACATCATCCGTTGAAGCGTGCAACCCGACAGCACCTTGAGAATTACCGTCAGCGAACGTATTCCAGTGCGTACCGCTTATTCCGAGCGAAACAAAAAGCCTTTGATGCAAAAAGTCATACATCGACATATCGGTATACTTTCTCACGATTTCCGACAGCATAAACGTTGCGGCATTGTTATAAAAGAAATGTGTTCCCGGCGCAAATTCCGGCTCAAACATCAAAAAAGATTTAATCGGATCTTCGTCCCTGCGAATATCATTGAGCAAACACCTGCTATGTCCTGTGTTCATCGAAAGCAGGTGACAAAGCCGCATTCTCGAAAGATTTTCGCCGATATTTTCGGGGCATTTATCCCCAAAAATATCAACCACTCTGTCATTAACATCAATAACGCCATCATCAACCAAAAAACCGATTGCTGTTGACGAAAAGCTCTTGCTGAGCGAATAAAGCTGTTGCTTATATTCAAACGAATACGGTGCAGGTGCAATTTTCACCTTAACCTCTCCGTTTTGGATAATTTCAAACGAATGAACATCTGTTTTATTTTCCTTACACTTTTTCATAAACCCAATTAATTTCAAACAGTTTACATCTTTACTTACTGTTACACTACTCTTAAACATTTCTTTCCTCTTTTCTCATTTACTTTCAATGCAAACGCGTTAGCGTTAATCATGCAAATATTTGTTATAAGCTGTTGTTTATAAAATTCTTATTTCCAAATAAAATTATATCAAAATACAAATCCAAAATAAATAAAGGATTTTGCTTTTTTGTGCAAAATCCTATCATTTATGACTATCCGTCATAATTTTGATTCTGTAACTGTAATTTTAACAAATCCTTCATTACAGTTTCTTCTTATAAAATATTATTTGTCATAACATATCATCATTTTATCTGTTCACAAATTCTATTTCTGTTTTAATGATATCATTCTTTAAGTGCGTCAAAAAACTGCTGTGCATTTAACTACAATATTACACCATTATTCTTTAAAGTGTTTCTTATTCTTAAAGCCTCTAAACGCCTCGGTGTTACGCCTTCTGAAATGCTCAGTGCCGCCGCTATTCCAGCCGCTTCGCCGGTTGCCATACATATCGCCATTACCCTATATGATGCATGTGCCCTATGAGTTCCCGAAATACACCTACCTGATGTAAGGAGATTATCTACGCCGAGAGGAACAATCGCACCGTATCTTATATCATACGGATTAGCCATTTTTGAATGACCTTCAGCTTGTCCACCGCCGGAAGGATTATGAATATCAATTAAAAACCAAGCATCGTGAACAACCGCATCGTCATAATGATTTCCGTTCTCAACATCGCCGTCATTTATAACATATTCGCCCATAATTCTCCGGCTTTCCCTCACGCCAAGCGTTGAGGCAGTTGTCTTAACTTCACAATTTTCATAACCGGGTATATACTTTCTTAAAAAATTAACTATCTTTTCAATCTGAATACGCAGTTCAACTTCCGCAGCATAGTATTCTTCCTCATTTAATGCATTAAAGCCATTCAACTGTGTTGCATTAACATTTCTTTCGCCTTTATAAAAGGTTTTATGAAGACGTACTATTGACACATTTTTCGGCAAAACACCGTTTTTCTCACATTCAGCACAAAATTCAGAATACTTTCGTCCGTCAGGTAATTTTACAGGGTCACTTCCGCCAAAGCACATTATAGCTTTCGTTTCATCCACGTTGTGAACAGTAAATTCAAGTGTAACCGGCTGTGTCAGTCCGTCGTCATCTCTTCCGACTTTATAATCGCAGCCGCACAGATAAGCTATCATACCATCCCCTGTAGCATCAATAACCCGTTTAGCTTTTATAGCCTTAAGACCCATAGGTGTATTTAATATAACTCCGTTTATTGTGTTTCCGTTTAAAATCACGTCAACCACAGGAGTTTGAAGCAAAACCTTAACATTATTATCATATAAAAACTTTATTAATATTCCTTTTGCTTCTTCTGAATCAATATGAATTTCCTTGCCGTTTCGTGTCTCAATCTTTTCCTCAGCATTATGTTTTGCAGAAAGTAAAGATATAATTTCATCATACATTGTACCTTCTGACACCTTGCCCAATATAGGGCTTACATTTCCGAGTGTAAGATTTCCACCGACAGCACCATAACGCTCAACCAAAATCACATTCATGTTCTGCCGTGCGGCAGCAACCGCTGCACATATTCCTGCCGGTCCCCCTCCTGCCACAAGAACATCGGCACTGTATGCTTCCTTTATAGTCTTGGTGTATATCACTGTAATTACCTCCTTATTGTATGTCAAATGCAAAAATGTGTACTTGAGCGCTTCCGTATGTTGTCCAAAGCGATTCCGAAAAATATGTATTTTTAGGAATAAGTCTTATAGCAGTGGTATCTCTGTTTATATTCCCTGTTATCATTCTCTGATGATTTGAATCCGTGTAATATACTTCTTCCCATTTCCCATCATCATTGATAATCTCAACAGAAAACTCTTTCAGCATACATTTAGGAAATCCAAATGTTGTATGATTATAGTCACTGCGTCTAAACAGAGTTGCTGATATATTCAGCGCATCAGGATTGCCATCCGTATATTCACGATCAAGATCACTGTCTACAATCAACCTGAATGATTTTATATGCTGCTTTTCGTCAAAGGTATATGTGATTGGCCTTCCGCATATTCCCCAATACCCGTTATCATTTCCCCATATTTTTCGGTCAACACCGTTTTGAATAGCGGAAACATCGCCGTAATCCGCACTCAGGCTTGCCTTTTGAGTAAGTTCAGGCATTTTCCTGCTGAATTTCGGAAGGAAACAGTCATCATCCAAAAGGCGTTTTTGCAACTCATTTATGTGTGCTAAAACGTCTGCCGGCAATATACCATACTCAACCGCAAGTGCAGCCGCAGTTCCGGCTGCCTGGCCGGTAACACCGCAGGTAGCCATCACTCTTGTTGTGCTGAACGCAAGATGTGAAGCGCTTATATTTCTTCCCGCAAACATAAGATTCTTTATATTTTTAGAATATAAGCTTCTGTATGGTATTCCATATGGTTCATTAAGCCTTACCTTTTGAAGATGACCTCCGCCCTCGCCATCCATCCAAAAGCCTCCCGGCAAATGATTGTCCATCTGCCATCCGCCGTATGCAACAGTGTCACTCGGTATTTTTCCGTTCATAACATCATCCTGCGTCATAATATAGTCGCCAACATATCTTCGGCTCTCACGCTTTCCGGGTAAAAAGCCAATCCAATCAAGTTCCCAATTATCTGCGCCGTGGTCACCTTTATTTTTTATGTGATCCCACACTCCAAATGCAATTTTTAATAGTTCATCTCGAATTTCTTCAGTATCATGTATTGAATCCTGCTCTCCGCCAAGCTCTATCCAATAGAAGTTTGTATTTATTTTTTCAAGACAGTCATGCGGTTTATTTTTCATTTCCTCATCTGTATCAAAAACATAAGCCCATTTGGGCGGAATAAAATCAATTTTTCTGTCAGTTTCATGCGCCTGTATCATAAGGCTCATGCCCATAGTTTTTTTATCTGCGGCATCAAGAGCTAAACTCTCGCCAAATGTTTTTTTATTCTCTCTTCCAAGCATATATTCCGCACCTACAAGCTCCGCAAGTATGCTGTCACCGGAACAATCAGTAAATATTTTTGCCTTAACCTCATGCCATGTATAAGTTGTAAGCTGAAACCCTGTAACCGTCTTTATAGTTTTATCATCCGTAATCGCATCGCAACACGCACAGTTAAGCAAAAGCTCTATATTTTCTTCAAATTTAACCTTTTCATAAAGAATGGAATCCCAAATTGAAAAATTTCTCGATGGATTTCTATGCATATTCTCGAGTAATATTTCTTCCATTATGCCTGTTTCCTGCAGATTTCTGACACGGCTGCCCGCACCGGACACCCACATTCTGATTTCTGATGATGAATTTCCTCCAAGAACGGGTCTGTCTTGCATGAGCACAACCTTTGCACCGTGCCTTGCCGCAGAAACTGCAGCCAGTATACCTCCAAGACCTCCTCCAACAACACACAAATCACAATCGTGTTTAACCGTTTTAAGTATATTTTTCAACATATCAATTCTCCTTAATCAAACTCAATATCACCAATTTCCCCTAAATCCTAATATAAAAATAACACTTAAATTTTACAAGGACAAAAGAAAGCTGTAAAGCCTTTTTGCTATTTTTTCCGCTCCGGCATCTGATGGATGAAGTCCGTCCGACATATATATTTCCCTTATAATATCCACATTCGGCTGCATTCCACTTGTATTGAACAAATCCAAAACCGGCAAGCTGTAATACCCAGCCACCTCTTTTATTATTTTAGCATATCCCGACAACAGCACTTCATGCTTTAAACCAATTTCATTTACTTCATCCTCCTCCCCGATTCTGTGCAGAGGAGTCATAAATATAATTTCGGCATTCGGATATTTATTTATAAGGCTTGTACACAAAATATGCAAAGCGCCATAAAATGTATATTCATCGCGAGACTCCATTGTGCCGATTGTTGAATCTCCGTGACCAAAATCATTGGTTCCGCCAAAAACCACAACTATATCCGCATTATCATCCATACCATCAACCCGTGATAAAAAATCTTTATCATGGCGTTCTTTAACGCTCTTGCGCCGCTGTCTTGCAATTCGTGTTCCGCCGATTCCATAGTTTTTTACTTCCGCTCCCGATATTTTACCAAACACCGAAACATAGCATGTTTCAGGCGATGACGCCCCCTTACCTTCTGTTATGCTATCTCCGAGAAATAATACTTTTTTATTTTTAAGTTCCATATTTATTACCTCCAATTACATTGTCTTTAAATATATGTTTTCAAAACACTTCTGAAATCTATTTATTGCCGCTTATCAGTTGCCAAACTTGATGTCATCTATTATTCCTAAATCCCAGCACAGTCTTGACAGAACATATTTATCCCTTATATCCTTAGATGCTTTAAATGTCATCGGAAGTATTTCATTGTCAATTCCTATTTCATCACAGGTTTTGGGTGCGCCGATAGAATCCAAAATTCTTTCTATCTCCTCTGCCGACGGAACCTCTTCATTTATAATTTTTATAATTTCAGCCCAATTATCAATAATTTTATCAAGTCTTGCCTTGTGCTTTTCAACGCCGTATTTTTGTTCTTCCTTTTCAAGCTCTATCATTGCAGCTGCGCCGCCGCCGACAAATTCGGCAAGTGATTTATTCCATTTTTCAACATCAAAATTCTTGACATATGCAAGAGCCTTTTCCTTATCGGGCGAATATTTTTTTAGTTTCTCATATATCTGTGCCGCAACCAGTGTACCTATAGCACACTGTATTCCGTGTAGGTCTGTTTTTGTGTCGAACGCAAGACCCCTCATATCCCATATGTGCGAAATATAGTGTTCCACACCGGATGCAGGCCTTGAAATTCCCGCATATTCCATTGCCATTCCGCCCATAATCAAACCGTCAAAAACCGCCTTGACAGCCTTCGGCTCTCTTTTTAAAACACCACTTGCATTATCAATACACTTTTTCAGAGCCGCTCTCACCAAATCCGCAACACATTCGCAATAGTATTCTCCAACGAGCAGATGTGCAATGCGCCATTCGCAAATACTTATATATTTTGCAAGCATATCGCCGAGTCCCGACTGAATCATTCTTATCGGGGCATTTTTTAAAATATCCGTATCTCCGATGATAACATCCGGGCATCTGCTGCTTAATGAAATCTTCAGTCCGTCAACATCCATTGATGAAGCAGCAGAGGCATAGCCATCCATCGAAGGAGCGGTTGCAATAATGATGTACGGATTTTTCGTGAGCCTGCTTAAAATTTTACCTATATCATTTATAACACCTGAGCCAACGGCAATAATTAAATCGCAGTCATTATCATAGTGCATCATTACCGAACCAACGTTTTTTTCATCGGGCTTGACTGCACTGTTGCCAAACACATATTCGGAATAACTTATTCCGTCCTTATGTAAAA
>ERZ780226.3047-NODE-3047-length-10775-cov-11.245056_pt1 | contig 10775 bp, 7 predicted proteins | sample MGYA00511165_ERZ780226 | MGnify/ENA primary metagenome ERZ780226 (study PRJEB29588, sample SAMEA2152373) | human gut metagenome | biome: human gut; feature: human-associated habitat; material: faeces | place: Denmark | collected 2008/2010 ...
CCTGACCGTGATCTCCGGCAATGTGGACGGCAAGGTGGCCGAGGTGCCCGCTGCCATGTCCGACGTGACCAGTGTCATCTCGGTGACCGGTGCCTATGCCGCCGAGACCACCGCTGTGGCCCCGGAGGACCCGGCAGGCTCCCAGGAGGAGCTGGACGGCAGCTATGCGCTGCTGGAAGATGAGGATGGCTTTGGGGCTACCGTGGACTGGGTGGGTGACGCCGACCCCTGCGGCATCGCCCTGCTGGCTGCCGGGGACGACCATGATCTGAACACCTGGATCACGGATGTCAATTATGAAAAGACGACCGACGGGAAAACATGGACGTCTATCGGCGCGGGCAGCGTGACCGTGGACAGCGGCACCCACGTCCGCGTGAACCTGAAGTATACCGTGAAACCCGGTGTGCTGACGCCCACCAACAATACCCTGACCTACCAGCTGCCCAAAGGCCTGCCCATGCCGGATGTGGTGACGGGCAACATCGTGGATGAGTCCGACAAGGACGAGGCCGGCAATGCAAAGGTCGTGGGCAGCTTCACCGTTGACACCGACGGCAAAGTGACCCTGACCTTTACGGACGAAAAGTTCATCGGCACCGACGAGAAGGGCGGCCTGCCATTCACCGGTACCTTCAAGGCCGCCGTTACGGCGAGCGCCGACAACTTTGAGGACGAGAAGGAGATCAAATTCAAGGACGACTGCATCCTGACCATCAAGAAGAAAACGGCAGATATAAAGATCAATAAGGAGAGTGGGGATCCGACGATTACGGACCGTAAGGACGGCACCTTTGTAAATAATTACAAGGTGACGGTGGAGACCACCAACGGCACAAAAGACCCGGTGATCCTTACGGATACCCTGAACACGAATAGGAATGGCGAAAACCGTAGCGACTACCTGAAGGGCGGCCAATACCTGGAAAGCTCCTTTAAACTTTACAAGGTGGATGCTTCGGGCACAAAAAGGGAGATTGACGTCCCTGCGCATGAACTGAAAACCGACGGCAACGGCAACCCCCAGGTGGTCCTTGCTCCGCTGCCTGCATTGGAGGCCGGAGAGAAGTACATCTGGAACTACGACGTTCAGCGGAACTATGCGGACTTTGACAAGATGCCCAACGGCGTCGCTATCATCAACAACACGGCGAAAGCCGAGGCAGGGCGCAATGTAAAAGATGCGGTTGACGCATGGTACACATGTAAAACCTCTCGCATTGAGAAGAAGGGCCAGTACGACCCCAAGACAGGCCGCATCCAGTGGACGATCACTGTAAAGGTACCCCATTCTTTCCTGGGGTCCTATCTCCTGCAGGGCTGCAAGATCACAGATGACTTGCCAGACGGTGTGAAAATCGTAGGGGATGTAAAGGTAGGCAACGATACGATATCGGCAGAGAATTTTCTGCAAAACGGCTATACCATCCCGGCGGAGTATGGGCAAACAGAGCTGAAGATCACCTTTGAGACCACCACCCCCATCGGCGGCGGCTCGGTGACCAACACGGCACAGATCCTGACCAAGAGCAACCATACCTTTGAGGCCTCGGATACTGTGAACATCGGGAAGGGCGATTGGAGCCTGAGCAAATCCATTGCCACCAGGGGCGAGACGCCCACCTGGAACCTCTCGGCCACCAACAAGGCCGGTGAAGCGGAGTTTACCCTGTGGGATGTGCTGGCCGACGCTGAGAACGACCAAGGCGAGACAAAAGAGGACACCCACTATGCCATTGCAAAAGAGCTGGATGACGCCATCAAGGCCAATCTGACCCTGACCATGCACGACAACACGAGGCTGACCTATGCGCAGGCTGACGCGGCGGGCAACACCATCGAGATGACCTACTACGCCGACAGAGACGGCACAACACAGGTAAACGCAAATAACTCGTCCACCCGTGTGCGCAGCTTTACCATCCATGTGAAAGCCGGGAACGACCAGAACCCCGTGCGCAGCATCTCGGTGACCGGCATCCCCACCCACGAGGAGCGCGACGACGTGCCCACCGGTGAGGTGTGGACCTATAAGAACACCATCCATATCCAAGGCGTGAGCGGCGATGCCTCGGACACCGATACCTACCGCAGCTACAAGAAGTTTGAAAAGGGCGTGGCCGCAACGAGCAGCGGCGACGAGACCGGTTATCTGACCGGCAGCAACAGCTTCGAGCTGAGCGACCTCAGCGGCAACAACCTCCACTACCAGCTGGTGCTGCAGACCTCCGCCGACGATAGGGACGAAATCACGGTTACCGACACCCTGCCGGAAAACGTCGGCTTCAAGGTGGATAATGTCAAGATCGCGCTGGATGAGGGCGATTTTGTAAAGATCAAGGATAAAAAAGTAGACTGGGCGACGGCAGAGTATGACGAAACTACCCGGCGGCTCACCATTAAAATCAGCAACTACAACAAGTCGGGGCAGGAGGAACACCGCATCCGCATCCAGTACAAAGTGAGCGTGAGCGACGATCCCAGCTGGAAGAACCCCTCGGTGGGCAAGCTGATCTACACCAACACCGCCACCTGGGGCGAGCTGACCGAGACCACCACCACCACCGTCACCCGCGATGTGGAGCAGGTGAAAAAGACCGGCTGGCAGGACCCCGGCAACGACCGGAAGCTGCACTATCAGGTGGTCATCAACCCGGCCCACGAGGATCTGTCGGCCGGGCAGACCAGAGCGGAGAAGATCGAGCTGTGGGATAACATCAGCACCACCAATGGTGCCATCGCCACCGGCGATGTCAACTCGGTCAAGTTGTATTTTTACGATTACGACGAAACAGTCGGCGTGACCACCGGCAAAGAGGTGCCGCGCAACATGTACCGCATCCTGGAAGCGGACAAGAACGGCTGGCTCCATATGGAGATCCCCAATATGGCGGCCATGATCCTTGTGTATGACTGCAATGTGAAGGATGGCAGTGCTGCCGCCAGCTACCAGGTGAGCAACACCGTGACCCTGAGCAACGGCAGCAAATCCAGCGACAGCGGCATCACCTACCAGGTCAAGGCGGATGCAACGGCCACCACCGCACAGTTCGTGCTGCGCAAGAAGGACAGCTACTCCGGCGTGTCGCTGGAGGGCGCGGAGTTCACCATTTACCAGTACAACAAAGAGACTGAAGAGTGGACGAAGTGGACAGGCAACGGCACGGGCACCCTGACCACGGACGAAAACGGTCAGGCCAGTCTGGCTGTGCTGGATAGTGAGACTGCAAGCTGCCTGAAACCGGACGTGCTGTATAAGCTCGTGGAGACCAAAGCACCCACGGACTATCAGCTGGATGCCACCCCGCACTACCTGCTGTTCCGCAATAACGCCAGCGCGGAGAACGAGCAGGCAGCCTTTGCGGCGGCTACGGGCGCACCCGGCACCACCCTGACCGTGGGCACCGAGACGGTGGAACTGAACCGCAATGTGCAGGTGGGCAGCGATGCCGGCACCACGACCGCCGAATACAGCAACGTGTACAGCAACCTGACCGTCAGCAAGCTCTGGCTGGACCAGGATACCAAAAAGCCGGTGGAACCGGCGGTGGACAGCATCCACATCAAGGTTTGGCAGTACACCGACAATGACAAGGACAGAACGTTGTTTGCCGAAGCCGACCTGACCGCACCGGCGTGGACCTGGTCCAAGTCGGGGACCGATCTGCCCCTGACAGACCCTGCCAGCGGCAAGGCATACCACTACCTGGTGGAGGAAGAGACCACCGGCAACTGGAACGTGTACATTGACAACAACGGCGTGCAGACCGGCAATATCACGGTGCAGAACTATGTCTACACCGGCTACGAGCTGCCGTCCACCGGCGGCATGGGCACGGCACCCTTCGGGGTGCTGGGCGGCGCACTGGCCGCTGCAGCAGCCCTGCTGCTGGTCCGCAAACGGAAACAGGACGAGGAGGAGTGAGCAGCCATGAAACAAAACAAAAACAACCGGTTTGCCGCTCTTCTGCTGGCGCTGTGCATGGCCGTGTGCTGTGCACTGCCCGCGCTGGCAGCCCCCGCGGCCAGCGCCAACATCGACCTGAGCCGCACCGGCAGCATGGACGTGACCCTGTACGACCACCAGAACGACGTCCCCCTGCGGGGCGGCGCACTCACCGTGTACAAGGTGGCGGACGTGGCCCGCACCAACGGCGACCTGCACTTTGTGTACACCGCCGACTTTACGGGCTGCGGCATCGCGCTGGGCGACCTGACGGACAGCACGCTGGCTTCCAGGCTGGAAGCCAAGCTGCCCGCCCGCGCCGCCGGCACCACCCATAAGATCAGCGAGCAGGGCACCGTCTCCTTTGACGCGCTGCCGCTGGGCCTGTACCTCGTGGTGCAGACCGAGAACTCCAAGGGCTACGAGGCCATCAATTCCTTCCTGGTGTCGCTGCCCATGGCGGACGAAAGCGGCTGGCTCTACACCGTGGACGCCACCCCCAAGGTGGGCGCGCCCACGCAGGAGGTGACCCCGCCCGAACCGGAAAAGCCTTCGGAACCGGACAAACCGTCCGAGCCGGAGAAGCCCTCGGAACCGGACAAGCCCACCCAGCCCGGCACCCCGGATGAGCCGGACAACCCGGACATGCCGGTCAATCCCAACGACCCCAACCGCCCGGTGTCGCCCGGTACGCCGGACAACCCCGTGGCCCCCGGTAACCCGGACAACCCGGTGGCGCCGGGCCGCCCGGACGGCAATGCACTGCCCCAGAGCGGCCAGCTGAACTGGCCCATCCCGTTCATGGCCTGCAGCGGCGTGCTGCTGTTTGCCGTCGGCTGGGTGCTGGACCGGAAGGAGACGCTGGCATGAACACAAAGCAGAAGATCGGCCGCGCCTGCATGATCGTGGGCATCCTGCTCATTCTGGGCGCACTGGCCCTGCTGGGCTATAACCAGTGGGACGCCAACCGCGCCGACAAGGCTTCGCAGGACGCCCTGGGCAAGCTGGAAGAGACCCTGACCGAGACCATTGAGGACAAGACGAAGGACGAAGAGCCGGTGGTCCAGCCGGAGCTGGACCCGGAGCAGGAGATGACCGTCACCGACATCGACGGCTGGGGCTACATCGGCTACCTGTCCATCCCGTCCATCGGGCTGGAACTGCCCGTGATGAGCGAGTGGAGCTATGCGGGCCTGAAGGTCGCGCCGGGCCGCTACTCCGGCTCCACCTATGCGGACAACATGGTGGTCTGCGCCCATAACTATGCAAAGCACTTCAGCCCCATCAAGTGGCTGGCTGAGGGGGCCGAGGTCTATTTCACCGATATGGACGGCATGGTCTGGAGCTACGAGGTCTCCTATGTGGAGAACCTGCAGCCCACCCAGATCGAGAAAATGACCACCAAGACCGAGGATTCCGATGCCTGGGACCTGACCCTGTTCACCTGCACCACCGGCGGCAGTGCCCGCTGCGCCGTGCGCTGTGTGCGCACCGGGTATCCCACCCTGACGACGGAGACGGCTGCCGCTGCAGAATAAAACAAGCCCAAAAAGAAGGGGCCGCTGCACAAATTTCGTGCGGCGGCCCCTTTTCTGCGCCCTGCCTGCGGGAGGGACGCGGAGACATAAAAAAGCGGAACAGCCGCAGCCGTTCCGCCATTGGATACAGAGGGTTACTTATTCTGGATGTACTCGTCGATGGCCTTTGCGGCAGCCTTGCCGGCGCCCATGGCCTTGATGACGGTGGCAGCGCCGCCGGCGTACACGCCGTCGCGGCTGGTCTTGCCGTCGTCGCCCTCGGTGACGATGCAGCCGTGCTTGTTGGTCTCCAGACCCGGGGTGGTGGAGCGGATCAGCGGGTTCGGGCTGGTGCCCAGACTCATGATGACGGTGTCCACATCCAGCTCAAACTCGCTGCCCTTCTTCTCGATGGGGCGGCGGCGGCCGGAAGCATCGGGCTCGCCCAGCTCCATCTCGATGCAGGTGATGGACTTGACGAAGCCTTCGTCGTTGGCGTGGATCTCCACGGGGTTGCACAGGGTCTTGAAGATGATGCCCTCTTCCTCGGCGTGCTCCACCTCTTCCTTACGGGCGGGCAGCTCAGCCATGCCGCGGCGGTAGACGATGTACACGGTCTCGGCACCCAGACGCAGGGCGCTGCGGGCAGCGTCCATAGCCACGTTGCCGCCGCCCACAACGGCCACCTTCTTGCCGGTGCGGATGGGGGTCTTGCTGGTGGGCAGGTAAGCCTTCATCAGGTTGGAGCGGGTCAGGAACTCGTTGGCAGAGTACACGCCCTTCAGGCTCTCGCCGGGGATGCCCATGAAGCGGGGCAGACCGGCACCGGAGCCCACGAACACGGCCTCGTAGCCGTACTCGCCCATCAGCTCGTCGATGGTCAGCACCTTGCCGATGACCATGTTGCACTCAAAGTCAACGCCCATCTTCTTCAGGCCGTCGATCTCCTGCTGCACGATGGCCTTGGGCAGACGGAACTCGGGGATGCCGTACATCAGCACGCCGCCGGCCACATGCAAAGCCTCATAGACGGTGACCTTGTAGCCCAGCTTGGCCAGGTCGCCTGCAGCGGTCAGGCCGGCAGGGCCTGCACCGATGATGGCCACCTTGTGGCCGTTCCACGCGGGCACGATGGGTGCGGTGTGCGCGTTCTCGCGGTGCCAGTCGGCGACGAAGCGCTCCAGGCGGCCGATGCCCACGGGCTCATTCTTGATGCCGCGGGTGCACTTGCCCTCGCACTGGCTCTCCTGCGGGCAGACACGGCCGCAGACAGCGGGCAGGGAGGAGGAACGGTTGATGACCTGATAGGCGGCTTCAAAGTCGCCCTCGGCCACATGACCGATGAACTCGGGGATGTCGATGCCCACGGGGCAGCCGGTCTGACAGGGCTTATTCTTGCAGTGCACGCAGCGCTTTGCTTCGTTCACGGCCATTTCTTCGGTGTAGCCCAGTGCCACTTCCTTGAAGTTCTTGTTGCGGACATTGGGGTCCTGGGTGGGCATGGGGCACTTTTTCGGGTCCATATTGAAAGCCATCTTACATTCCCTCCTGAGCCTTGAACAGATTGCATGCCGCTTCACGGGCGTGTGCCTCAAACGGGCGGTACATGGTGCCGCGGGCCATTGCTTCGTCAAAATCCACCAGGTCGCCGTCAAAGTCGGGGCCGTCCACGCAGGCAAACTTGGTCTCGCCGCCCACGGTCAGGCGGCAGCCGCCGCACATGCCGGTGCCGTCGATCATGATGGGGCTCATGGACACGGTGGTGGGCACGCCGTAGGGCTCGGTGGTCTTACAGACGAACTTCATCATGACCATGGGGCCGATGGCGAAGATCTCGTCGTATTGGCTGCCGTCGTCCAGCAGCTGCTTCAGCGCCTCGGTGACAAGGCCCTTCTGGCCGTAGGAGCCGTCGTCGGTACAGACCTTCAGCACGGAGGAGACAGCCTTGAACTTGTCCTCCAGAATGACGACATCCTTGCTCTTGAAGCCCACTACCGCGTGTACCTCGGCACCGCAGTCATGGAACTTCTTCAGCACGGGGTAGGCAATGGCGCAGCCCACGCCGCCGCCGACCACGCAGACCTTCTTCTTGCCCTCCGTCTCGGTGGGACGGCCCAGAGGCCCGACAAAGTCATGCAGGCACTCGCCCTGCTGCTTGTGGCTCAGCTTCTCGGTAGTGGCGCCAACGGTCTGGACGATGATGGTCACAGTGCCCTTTTCCCGGTCGTAGTCGTGGATCGTAATGGGGATACGCTCACCCTTCTCATCCACGCGCAGGATGATGAACTGGCCCGGCTCCGCCTTTTTGGCGACCATGGGCGCTTCGATCTCATACAGGATCACGGTGGGCTTCAGCGCTTCTTTTCTAACGATGCGGTACATACATCACGGCTCCTTCTCTTTTAAGTTCGGTGTCCGCCATAGGGATCAGATTCGCGGCACAGCCGCTTTCCCTGCCATTGTAGCACCAACGGGCAGACCCGTCAATCTGCAATGTGAAAAAACTATCAAGCGTTCAGATGCAGCAGGACGCGGCGGCCGGTGATATCCACCAGCCTCTCGTCCCGCATCTTCTTCAGCTCCCGCATCATGGCGCTGCGGTCGGTGGAGATATAGTCCGCCAGCGCGCTGAGGGAGAAGGGCAGCTGAAACTCGCCGCCGCTTTTGGCCGCCAGCAGCGAAAAGTAGCACAGCAGCTTGTCCCGGATGCTCCGGCGGCTCAGTACCTCCACCCGCTCGTAGAGGGAGGTGGCCTTCTCCGCCGCCAGCCGGAACATGTTCTCCACCACGCGGGTGTGGTGGGTGCAGGCCTTCTCGCACCGCTTCGTCACCTGCTCCGCCGCCATGAGCCACACATGGCACGGCGTCTCGGCCACCACGGTGATGTAGTCGCCGGACACGTTCTCGAACATCAGCATCTCGCCGAACACGCCGCCCTCTTCCAGCCGCTCCAGAATGGTGCGGCTGCCCTGATGGTCAATGCGCTCGATGACGGCGGTGCCCTTTGTCAGGACGCCCACCATGTTTCGCCCCTCGGAGAAATCGTAGACCAGCTCGCCGGGGCGGAACGTGTACTCCCGCATGTCAAAGCAGGCACACATGGCCTGCAGGGATTCCTCGCTGATATCCCGGAACAGCGGAGATGCACCGATGTCCATGCCTTACGCCCCCCTGCACAGCCGGCGGTCGCGCCGCCGTCCGATGATGCCATAGACCACATAGTTGCCCAGAAAGCCCACCACGAAGCCGGCCACCACGTCGATGACCGCATGCTGCTTGATGAACAGCGTGGATGCGATGACGATAAGGCCGTACACCGCCGTGCTCCAGCGCCACGTCCACTTCTTCAGTCCCCTGGTGTGCCACACGGCGAACCATGCGTCGATGACGCCCACCACATGGACGCTGGGGAACACGTTGGTGTTGGTGTCCAGCGAATAGGTGTAGGCCACCAGATCGCAGAAGATGTTGTCGCGGGGCATCACGGCAGGCCGCAGATCCTGCCCGTTGGGGATCAGGGCGCAAATGAGGGTGCTGATCAGAAACGTCACCATGATGCTCCACATGTAGCGGCGGAAGCCCTCGCCGTCCTTGATGATGAGGTAGATGCCCAGTATGCACAGCAGCACGCTCCAGCTGGCGTAGAACGGGGCGAAGCCCTCCAGAAACGGGATCTTATAGTCGATGGGCAGCTGCGTGGCCCAGTAGTTGTCGGTGATGAAGTGCTCAATGGTGAAGAACAGCGCCAGATAGACCGGCAGGAACAGTCCCCACCACATATGCGGGTGGTCGTGGATAAAAGCTTTGATGCTCTGCATAGCTACCTCCGATGAGATGAAAATCGTATCCCGTATTGTAGCAAATCCACCTGCGGAGAACAACCCCCTTTGTTGTAAATGTCACAATAATTTTACAACTCAGTCAGCGCGCCGAAAGTGCCTGACAGGCTTGCCATCCATGCCCAGGTATAGTATACTTATCACAATAAGCTGGCAGTTTGTGCCGAAATAAGGAGGAGCTCCCCCATGGAGATCAAAAAGCGTGAAGACATCCCGGAAAACCGTCAGGTGCGCCTGACCGTCACCGTAGACCGCAGCACATGGCAGGACGCGCTGATGCACTGCTACAACGGCATCAAGTCCCTGTGCCCCGTGGAGGGCGAGCCCACCCGCGAGAAGATCGAAGCCGCCTACGGCCCCGACTTTCTCTATCAGGAGGCCGTGAACGAGACATACCCTCAGGCACTGGTGGAGGCCATCGGCCGGGAGGACATCGCCATCGCCGGCACGCCCACCCTGACGGTGGAGAGCATCGGATCCGACGGCTTCACGTTCACCGCCCTCATCGACCTGTACCCCGAGGTGAAGCTGGGCCAGTACAAGGGGCTCAGCGCCGTGTATCCGGCGGCGGAGCTGTCCGAGGAGGACACGCAGGCCGCGCTGGAGGAGTACGCCCGGGCTCACATGACCGTTGAGCACCCCGACCGCGCCGCCATGGGCGACGAGGTGGTGCTGGACTTTGAGGGCTTCGTGGACGGCGTGGCCTTTGAGGGCGGCAAGGGCGAGAGCTATCCCCTGCTGCTGGGCAGCGGCTACTTCATTCCCGGCTTCGAGGAGCAGGTGGCCGGTGCCCGCGCCGGTGAGGAGCGGGACATCCATGTCACCTTCCCCACCGCCTACACGGCGGAGCTGGCCGGGAAGGACGCCACGTTCCATATCAAGGTACACGAGATCACCCGCCGCGCCATGCCCACGCTGGATGATGCCTTTGCCAAGGCGCAGGGCTTTGAGGAGTTGTCCCAGCTGCGCCGCGCCGTGATGGAGCAGGCGGTAGCGAAGAAGCAGACGGAGGCCGCCGAGCAGTTCGCCAACGACCTGATCCGGCAGGTGCTGGAGGGCATGGAGGTGCAGCTGCCCGACGCCATGGTGGAGAATCAGCTGGATGGTCTGATCCAGGAGCTGCGCGGCCATCTGGAAAGCCAGGGCGTACAGCTGGAGCAGTATCTGGAGGCCAGCGGCGCGTCCATGGAGGATCTCCGCGCCCACGCCCGTGAGCAGGCCGTCTCCGCCGCCCGCTTTGAGCTGGCCATGACGGAGATCGCCCGGCTGGAGGGCATCGACGTGACGGAGGAGGATGTGGAGCAGAAGTACGGCGAGCTGTCCGCCCAGTACCAGCTGTCCCGCGACCTGCTGCGCCAGCAGCTGCCGCCCATGCGCCTGCGCCACGACCTGAAGCTGGCCCGGGCGCAGGCCGTCGTGGTAGACTCCGCACGCCGCAAATAAAAACGTATATAAAAGGCCGCCGGGGTTCCC
>ERZ780226.3053-NODE-3053-length-10749-cov-9.267440_pt1 | contig 10749 bp, 12 predicted proteins | sample MGYA00511165_ERZ780226 | MGnify/ENA primary metagenome ERZ780226 (study PRJEB29588, sample SAMEA2152373) | human gut metagenome | biome: human gut; feature: human-associated habitat; material: faeces | place: Denmark | collected 2008/2010 ...
TTCATTTGAGCCTATTTTTTCGGCTCAGTTTTTTCATAGATTACTTGACACTACCACATATTTGCTAGATTTTGATATTCAAGTGCTGCCTCAATTCTTTCTTCGGCAGTTGGATCGGGTTCTGGAATAGGGGCATTTCTTAATTCTTCAATTTTTGCAATAGCTTCATCTTCACTCAATGAAGAATCAATAGCCATCTGAGAACGAACAGCAGCTAAATTCTGAACAGCAAAACAAACTTGTCCGGCCTCATCTGTTTCTATGATATGTACAAATGCTTCGACTGCCGGAAAATCATTTTTAATGGTATCTGGAGTTGCTAATGCTCCATTTGGGTACATATACGTTTTGTTACCTGTGTATTTTTCAATTTTAACCATAATTAATACCTCCTAAGAAATCGTTGTATTTTTGATTTTGATATAGCCTGTAGCTGGTGTAGGAATTGATATACTTCCCATAGTTGAACTATATATCTGTTCAGAATCCATATTTTGGAACTTATATTTTGCGCCTTTATAAAGGTATACCGTTTTATTGTTTTCACTGTATCTGTAATAATCCAATGTGGAACAATAAGAAGAACCATCATATCCACCGCCAAACAGTGCATAACTTCCGACTGTTGTCGCGGCTAAACCTCTCCTTGCTACACTCAAATCTATTATTGTGCTTCGGGTTAAACTGCTGTTATATGCGTCTACTGTAGAACAACAATTAGAACCATAATATCCACCGCCAAAAAGTGCATAACTTCCGACTGTTGTTGCGACCAAGTACCACCTTGCGACATTCAAAGCTGTTGGCGTGCTTCGGGTTAAACTGCTGTTATATGCGTCTACTGTAGAACAAGGGCCATAATATCCACCGCCAAAAAGTGCATAATTTTCAACCGTTGTTGCATTGAGAAAACACCTTGCTTCACTCAAAGATGTTGCGGTGCTTCTTGTTAAACTGCTGTTATAGACATCTACTATAGAATAATGATACTGAGTGCTGTTGCTGTAACTGAATCCTCCGCCAAACAACGCATAACTACTAACTGTTGTTGCGGCTGGGCTTTCCCTCGCTTCACTCAAAGATGTTGCAGTGCTTCTTGTTAAACTGCTGTTATAGGTGTCTACTGTAGAATAATAACTACCACTACTGCTTCCTCCACCAAAAAGTGCATAATTTCCAACCGTGGTTGCGGTTAAACGATATTTGGGTTCACTCAAAGATGTTAGTACACTTCTTGTCAAACTTCTGCTATAGGCATTCACGGTAGAAGAATAAGTACTACTACTGCTTCCCCCACCAAAAAATGCATAATTTCCAACCGTGCTTGTGGCCGCACCACGCATTACACACTGATAAAGATGTTGCAGTACCTTTTGATAAAGTCGGCCCAGTTCCATAATTTTCAAATTTAATAGTTGTATACCTACTATTACGCTGTGAAATAAGAGCCGTTCCCATTATCTCACCACCTTGATTTGAACTAGGATAGCTACCGTTGGCTTATCTTCTAAGCAAGTAACCGTAATTTGGTCTGCGCCAGTTTCTATTTTTGAAACGCAATTCCAGGCTTCCAGTTGACTTAATGCCATGCTTGTTGTTGAACTTAATACCACATCTACGATTGGAGTATCCATGTTAGTAAGTCCAGTTACGGTAATCGTTTGAGTATATGGTGCGCTGCTTCCTGTCCAATTTGTTGATATTGTTACAAAGTAGTCAGCTACTAATCCAACTTTTTCCCAATTACTCCACGCTCCATCTGATAACTCACGAAGATACATATCTGTTGTACCTTCTTTGATTGCTATTTGTTGCACATAATTTCCATTATCAGATTTATTCACTATCAAACTGTGATAAGTTCCAGAAGTTGGGGCGTTCGTAGAACTACTTCGCATGGTATAAAGGCCTGGCGTCGTCATTGAATTAAAATCAGTGCTGCTTTTTGTTTCATAATTAGCTTTCTCATTTAATTGTGTTTGAATATTACTAGTTACTCCGTCTACATAGTTAAGTTCTGTTGCTGTAATTCCTAAATTAGTTAACGCTCCACTTGCAGTAGTGGCTCCAGTTCCGCCTTTTGCTATAGGTGTCACTCGATTTTCTAAATTTTCTAATGTTTTAAACAACCTCGTTACTGATGTTATGCTTAGCCCGCTTATTGATACTCGGTACAACGCCATTTCATGAATAAGGCAGCCTTCATAAATGCTGCCAGTTGTAAGTCCTGGGTCAACTGCTAGTGCTGCTGGGACACCCTTAATAACCGCAAATTCAGCATTTTCAATATTGGTATCACTCTTTTTTGTGTACCTCATAACTATCAAATCATTGCGATTTTGCCCTTGTGTTCCGTTGTCAATTACCAAATCTGTGTAAGTTCCCCGTGTTTGACGTATATGCCTGCCCTGCATCAATATTTCTCCGGATTTTATACGCACACAGTTATTGGTAATTATCTGATATGCAAACTTTTCACCGACATCTAAAACTCGGTCTTCGCTCGAAATCGTACCATAAATTCTTGCTCCATCGTCTTCTGACTGAATGTCCTGTGTTTCCTTTAGGCCCGTTATCAATTTTACTGCCATACTAAATCCTCCTTCCTTTTCGCTACATAACAGTTCTGTTGCCCACTTCGTAAACAAATTTCGGCGCCTCATTATTCCGAATCTTTACAATTTTTTTCGTAATTTCGCCCGATATTTTAAGGCCAGTCACGACCTCCTCTCCTCCAACAATGTCGCCGACATCTTTTTCGGAATTTTCAATCGTAATCTCGATATTATCAGAGTTTTGATACTCCAAAAGCTTGTCTGTTCCTGATTTTAATAATTCATCATTACTTTCTACATTCGAATAATCATAAACTTCCGAAATTTCATTAAGCCCCACATAATGCGGATTTTGTGAAATTTTTCCGTTTTCATCTATATAAAGATCTATCACCGTACGCTCGGACAAGTTGCCTTGCCCCAGACAAATCAAATGGTTTACTGGTGCATCATTTTTCTCAATTATAAAATTTATTAAATCGCTCGAAAATTCTTCATTTGAGTAATCTATAATTGGCTCTACAGTCAGCATTACGCTTTTGTCTTTGAACATTGCTTTTAATTTTGCATTTTTCGTTTTCAGCATTTTAACAAGCCCAGAATAGCAATCTATGTATCTATCAAATTTATAATTCAGAAAATTAAGTCCTGAATTTTCACTAGATGCAACAAATAAATCAGATAGTCCCAAACGTGCGATAAGTCTAGATATTATCGCATTTGCATCGCCGCTCACTATGTAATAATCTTCACCAGAATTTGGACAAATCACCTTGTCTCAGAGCATTCCATAGAACGTTCTGCCCCCATAAAACAGTTGATTTTGAGCTGTATCAACTTTTAACTGTGTAATTTTTCCACCATATTCCGTATTTTCAAAATAGAAATAGCCTCCCATCGGAATCACGTTGTTTTCTGCACTTATTGTAATTTGAAAGCTATTTTCCGAGCCAATCTCGAAATCAAGCTCGTAATCTTTCAAAATCCCAATATCAATCCGATTTTCGTCTGTATAAATTAAGTCCATCAAAGTTTCACCCTTTCAGTTCAGTCTTCATTAATTTATTCCAGCGCTGCCGCTGGACCGCACTGGGGAATAAATTCCCCAGACCTCAACGCGCACTCGCACAGGCGTGCTCATGCTGTGTTTTTTTGCTCCGCGCTGTACAACAATCTAAGCAGTTTTCACCGCAAAAATGCGATTAACTGGCGCTCCACTTTGGTTCACTGCGCTCGTCAAAAAGCGTTAAATCAAACCCAAAATCATTATTCCACGTTACCGCAACTACCCCTGATGGAATCTTTTGAAAAATATAATTTTCACGGTTTCTATAATTTATCACACTTGTTCGTTTGCCGTCGGATTGCACAGTTTCTATGATTTTCTCTCGGCTATTAATTTCCAAATATTCGTCGACTTCGACCGGAACATTCACTGCGTACATATGGCCACCGATGTACAACGCTGGATTTATTACTGGGCCATAAATTATTAATTTGAAATTGTACCCAATCAACGCGTCATTTAAAAAGCTTTTGAGTGCTCCTGAAGAGTACTGGTATGGATATCCATAAATATATCCGTGCCCGGAAACTGGCTGATTTTTCACAAAACTATATGTTTTCTCACAAACCCAATTATTCGTATCTGAAATTATTGTCAGTTCTAATGTCAGCAAATTTTGTGCGGCAAGAAAATCTTCCTTCACACTTGAAATCACGTAACAAGTATAATAATAGTCGCCAAGATAAAATTTCCCTGGCCTTTTTGCTAAAACATCCTTTTCAAATATTTCGAAAAAAGAATTAAAAAGCTCAAAACCTTTACTTTGACTTCTGGTATGAATCGAAACTGATAATGTTTTTGTTGACACATTTGACAAATTAAAGCTTTTAATTTTATTAAAATCGCTCTCATAATTCCAAGTGTAATCGCGCATTTTATATGAGTTTGAAAAATAATTTTTCCCATCAAACTTTATCGTCTCACCAAGATGATTCATATATTTTAAAACCAAAAAATTTTTCACCCCCGTCACGCATAACGCCTTACCAGCCTTGCTATTTCGCGGTCATTAAATCTCAAACTTACTCCATCTACGAGCGCTTTTACGATTTTTTCGCACAAGCTGCCATTAAGCTCATGTGTTTCATCTAGCAAACGTTCAAGCACTTCAGTTTCTTTCTGATAGATTACAGAAAACTCCGTGCTTAAGCCATTTAAAGGCTTATTTTTTAAACTATTGCTCTCAAAATTTGCACCCGAATTCACATAATTTATCGCCGCGTTCATATCAATTTCAAAGTCGGTTGGAATCGAATTTTGCATCTGCTTTGAGACGTTTTTCATTGAGTTTTCAAATCCTTTTCCAACGCCAAGCGCCAAGTTTTTGCCGATTTGCTCTTCAAACAATTTTGATGGCGATGCAATTCCGAAAAAGCTTTTGATGCCGTTTAAAATGGAGTTTCCAAAACCTTTAATTTTATCTAAAACCCAGCCCGTAACATTTGAAATTCCATTCCAAAGACCGCGAACCAAGTCGCCGCCGATATTCAACATTTTACCCGGCAACTCGCAAACCGTGTTCCAAATGCCTGACACTAAATTTTGCGCAGCGTTTATTCCGGCTGAAAGCAGTTGACCTCCCCAATTAACAACAGCTGAGACTGCCCCAACAATTCCATTCCAAATTTTATTTGGGAGTTCTTTTATAAAATTAATAACTGAACTCACAAACTCGCTGGCCTTAGAAATGCCAGTACTGATGAGGTTTGCAAAAAATATTCCAACTTTATTTGCCGCATCACAAAGCCAAGTCCAAATTTTGCCTGGCAGCTCTGAAAAAAAGGTTATCACTTGGCTGACAAATTTGGGCACTTCAGTTGAGGCAAAGTTCCACAAATCGGCGCCCCACTGAATAATTTGTTCAAGCGCGAGCTTTAGAACAGCATTAAGAAGTTTCGGCAATTTTCCAAACCAGTCGCCTATATTTGCAACAAAATTTGGAATTGTTTCGGTGAAAAATGCGACAAAAGAATTCCACGCTTCCGGAATCGTCGCAGTGAAGAAATTTAAAATTGCCTCCCAAGCCGCAGAAAATGCCGCCTGAACGTTTTCCCACAAGCCAAGCCAAAAGTTGCGAAAATCTTCAGAATTATTCCATAAAAGAATAAACGCGCCCACAAGCGCTCCTATCGCAGCGATAATCAGACCAATCGGATTTGCACTCATTGCAGCATTCATCAGCCATTGTGCCGCCGTAACAGCACCTTGTGCCACTGTCAAAGCAATCTCTTTTATCTGCATGAAATCTAAGTTTGAAGCGACATCTAATATTTTACTGCCGAAACTTTTCATCTGAGTAAATGCATCGCCGATTGCACTTGCAAAATTCGCAGCCTTAACTGCCAGCATCGCACTCACAATGCCACCGAGCGCAACTAATAAAAATCCGGAATTTTGAATGAGCCATGAAATCACGTTCATCAAGGGCGGCAAGAGATTTACTACCATCTCGCTGATTCCTTCAATCAAGATTCCCGCACTCTCCGATAATTTGTCAAGAGCATCTTTTAAAGCACCGGATTCGCTTGACCTTGAGAAAAACTCAGTGAGTTTAGACGCCGCATTTTGAAGCGGTTCTTGCACTTTATCGTAAAGGGTTAGGCCCATTTCTGAGAACGTATTTTTAAGGATTTGCACCTTGCTTTCGGTGGTTGCATATCGCTGCTGAGCTTCATTTGTAAGGGCTGAATTTTCGTTCCAAGCCTCATTTGAAGTTTTTATTGCATTTGTAAATAAGTCATTTGCGTTCGAAGCTCTCAAAAGCGCGTCACGAAGCCGTGTTTCGCTGATTCCCATATCGTCAAGAAATTTTAGGGCACTTTCATCCTGTAAATTTCCTAGACCGGAAATAAAGGCAGTTAAAGCACCTGTTGCATCTTCAGCAAAATATTTCTGAAACTCCGCCGTTGATATGCCGGCCGCTTTTGCAAAATATTCAAGCTCAGAGCTACCTGTTTCACAGGCGTTAGCCATCATTATTATCGCCCGAGAAATCGCCGTGCCGCCGCCCTGGGCCTCTAGCCCGAGCGAAGATAAAGCCGCTGCAACACCCAAAATATCTGCTTCGGTCATGCCGACTTGTGAGCCTGCCGCTGAGATATTAAGTGCCATTTGAGTTACTTCTGATTCAGTTGTTGCAAAATTGTTTCCAAGGGCACCTATTGATGAACCAAGCCTATCAAAATTTTGCTGGTTCATTCCAGTGATATTTGCAAGGCGGGCTAGAGCCGTTGCGGCTTCATCTGAGCTCATATTTGTTGCAACACCGAGATTTGCCATGGTTTCTGTAAAAGAGAGAAGGTTTTCATTTTTTATTCCAAGTTGTCCAGCAGCTTCGGCAATTGCAGAGAGTTCCGATGCTGTCGTTGGCATTTGTGTTGATATCGCCCTCAGTCCCGACTCAAATTGTTCAAATTCCTCGTCCGTTGCATCGACTGTCTTTTTTACGCCGGCAAATGCGCTCTCAAACTCGATACCGCTTGACACAACGGACTTTACCGCACCCACAAGGTTTCTGCCAAGCTTTTTTATTGCATCAGCTGCTAAATTAGCAATTACGCCCTTCATTACAGTGAACCCTTCACTCAATTTTGAGGTTTGATTTTTGGTGTTATTCATCTCGTCGCCAAGCTGTTCTGTGGCCTTTTCGGCCGCGTTTAACTTGTCTTTATTGTCCCGAATGTCGTTGTTTAAAGACTTTATTTGTGAGGCTAAATTTTTTGCTTCAGTGCTATTTTTGCCTTGACTGAGTACAACGTTTTTATACTCAGTCTGCAACGATTTTAACTTTTCACCCTGGTTTGACAGCTCAGTATTTAGCTTATCAAGCGGAGTTTTTGATTTTTCCATTTGAGCGTTTACGTCTTTTAAACTGCTTTCCATTCTTGAAAGTTCAGTTTCTGCTTTGTTTAATGAAACTTTCCAGTTGTTAGTTTTCTTGTCATTCTCACCGTATTTTTCACTGGACTGTGCAAGTGCATTTTTCAAAACAGAAATTTTCTCTTTTTGCTTTTCAATTTGCTCATTTAGAATTTTATTTCGAGAGGTGAGGGCTGTTGTAGACTTATCATTTTTAGTAAACTCTGCCGTCACTTTTCCCATTTCCGAAGCTAAAACCCGAAGATTTGAATTTATTTGCTTAACTGCTTCTCTATACGTTTTTTCTCCCTCTAGTTTTGAATGTATTTGAACCCGCCATACTTCCACCTCCAATGAAATAAAAATAAGCATTCCATTTCTGAAATGCTTTAAATTATTTTAGAAAAATCCATTTTGCCGTACAAAACTCTATGAACTTCCACTACTTTTTTATCTTCAAAGACAGTATAAAATATAATATAATTTTTCACCGTCACATATCGATATTCTTTGGTCAACGGCTTAGAAAACTTATAAACTCCATGTGCATAAGGAAAAACCTTTAGTGTATTTGCTGTTTGTTCAAACGCATCAAGCAAATTTAATGCTGTTTTATGAGAACTCAATCTTTCTGAAATATAAAGGATTATATTTTCGATGTCGCTTTTAGCAACAGGAAGGTAAACTAACTCGTACACTCGCTATTTCACATTCTCTTCAATAGCTTTTCTTAAATTACCAAAAATTTCATTATGATTGTATCTTTTACCTGTCAAATTGGATTCAAGTTCAGCTTCTTTTAATTTGAAATAAATATCATTTTCAAATTTTATTTTTTCAAAAGTATCTAAACTCATAACAACCATATCTCCGTATCCATTTTTTGTTAAAAAAATAGGCTCGTTTGTTTCATGAATTTCTTTAGAAATATCCGCAAAATTATTTCTTAAATCAGAAACAGGTCTAATACATGGCATATTTATCACTCCTTTATCAATATTATATCATCATAATGATATAATATCAACACTTTATGCGATAAAAAATAATTTTCTATCGATATTTCAATTTGGAATCCATTCGTCATTATTCGGTAAATTGCTATTTTCGTCCTTAAATAGCTGCTGCTGAGTACAAAAGTTGTGATATGCTCTAAAATGCTTATACAAACGGCTCCACTTTTTCAGTGTCATATGACCAACTTCTTTTTCCATAAATCCAAGCATTTTTGTACCTACAAATAAAAGCCAAGAAAACTCTACCGGAACAACACTTGATGCACTTTCGCCCGCATTTAAACTTTCTGCGGGCTGTTCACGTTTTTTACTTTTTCATCCACTTCCACACTTTCAGATATAGCCTGCATAATCTTGCCCGCTGTGCCCGAAAGGCCAATTTTAGTTAAGATTCGGCCAGCTTTTTTTGCTGTTATTGGTGTCATTTTCTTTCCTGTTTTCTCAGCTTCAATTTCTAAACCTTCATTGATAGCTTCCGTAATAAAGAATTTCAAAGCTTTAATATCTGGCTCTCCGTCACGCTGAATTAAGTTTGACCATGCCTCAATTGTTCCGTATTTTTCTTGTATCGATTCCATTACATTTAATGTAAAAACAAATGGGAACTTTTCAGTTTTAGTCTCTAAATAATTGATTTTATCTATCAAAAACTATCACTCCCCTGTTCGTCGTCACAAGTTTCATTTTTTTCGTTTTGCCTTAAAAGGCAAAAGCTCACAAATTTCACTGTTCCTCCTCTCCCCCAAAAAGTCACGCTCGAGTTGGCTAACGGCTTGTAAACACGCCGTTTTTACACCTCCTTGCGAGCTACCAACTTTTTGTGGCCCCCTTCTTGCGACTGCACAAAGAAGCCATCTAGCGCTGTGTTTGCTTCGCTTTCAGTATCATAAACCTTATGCTTTTCCCAATCTCCATCTTCGTTCTCAAAAATCGTCGCTTCTACCGACGGTGTTGTAAATTCAAGATTATCTCCTTTTGTTTTGGCGTCAGCGATAAACGGCTTAAATTTCATTTTTGGAAAAAATTCTACTTTATACTTTCTTTTTCCATTAACCAATTTCGGAACAATGTGTCCAAAGCCGACATAAATCGCTTCATCGCTGACATTGGAAGTCACAACACCAGTTTCCTCATCAACTGTTTTGCCCAGCAACTCTGCAAAAATCGCGTCGTCATCCTCATCGATTCCTGCGGTTAACGTGCCACTTTTGAATACTGAAACTTGCTCCTTGATAACGTCATCTGCGTAAAGCACGGCTTCTGAAAGATCCAGTGAAACCTTGCATTCGATAGCACCGGCAAGCGTTTTTACGGTGCCATATGTTTTTCCATCATCGTTTAACTTTGCGTATTTGAAATATTTTAATCCAATTCCCGCCATATCGTCCTCGTCTCCTTCATTTTTTCGTTTTGCCGCCTTTCGGCAAAAGCTCAATCATTTCGGGGCTCGTCCTCTCCCCAAAAAGTCACGCTCTTGCCCACTAACAGCTTGTAAACGCGCTGTTTTTATGTGGACTTGCGAGCTACCAACTTTTTGTGGGTCCCGTTTTTTTATTTGTATTTTCTTTTTTGTGAATTTTGAACGCGAATTGTTCAGAGCGACCACGCGCAAAAATTCACCGGAACGTGATAATAACCAGTCTCACGCTCAAACGTCTCCGGGCCGTTATCTGTCCAAGTGAATTTGTTTGCCTTTAAAATTTTTTTCACTTCTTTCAAAATACTCTTGAAATTTCCTTTCGAGAAAATATCAATCGTACCATAGGCCACCTCTGCATGATGTTCATCATCAAAAAAATTCGCTGGTTGCTCTTGCCAAGTGTAATAAGTTAAGTATGTGTCAGCTTTTCCGGTATAGCTCAAAAACGCGATGGGAATACGCTTTTTGTTGATTTCAAAGTCAGAAAACGCTTCCTCAATTATCGGATTAATATTTATAAAATCACCCCTTCTTTTCTTTAAGGAAGAAAAGAAGGCAAAAGAACCTTCAATTCGCACCCTAAATTTAACGCGTAGTAAAATCAAAATTGCCTGCGACGCAACTTTGAACGTAATTTCAGGACCTTGATTTTTTGGCAAAAACCTTCTGCATGGCCGCTCTTATGCTGTTTTCGCAACTCTTTATCGCCGGCCTAACAAATGGCTGCGCTGGCTGATTTTTGGTGCCAAACTCAATCCACAGCGCTTTTGACCAGTTCGGCATTCCATTTTTATCTTTGCCGTAAAATTTCACACGCCCGACAGCATCCCCAGC
>ERZ780226.3066-NODE-3066-length-10707-cov-6.819189_pt1 | contig 10707 bp, 8 predicted proteins | sample MGYA00511165_ERZ780226 | MGnify/ENA primary metagenome ERZ780226 (study PRJEB29588, sample SAMEA2152373) | human gut metagenome | biome: human gut; feature: human-associated habitat; material: faeces | place: Denmark | collected 2008/2010 ...
GGCTGCCGCGGGGACATTGATGGACGAGGATGAGGACGCCGAGGAAAAGCGGCGGCGCATAGAGGCGAAAATCGCCGCCGAAAACTTCGGCGCGGTGATCGGACTTGCGACAGGTGTGGTTATCGTGGCAAAAGAAAAGCACGACGAACATGCTGCACAAAAGGAACAGGAAGAACAATCACATGGGCAAACGATGGGTGGGTTATAGGAATCATGTACTCACCTGTCCTGAATCATACGAATGAAAGAGACAGACCAAGTCAGTCTGTCTCTTTTGCATAGGACAAGTTTCCCACAAATAAAATATTAGCACCGCGGGAGGTGATAGTTATTATTGTCCGCCCTTTCACTTACGATAGTGATGCGCACCTTGTTTCCGGCAGAAAAAACATGATTAGAATCGAAAACCTTACCCCGCAGCTTACCGCCGAGGAGTGCATGGAACAGCGGCGATGTATCGAGGAAGGTCTATTTGAGGTCTTTATAAAATATGAAAAATACAACGAAAATGATAGCTATTTAGGAGCTGCTGCGGTATGATGTACCTGTCAGCAGCTCTTTTCTATGAGAGAAAGGAGCTACAAAATGAACGCAATCTACGCAAGACAATCCGTTGACAGAGCCGATAGCATTTCCATCGAAAGCCAAATTGAGTTCTGCCAATACGAAATGAGAGGTGAACAGTACAAGGTCTATACCGACAGAGGTTACAGCGGTAAAAATACAGATCGTCCGGCCTTTGCGGAAATGATGAACGACATCGAAAATGGAGTGATCGGTAAGGTCGTTGTTTATAAGCTGGACCGTATCAGCCGTTCCATTCTTGACTTTTCCAATATGATGGAGCAATTTGGGAAGCACAAGGTCGAGTTCGTATCCACGACGGAAAAGTTCGACACCTCCTCCCCTATGGGGCGCGCTATGCTCAACATCTGCATCGTATTCGCACAACTGGAACGGGAAACCATTCAAAAGCGTGTGGCAGATGCCTACTACTCCCGCAGTCAAAAAAGTTTTTATATGGGCGGCAGAGTTCCGTATGGGTTTAGGCTGATTCCAACGACCATTGAGGGTATTAAGACCTCCATGTATGAGATCAACGCAGAGGAAGCAGAGCAGGTGCAATTGATCTATGAGCTCTACTCTAAGCCGGAATGCTCTTACGGTGACATCATCCGCTACTTTCAGGCCCACGGCATTCTCAAAAACGGAAAGCCGTGGGGACGCACACGCCTTGCAGACATCCTTCGAAATCCCATCTATGTTCGTGCGGACCCATCCGTTTATGCGTTCTACCGTGACCAAGGTGCGATCATGGCAAACGACCCTGCCGATTTTATCGGCACGAACGGGTGCTACTACTACAAGGGACAGGACTCTGCCGGACGCAAGCAAATGAATTTGGAAGGCAACCATCTGGTGCTGGCTCCGCATGAAGGTATTATTTCCTCTGACCTGTGGCTGAAATGCCGTGCAAAGTGCTTGGAAGCGCAGCAGATCAAGCCGTATCAGAAGGCCAAGAATACTTGGCTGGCAGGAAAAATCAAATGCGGAGCCTGCGGGTATGCTTTGGTGGATAAGCATTACTCGACCACACGCTCCAGATACCTTCTCTGCTCGAACAAAATGAACGCCAAAGCCTGCGAGGGTCCCGGAACGATCTACACCGACGAGTTTGAGCAAATAATCTATAATGAAATGCAAAAAAAGATGGCTCAATTCAAAAAACTCAGGAGATGTAAAGGAAAACGCGTTAACCCTGAGCTGACGGCGCTGAACATTCAACTTACGCAAGTTGAAACGGAGATCAGCTCTCTGATGGATCGCCTGTCGGCTGCGGACGATACCCTGTTTCGATACATCAGCGGGCGCATCAAAGAGCTGGATGGAAAAAAGCAGGAGCTGATGAAGCGTATCTCTGAACGGAAGCTGCACAAGGAAGCGGACTATACGGAGATCAATAATCACCTGACTATGTGGGATGAACTGAGCTTCGACGATAAGCGACAGACGGTAGATCAGCTTATCCGTGTCATCTATGCGACCAGCGATTCCATCAAGATCGAATGGCGCATTTGAAGGTTTATGATTTCCATCTTGTACGCTTCGGTGAGGGGCTGCGGCTTGCCAAGGAAAAGCTCGACGAGAAGAACGTCTACTTCGTCAACCCTAGCTTCGACCGATAAAGGAACGGGAGGGCGTCCCTGCGGACGTCCTCCCAATGTCATGCCTTTTGCGTGAGCAGCTCCGCGAGCCGCCTGCGTTTCGTGCGCTGGTCGCCCTCGATGTGGAGCTTGGAATAGATCTGGTTTACATATTGCTTGACGCTTCCCTCGGAGAGAAACAGCTTTTCCGCGATCTCCCGGTTCGTCAGCCGCTGTGCCATCAGGCCGACCAGCGCATATTCCCGCTCCGTCAGCGCGGCGAACGCTGCGGGGCGGACCGTCCCGCTCTGCCGCCGCTCCCCTGCCTCGCCCAGCGCGAGCACCCGTGCCGTGAGCGCGGTCTGCGTGCCTGCGGCAAGCAGCGGCTTGAGATAGCGGTAGTTCTCCGCAAACGGCATCACGATACCGTCCGGCGCGGCGTCGGCAAGCGCCTGCGCCAGCAGCGTCTCGGCTTCCCCGCGCTTGCCCAGCCGCTCATAGGCCGACGCGGTCTGAAGGCGAACGTGCAGCGCGACGAGCGCATAGTGCATCCCCTCGCACAGGGCGAGCAGACCTTCGCTGCGGCCGATCACCTTGGCGTAAGCGCCCTGGGCAAGATACACCTGATTTTCGATCATCTCGATCATCGGCCGGCCCGGCGCGAGGATGCTGACCGAGGCGAGGCGGTGCTCGGCAAAGACCTCCGGAATTTGTTCCATCTCGCCCCGCAGAGCGTGGCAGTAGGCGCTGACGGCGTTCCAGAGGTTGAGCCACGAGGCGTTGTGGTGCCGCAGCAGCTCCGCACGGCGCTCGGCAAAGCTGCGGTGCGGCCCGACCTCCGCGTACCGGGAGAGGCGCTGCGCGAGGAAGTCGCAGCAGAGCGCCATATTCTCCTGCCCGTTGCCCTCGATCTGCGCATAGGCGCTCTCCAGCGCGATGTGCGCGTCGGTGAAGCGTCCCTGCACAAAGGCGGCCTCGGCGCGCATGATGGTCTCCGCGCCCTGACCGTGACCGTTGGTGATCTTATAGTAGTGCGGCATACATTCGGCCATCTCGGCAAGCTCGCCCGCAAGCTCGCCCGGAGCGCGGTAGAACATCATCAGCACGGACGGCGAGCCGAAGGTCCAGCCGCCGCTCGAGCGGATGCTGATGGCGGGACGGGACATCTGCGCGCTGGCACTGCGGTGCAGACGGCTCATGGCGCTGATGTCGTTATAGCAGAGGAAGCTCATGATAAGGTCGCATTCGCCCAGCAGGTTGCCGCGCTCCTCCGCGGGCAGCTCGGGATGCTCCTCCAGTGCGGCAAGCAGGAGCGCCTTGAGCTCCAGCATTTTCGGGATATTGCGCCAGTTGAACATACTGCGCATCAGCACCAGAAGCGCGAACGGGTGCGCCTTCAGAGCATCGGCGGGACATTCGTCGAGAGCGGCCGGCACCTCCGACGGGGGCAGCGACGCGAGCAGGATGCCCGCATCCTCCTGCACCACGCGCAGCAGCGCGTCGTAGTCCCCGCAGCGCCGGTAGGCCGCCATGGCGTGAAGATACTGCCGGCGTTCCTCGTACCATGCGCCGTAGCGCTCCCGGCAGCGCCGCTGCGTCTCCGCGTCCAGCGTCCGGAAGGTGCGCTCCGCACATTCCTTCATCATGTGGTGGAAGCGGTAGGTCACGCCGTCCGGCAGACGCCTGACAAAGGCGTTCTGCGCGGTCAGCACGGCGAGCAGCTCCTCCGCGTCGGCGTCCCCGGTGACAAAGCGCGCCATTTCCGCGGTAAATTCGTCGGCAAGACCCATCACCGCGAGAAATTCCTGCTGCCGCTGCGGCAGCGGCTCGATCATGGCGGCGGTGAACATGGTGAAAATATCGGAATCACGTTCGGGCAGCGTCCCATGCTCCGAAAGCGTCCGCAGGTTCAGGTAGACGGCGGAGAACCAGCCCTCGCTGGAGTAGAGCAGCGATTCCGCCTGCGCGTCGGAAAGCTCCGTGCCGCAGCGGTGCGCGTAAACGGCCAGCTCCGTATGGTTCAGCCGCAGCTGCTCTGTGCCGAGCCGGTAGACCCTCGCCCCCAGCCGGACGATCTCTGCGGCGGGCAGAAAGCGGTCGCGGCTGGCGATGATCAGGTGGACGTTGGCGGGCAGGCGGCCCGCAAGCATACAGAGAAAGGCGGCCACGCGTTGGTCTGTGAGCAGGTGAAAATCGTCGATGAACAGATAGCAGGGCGTTTCCCCCGCCAGCTCATGGCAGAGATCGTCCGCCAGCAGCCCTCCGCCGGCGGCGTCCGTGGGACAGGCATACTCCCGCAGCAGGTCGATGCCCGCGCGGGCAAAGGCGTCCTGCGCGCTCCGCCAGAAGATCGCAAGATTGTCGGAATACACGCTGATGCGGACGACGCACAGCGGCCCGGCCTTTGCGCGCTCCTCCAGATACCAGTTCACCGCGGTGGTCTTTCCGTAGCCCATCGGGGCGACCACGGTGGTCAGCGCGCAGCGGGAGATCGGCCGCAGGCTCTCCTGCAGCCGCTCGGGTATATAGATGGTGTTCAGCTTCCACTTTGGCTTTGGCATGGTGCTTCCTCCGTGCGGCGATGTGCTCTGACCACATTTTATACGAAAACCGGCCCGCTCGCAAGCGGCAAAAAAGAAAAGAGAAATGCCGCGCATCCCTCTTTTCTTCTCTGCTGTTTTATGCGTTGATGGCCTCGTCATAGACGGCGGTGGCGGTGGGATAACTCGCCAGGAGCTTATCGCGGAAGGTGTTGACCAGCTCCTCGTTTCCGTACACGGAAAATACGCTCTGCCCGACCGTGACGATGACCAGCTTATCCGGGAAGCCGCACATCCAGTGCTTGGCCTGAATGGTCGTGCGCAGGTCGTCCGCGAGCCTGGCGACGTTGTTCGCGTCGGCGACATGGAACGCGCCGCAGGTGAAGGTGTTCAGATTCATCATGTGAACCAGCGAGGCGGCGCTGTCGATGAGCGAAGCATCGTCCGCCGGGAAGGTGAGCAGATAGCTGAGGTTGTCGGCATTGCTCGCGTCGAAGCTGCCGGGCGCGCCGTCTACGGCGTGCTCGGAATCCCCTCCGGCGGCAGGGAACTTTTCTTCATCGCTGTATGTATTCCAGATCGCGTTGAGGATCGTCAGCGCGTCGTCGACAGCCGCGGCGGGCTTGTCCTCTGCCGGGGTCTCGGGCTTGGGCGTCTCGGTCGGCGGCTCTGCGCTCGTTCCCTCCGCAGGCTTTTCAGCCGGCTTGGGCTCGGGCTTCTGCTCAGGCTGCTTGGCAGGCTCCTGCTCCACCGGCTGCGTCTGCTCCGGCTTGCTGTCCGTCGGCTCCTGCTCTGCCGGCTGCGTCTGCTCGGGCTGATCCGGCTCGTCGGGCGTCCCGGTCGTTCCGCCGGACTGCTCCTCTCCGCCGCCCTGCTCCTGCGAAGGCGTGTTGTCATCGTCGGGCGGCGCGGCGCCCTTGCTGCCGCAGGCGGCGAGAGACAGCAGCATCGTGAGGATGAGAATGAGGGAAAGCGTTCGTTTCATGCGAATGGTTCTCCTTGATAGATCGTTCTTTTGACCGCGTGCCGCGGCCCTGCATGAATAGACGAAGGAAAGCAGAAAAAAGTTCCGGATCTTTCGATATTTTTTGCCGGGCGTGTTTTGCTCAGCCCACGCGCAGCTCGTAGTTGACGATATCGAGGTAGCGGCCGAATTTCAGCCCCACCTCATGCAGGGTGCCGGAGCAGGTGAAGCCGAATTTCTCATGCAGGCGGACGCTGGCCGCGTTGCCGCCCGCGATGACGGAAACGACCGTGTGCGTGTCCGCGTCCTCGCGCGCCAGACGGAGAACGGCCTCCATCAACGCGCTCGCAATGCCGCGGCCGCGGCTCTCGGGCGCAACGTAAACGGAAAGCTCAACGGTTTGCAGATAGGCGTCGAAGTCGCGGTAGGGCGAGAGCGAGGCGTAGCCGAGGACCTTACCGTCCTCCTCCGCCACGAGCAGCGGATGGTTGCCGGTGTTGTGCGCGGCGAACCACGCCTCCCCCACCGCGCCCGCGCGGGGCTCTACGTCGAAGGTCGCCGTGCCGTTTTTCACCTCGTAGTTGTAAATGTCGAGCATCGCGGAAAGATCGCGGCGCTCTGCCGTGCGAATGTTCATCAAATGCTCTCCTTTTCAGGAAAACAGGCCGAGCTGTCCGCCGCTTTCGCCGTTTTCCGGATCATCTTCGGCCTTGCCGCCGAGCAGCGCCAGAAATTCGTCCTCCGTGAGCACCGGAACGCCCAGCTCCTGCGCCTTGCGCAGCTTGCTTCCGGCGGCCTCTCCGGCGACCACATAGCTTGTCTTTTTGGAGACGGAGCCGGCGGCCTTGCCGCCGTGGTCAGCGATGAGCGCCTCGGCCTCGTCGCGCGTGAAGCGCGTAAGCGAGCCGGTGAGCACAAAGGTCTTGCCCGCAAAGCGCAGGTCCTGCGGGGCTTCCGTGCTGGACATGTTGACGCCTGCGTTTTTCAGGCTTTCGATGAGGTCGCGGGACTGCCCGTCCGCGAACCAGCGCTGCAGGAACTGCGCGGTGATCTCGCCGATGTCATCCACGGCGGTCAGCTCCTCGACCGTGGCGTTCATCAGCGCGTCCATCGAGCCGAAGCGCTGCGCGAGCACACGCGCGGCCTTTGTGCCGATCTGGCGGATACCGAGGGCGCAGAGCAGCTTGGAAAGATCGTTCTGCTTGGAGCGGTCAATGGCGGCGACGGCGTTCTGCGCGCTCTTGAGGCCCATGCGGTCGAGCTGTGCAAGCGTTTGTACGTCGAGACTGTAAAGGTCGGACGCCTTGCAGACAAGCCCGGCGTTCACCAGCTGCTCGAGCAGCGCGGGGCCGACGCCGTCAATGTCCATCGCCTCGCGCGAGGTGAAGTGCGTGAGGTTGCGCAGCAGCTGCGCGGGACACTCCGCGCCCGTGCAGCGCGTGGCGCTCTCGCCCTCGGCGCGGTAGACCGGCGCGCCGCAGACCGGACAGCGGTCCGGCAGACGGTAGGGCTGCGTGCCGTCGGGACGCTTGTCCTTCAGCACGCGCACGACCTCGGGAATGATCTCGCCCGCCTTGCGCACCACGATGGCGTCGCCGACGCGGATGTCCTTCTCGTCGATGAAGTCCTGGTTGTGGAGCGTCGCGTTCGTGACGGTCGTTCCGGCCAGATGCACCGGCTCAAAGACCGCCTTCGGCGTCAGCACGCCCGTGCGCCCCACCTGCACGACGATGTCCGTCACGCGGGTCTCCTTCTCCTCGGGCGGGTACTTGTAGGCGATGGCCCAGCGCGGCACCTTGCTTGTTGAGCCGAGAATTTCTCGGTCTGTAAGGCTATTCAGCTTTACAACTGCGCCGTCCATATCGTAGGGCAGCTCCGCGCGCTCCTCGCCGAGACGGCGGATCTCCGCGAGCGCGTCCTGCACGTTGTCGACCACCTTGTTGCCGATGACCTTGAATTTCTGCGTGCGCAGATAAGCAAGCGTCTCGGCGTGGGTCGTGAAGGTCCGTCCCTCGGCGAGCTGGAGGTTGAAAACGGCAATATCCAGCCGGCGCTTCGCCGCGATCCTCGGGTCAAGCTGGCGCAGCGAGCCGGCGGCGGCGTTGCGGGGATTGGCAAAGGTCTGCTCCCCGTTCTCCTCGCGCTCGGCGTTGAGCGCGGCAAAGACCTTCTTCGCCATGTAGACCTCGCCGCGCACGATGAGGCGCGGCAGCTTCTCCGGCAGCACCATGGGAATGGACTGGATCGTGCGCAGATTTTCCGTCACGTCCTCGCCCACGCGCCCATCGCCGCGCGTGGCGCCGCGGACGAACACGCCGTCGCGGTACTCGAGCGCGACGGACAGACCGTCCACCTTCGGCTCCACGCTGTATTCGACGTGCTCGAGCTGCTCGCGCACCTTCTCGTCGAAGTCCACGACCTCGGCGTCGGAGAAGGAGTCCTGCAGGCTCTCGAGCGGGACGGCGTGCGTCACCGGCTCGAACTTCGTCAGCGCCATGCCGCCCACGCGCTGCGTGGGCGAGTCCGGCGTGATCTCCTCGGGGTGCTCCTTCTCCAGATTGGCCAGCTCGCGCTGGAGCATATCGTATTCATAGTCGCTGATGCTCGGCTCGTCGAGCACATAGTAGCGGTACGAGTGTGCGTTGAGCGTGTCGCGCAGCTCCTTTATGCGTTCCTTGTAGTCCATGGCGTACTCCCCTTTTATCCGGCGTTGTTCATAATGAAGTCCTCGGCGGTGGAGGACATATCCTCGCGTGTGTCGAAGTAGGTGTAGGTATCCGGCACGGAGCCGACGATGACCGTCTCGGCGACGGCGCAGCGGTTGGTGACCTTGGTGACGGTCGAAAAGCCCGGCAGCAGGACGCTCACATACACGTCCACCACCAGCCGGATCTCGTGACGCGTCTGGTTGATGCCCGCGGAGGCGAAGGCATTCTCAAAGTGCGCCGAGGACGAGCCGACCGACTGCATTTTGATGTGCAGGAGCGGCCCGCGGCCCGCGAGCAGCGGCGAGCCGGTCAGACTCCCGAGCGGGATGGCCAGCTCGCGCGTGGAGACCTCCGAGAGCCTTTGCAGCACGTCCGCGAGCACGGCGGACTGCAATCGGTTGAACTCCGCCATGTTGCTCTTGACCGCCGTGATGTGTCCCTCGTTGTCCTTTTCCAGCGAGATCAGGCGGTCGTAGTCCACACCGGCGTCGTAGAGCGTTTCGTTCACCGAGGTGTTCACGACGCGCGTGACGGCGTTCGAGACGCGCGCGGTGGCAAGGCTCGTGAGAATGGGCCGAAGCTGCGTCATCGCGGTGACGGCGAGCGCGATGAGCACGGCGCAGACAAGGAAAAGCAGCAGCCGGCGTTTCTCCCGTCCCGTCATGCCGCGGCGCATATAGCGGCGCATGGGCGTTCCCCCTTTCGGGAGAATCTATGCGCCCACGGCTTTTCCCTATTCGCCGAGCTTTTTCACCATTTCCTTGTAGACCCTGCCGCGCTCCATAAAGTTCGCGTAGCAGTCGAAGGCGGCGCAGGCGGGCGAGAGCGTCACCACATCGCCGCTCTCGGCGCAGAAGTAGGCGGCGTCCACCGCCTCCCGCAGGTCCTTGCAGCGGAGGATCCGCGGCCGAGCGGCCGCGGTCTCATAGGCTTCGCTCTCCACCACCGCGCGCTCGATGGCGTCGGCGGTCGCGCCGCAGAGAATGAGCGTCTTGACGTGCTCGACCACCTCGGGCGCAAGGGGTGCAAAGGGAATGTGCTTGTCATACCCGCCCGCGATCAGCACGACCTTGTGCGGGAAGGCGCGCAGCCCTGCGATGGTGCGCGTGGGACTGGTGGCGATGGAATCGTTGTAATAGCGGACGCCGTGCAGCTCGCGCACGAACTCGATGCGGTGCTCCACACCGGCAAACTCCCGCGCGACGCGGCGGACGGTCTCATCGCGCACAAGTCCGTCCACGGCAAGGAGCGCCGCCATATAGTTTTCCACATTGTGCCAGCCGGGAAGGCGGATGTCCGCCAGCGGCAGGACCTCGCGCTCCCATGCCGCATCGCGCAGCCAGATCGCGCCGCCGCGCACGAACGCGCCGTCGGCGACCTCCTCCTGCCGCGAGAACAGACGCGCACGTCCGACCGCCTTGCCGCTCAGATCGCGCGTGATGGCGTTGTCGGCGTTGAAGATGGCGGTGTCCCGCGCGCTCTGGTGCAGGTAAATATTTTCCTTGGACGCGATGTACTCCGCCATGTCGCGGTGCACGTCCAGATGGTTCGGGGCGAGGTTCGTCAGCACCGCGACCTGCGGCGAGTACGGCATATCCATCAGCTGGAACGACGAAAGCTCCAGCACCGCAAGATCGTCCGGCGTCATCTGCTCCGCGTCCGCGAGCAGCGGACGGCCGATGTTGCCGCCGAGCCCCACGCGCCGTCCCTCGGCCTTGAGAAGCTCGGCAATGACGCTCGCGGTGGTGGTCTTGCCGTCGCTGCCGGTCACGCCGAGAATGGGACACGGACAGACGGCGAAGAACGCCTCCATCTCGCTCGTGATGACCGCGCCGTGCGCCTTCGCCTCCAGCAGCTCCGGCACGTCGGGCCGCATCCCGGGCGTGCGGAAGACGACGTCTGCGTCCAGATCGCGCAGATAGCCCTCGCCGAGGTGCAGCACCGCGCCGAGCGCCTCGTAGTGCGCCGCCGCGCCGCCGAGCGCCGCGCGCTCCTTCCTGTCGCAGGCGATGACCTTCACACCGTTCCGCGCCAGCAGCTCCACGAGCGGACGGTTGCTCACGCCGAGGCCGATGACCGCGGCGGTCTTTCCCTTCATGCCTTGCAGATATTCGTGCAGCGTCATACACAAATACTCCCCTCTGAACATTCACAATATAAGAAATTATACCGCGCCTGCCGTATTTTATCAACGATTTCCCTGCACAAATTTTTGTTTCTTGACTTTGCCCGCTTCGTCCTTTACAATAAGGAGCGCGAGTAAGACAGGCGGTCGCGCGGCAAAGCCGAAAGGCTTGCTGTGAGGAAAGTCCGGGCTCCACAGGGCAAGGATAACGGGTAACGCCCGCCCA
>ERZ780226.3070-NODE-3070-length-10690-cov-6.089046_pt1 | contig 10690 bp, 8 predicted proteins | sample MGYA00511165_ERZ780226 | MGnify/ENA primary metagenome ERZ780226 (study PRJEB29588, sample SAMEA2152373) | human gut metagenome | biome: human gut; feature: human-associated habitat; material: faeces | place: Denmark | collected 2008/2010 ...
CCGGCGGCAGCGGAAAGAGCTGGATCTCGGTCGTCGTCACCATCCAGCCGAGCAGCGGCAGCGCCTGGTATGAAGGCAGCGTCAAGGTCGCAAGCGGCGCGACCGTCGAGAAAGCGCTCCGCACCGCGGCGGATGACGCCGGTCTGTCTCTGAACATCAAGAGCGGCTATCTGCGCGCGGTCACCCGCGGCAGCGTAACGCTCGGCCAGTTTGACGAAGGCCCGAACAGCGGCTGGCTGTACAAGGTAAACGGCAAGGCGCCGAATGTCGGCATTGCGGATTACGAGCTGTCCGGCGGCGACACGGTTCTGCTGTACTTTACCGCAGATTACACCAAGGAGAGCGATCTCGATATTTCCGCGCCGGCCTCGGGTGGCGCGGTCGGCAAGATCGAAACGATCGTCAACGCGGACGGCTCGGTCACCAAGACCGAGACGAAGCCCGACGGCACGGTCATCGAGACGACGACCTGGCGCGACGGCAGCACACTCACCGCCGAGACTTCCCCCAATGGCCGTGTGGAGACGGTCGAGAAGCGTGCCGACGGCACGACCGTTGAAACCGTCGAGTCCGCGAGCGGCGGAATCACTGCCTCCGTCAGCGTGCCCAAGAGTGTCGGCAGCACCCGTGTGGACATTCCCGTGAGCAAGCCGACCGGCAGCATGGTCGCCGTGATCGTCCATCCCGACGGCACGGAGGAGATCGTCAGGGGCTCGGTCGTGACCGAGACCGGCGTCGCGCTCCGCGCGGAGGGCGACGTGCGGCTCAAGATCATCGACAACGCCAAGCGCTTTAACGACATGGCGAACCATTGGGCAAAGGACGCCGTGGAGTTCGCCTCGTCCCGCGAGCTGTTCAACGGCGTGGGCAATGACGCCTTCGGCCCCGACCGCTCCATGACCCGCGGCATGGTCAGCACCGTGCTCGCGCGCCTTGCCGGAGCGGATACGGCCGGCGGGGAGACGTGGTACGCCAAGGGCACGGTCTGGGCGGTCGAGAACGGCATTTCCGACGGAACCGCTCCCGAGCAGCCGGTCACCCGCGAGCAGCTGGCGGCGATGCTCTACCGCTATGCCGGCTCCCCCGCCGTCAGCGGCGAGCTGGGCTTCGATGACGCGGACAGCATCAGCGCGTGGGCGCGCGATGCCGTGAGGTGGTGCGTGGACAACGGCATCCTCAACGGCGTGGGCGGCAACCGCATGACGCCGCAGGACCTTGCCCGGCGCGGGCAGGTCGCAGCCATGCTGATGCGCTTCCTACAGGCGACGGTGTAAGCGTCGACCCGCGATATACGCTATAACGAACAGTAAGGCTCCCCTGCTTCGGCAGGGGAGCCTTACTGGTTTATGGAACGGGAAACGGGTATGGAGACGCTGCCGCACCGGAGTCCGGCGCTCAGCGCGTGAGCGGGCCGGACCGGCGCTCGCCCCACCGGCTGTCGGTGTGCTGCTCCGCGGCGGCGGTCTCGGCGAGACGCTGGAGCTTTTCCATGCGCGCGTCGAGCTGCGCGCCCATCTGCGCGCACTCGAACAGCTCGCGGTTGACGTGATCGAGCTCCGGCAGATCCTTCTTGTAGCGGATCTTGTGCTCAAGGCTTGCCCACCAGTCCATGGAGATGGTGCGGAACTGCACCTCGACGCGCATCATGCGCTTTTGATCGTGCAGGAAGATGGGCGTTTCCACGATGAGGTGCAGGCTGCGGTAGCCGTTGGGCTTGGGCTCGGCGATGTAGTCCTTGCGCTGGAGGAGTGTAATGTCGTCCTGCTTCAAAAAGGCATCGGCGAGCTGGTAGATGTCTGACGGGAAAGAGCAGATGACGCGCACGCCGGCGATGTCGTTGAGATTTTCCTCGATGCTCTCCACCGTCAGCGGGAAGCCGCGGCGCTGGAGCTTTTCGGCAATGCTCTCGGGGGACTTGAGGCGCGTTTTGATGCTCTCGATGGGGTTGCGGTCATACTGGAGCGAAAGCTCCTCGTTGAGAACGTTGAACTTGGTCTCGACCTCCATCATCGCGCAGCGGTAGTAGCTCATCAGCTCGCGGTAGGGCTGCGTGTAGCTCTGCACGAGCGTGCTGATCTCCTTGCGCGGCAGGCGCGAGAGCAGCAGGCGCTCCAGAGCGCCGCGGTCGGTGCTGTTTTTCAATGCCATTGTGTTGTTTCCTCGGCTTTGTCGGTTCTCTCTCCGCGGTGTGACGGCGGAGGGGCGGGCGCGATGCGCCCATCTCAATCATACCATCCCGCAGCGCATCCCGCAAGCCCTCCCCGACATTTGCGCCGAAATGACCGGAAACCGAAGAGAAAAAAGGCGCGGGGGCCACGGCCTCCGCGCCTTTTTGCCTGCTTACCCGCGGACGGGGATGAGGTCGCGATAGTGGAGATACATGATCTGTCCGGTGTACGGGTTGATGCCGGGGAGATAGGCGGAGTACACGCATTGGTCCACGGTGGTGCCGGGGGCGGTGGCCAGCAGATTGCTCACACCGGTCAGCTTGCCCGTGATCCAGACGAGATCGCCCGGGTGGAGGCTGGCGTTGGTGCTGTCGAAGGAGGTGTACTCCCCGTCCTCGCGCTCGACCTCCCCTGTGCTGTCATTATAGCTATAGACGTTGCTCACCGGCGCGGCCTGATACCAGCCGATCTGGTGGGCGTAGACGCTGCGCTCCGCTACGATGACCGCCTGCTCGATGGTGCAGGTGCCGTTGGGATTGAGCGTGGTGGCGGTGGTGCCCTTGACAAGATCAAGCGCGTTCATAAACGCCATCGCTTCCTTCGCCCAGCTCTGCACCAGCGCGTTATCCGTGTAGGAGGCGAGCTTGGAGGTGTAGCTGGTGTAGGAATAGCCGGAGTTCTTCTCCACATATTGCAGCGTGCGGCGGAGGAAGGTCGCCATCTGCTGACGGTTCAGGGTGGCGTTGGGGGAGAAGGTGGTCGCCGAGGTGCCGGTGGTGATGCCCGCGGCATAGGCCTTGAGGACGTAGGCGTTGTTCGTGTCGGTGAAGGTGTTCGCGGCGGCGGGCGTGATGCTCTTGCCGGTCAGCGTTTCCGCCAGACGCACCGCAACGGAGCAGAACTGCAGACGACTGATGGGCTTGGTGTAGTCGCTGCCGAGCAGGGCAGTATCGAGCAGATCGTCGTTGAGCGCGAGGTTCACATCGCTTTCAGCCCAGGAGCTGGTCTTGGCGGCGGACTTCTTCGAGAGCGTGAAGGTGCCGGGATACAGCTCGGTGGTGTTCAGCGCCTGCGTTTCCTCCCACTTCAGGGAGGCGTTGGCTTCCGCCTGATACTGCGCGAGGGTCATTCCCGTGCCGGAGGCGTAAACATCCCGTGAGGTCAGATGCTGCTGGAGATAACGGTGGGAGTGGCCGCAGTATTCGCAGCTGAGCCAGTAGACGTGCTCTCCGGCGGCATTCACGCCGATGTAGGCCTCCGCCGTGGGATACTCGCCGTTATCCGAGTGGGCGAGCTTTTCTGTCTTGAGCTCGATCTCCTTATCCGAGTTATGGGGAGCGACATGGTTCGCATTGTACTCGCACTTGCCGCAGATGGAGCAGGAATAGTAATAACGCCGGGCAGATTGGCAGGCCTGCGCGTAGGTGTAAACACGGTCGGCCGTCCGGATCTGCAGGGTGTACTGGTGGGCGGTGCACCAGTTGTCCTTCGCGGCGGCGTCGCCCGCCTTTTGGGCGGCGTAGACGTCATTGCCGGAGTAGGTCTTGATGGTGTAGGGGATCTTATAGCCGCGCTGGGCCTGGGCTGCCTTGAGCGCGGGCACAGCGGATTCGGGGATATACACCACGGTCTCGGCGGTATAGAAGGGCAGGTCGCTCTGCCTCTCCCACCGGTATAACCCGGCGATGGGCAGCCAAAGGTAGGAATCCATCGCCTGAATAAACTGATAGACATCCACCTTATCGCTGAGCCAGAGCTCCTTCAAATATTTCGCGTAGCAGATGAAAAAGCACGTTCCGTCCGTTATTTTCCCATTGGTGTCCAGAATGAGGGTGCGGATGCTGTCGGTGTTCTCCAGAACGTGGTTGGCGTCAGTCATGACGGTCACACCGTTTACAAAGTTTTCAAGCTGCTTGGACTCTGCCACAGCCTGCGTGCGGGGCGTCGCCATTGCCCGCTTGGCCTGCCGGAGGAGGTCTGTTTTCCGCGTCAGATCGGCGTTGAGCTCCTCCTTCTCTGCCTCGGTATAGCGCTCGCCCTCAAGGGTCAGGCTGACCTGCAGGGTGGGAAAATACTGAGCGCTGGTGCGGATGGTGGCGGGCACGCCGTTGACGGTGGCGGAGAAGGTGTCGGGGCCGACGATATTTTCGCCGCCGACCGTTTTGTAGTTGGCGCAATAGCCCTTGGTGGTGTCAAAGGCCAGCTTGATGTTGACGAGATAGGTCGTGCCGGCGCGGAAGGCATAGCCGTCGTCGGTCTCCACGTCGTCGCCCTGCCACTCGGTGTACAGGATGCCGGCGCCGTTGGCGAGCAGGTCGATGTTGCCGCTCTTCATGGATTTGATGGTGACCTCGGTCTCCATCTCGTTGGGGTCGCCCGCCTTCGGCAGGTCGATGACGAGGTCGACGCTCTTGAGCCTTGTCGGCGCGGCGAGGGCTGCGGTCGGCAGCAGGGTGAGCGCCAGAACGAGACAGAGCAGTGCGCTGAGCAGTTTCTTTTTCATGGTTCCCTCCTGTATTTGAAATGATAAACGAGGATCGCTTGCTTTCTGCAGTATAGCAGGAATCTCCGACGGGAGGGACCCATATCGACTTGAAATGTATGGATTTGCGGCTTGAAATGTGAGATAATGCTGGAAAGAAAAAGAATGGTATGCTACAATAAGGCAAAAGGAAGCGAGGAAAGGGGGCGGCGGAATGTACATCGCAGTCTGCGACGACCAGACGGAGGAGCTCAAAGACCTGACGGAGCTGCTCGGTGCGTGGGAGACGGATCGCGGCACGCCCGTGCGCGTGAAGAGCTTCCGCAGCGCGGCGGCGCTGCTGGACGCGGCGCGCCATGAGCGCTTCACGCTGTACCTGCTCGACATCATGATGCCAGGGCTGAACGGCATGGATGCCGCGCGCGAGATCCGCGGCTTTGACAAGGCGGCGGACATCATCTTCCTCACCTCGTCCCCCGGCTTCGCCTACGACAGCTACAGCGTCAAGGCGCTGGAATATCTGCTCAAGCCCATTCGAACCAAGACGCTCTATCCCATCCTTGACCGGCTGGAGCTGCGTGAGCGCCGCCCGCAGGAGGCGCTTACGCTTCGCACCGGCGGCATCATCGTGCGCGTGCCGTTTTCGCAGCTCACCTATGTGGAGGTCAACGGCAAGCACCTTTACTTCAACCTTGCCGATGGGCAGGTGCGCGAGGTCGTCGGCTCGATGAAGGAATACGAGGACGCCCTGCTCACGCGGCCGGAGTTTATGCGCATCCACCGCTCCTACATCGTCAATATGCTGCAGATCGAGGAGCTTTCGCCCGCCGGCCTGCGTACCTTTTCGGGCCGCGAGCTGCCGGTCTCACGCCTGTTATACCCCCAGCTTCAAAAGGACTATATGAAGCTGCTGTTCGCGCAGAGGGAGGAGTGAGACGATGAGCCTTACAACATTTTCACCGGCTCTGCTGCTTTTGTTCGTATGGGCGCTTTTGTGGATCATGATGGATATCCACTTCCGGGATCTGACCAAGGTGCAGCGATGGCTGGTGCCGCTGGTGATCCTGGCCTTGGCGGTATTCAACCACGTGCTTCGTGAGCGCATGGGCTCAGAGTATATCAGCCATGCGATGTGGCTGACGATGCATCTGCCGTTTTTCCTGCTGTTTTTGTATATTACAAAATGCGGCGTGATCAAAATGGCGTTCATGATCCTCTCGGCTTTCACGTTTACTGCGCCGACCATCGTGGTGAGCAGCGTTGTCATACGGCATTTTGGCAACAGCCGGTGGATGCTGCTCGTGAGCAACCTGGTTTCCTATGCGCTTATTTTGCTGCTTGCGCAGTTTGTTTTCCGGCGCGGCTTCAACTATCTGATCAAATACGGCGACAATCGGCTCTTTCTGCAGTTTTCCGTTGTGCCGTTCCTGTATTACCTTTACGTGTTCTCGGCGCTCGGCGTTGATTTTTCCTCGCTGATCGACTCGGGCGGCTGGCTGGTGCGCTATTTCCCGTCACTGGAGGTTTTCGTATTCTATTTCCTTTTGCTGAGCGTTTATCGAAATTTGAGCGAGAAGCATGAGATCGAGGCGGAGCAGGCGGCATTGACCCAAAGACTCGCCTCGTCGGAGGAGCGTATCGCAATGCTCAACGAATCCGAGATGCAGACCGCCGTCTATCAGCACGATATGCGCCACCATCTCAACGCCATCGACGGCTTTCTGGCGGCGGGAAAGCCGCAGCAGGCGGAGGAATATATCCGCAAGGTGCGCTCGGATATTGAGCGCATCACGCCAAAGCGCTACTGCGACAACGAGCTGGTGAATCTGCTCTGCTCCTCCTTCGCCGGAAAGGCGCAGCGCATGGGCGTTCGGCTGGGCAAGCTGCTCGTGGAGATCCAAAACCCCTGTGCCGAGGGGCTTGTTATGCGCGACGGCCTGCCGGTCTCCGAGCGCGCGGGGCATGGCTACGGCTGCCGCAGCATCCAGACGATCGCCGAGCGGCGCGGCGGACTGTGCGAGTTCCGTGCACGGGGCGGCATCTTTTCCATGCAGCTCGTGCTGCCCGTCAAAGCGGCGGCGAAAACCCAAGACTGACGCAGGAGGCTGCCGCGGACGCGGCGGCCTCCTTTTTTCGTCCCCGAGAGGCAAAAAATTGAAAAAAGTTCAAAATATGGCTGTTCTTTCTAAAATTCCTGTGATACAATAAATGTTCAATTGATCGGAATATGGGAACAGGAGGGGAATTCCATGACCGTGCAGGAGGCAATCTCCGCACGCCACAGCGTGCGTACCTATTTGACAAAGCCGGTCGAGCCGGCGATCGTGAACGCGCTGCGCGCGGAGATCCGCGCGTGCAACGCCGAGGGCGGACTGCACATCCAGCTTGTGATGAATGAGCCGATGGCGTTCCGCGGCTTTTTTGCGCACTACGGGAAATTCCGCGGCGTGTGCAACTACATCGTGCTTGCCGGAAAACGCGCAAAGGATCTTGACGAGCGCGCCGGCTGGTTCGGCGAACGCCTTGTGCTGCTCGCGCAGACGCTGGGGCTCAACACCTGCTGGGTGGGTCTGACCTTTTCAAAAGCGGTCGCGCGCAGGAGCTATGTGCTCGCACCGGATGAGCGGCTCGTGTGTGTGATCGCGTTCGGCTATGGGGCCGAGCAGGGCGAGGCGCACGAGAGCCGTCCGATGCGCGAGGTGTACCGTGCCGACCGCACGCTGCCCGAGTGGTTCGGCCGCGGCCTCAAGGCGGCGCTGCTCGCGCCCACGGCGATGAACCAGCAGCGCTTCCGCTTCACGCTCCTGCCGGACGACACCGTTCGGGCGGAGAGCCGGGGCGGCAGCTACAGCCATGTGGACCTCGGCATCGTCAAATACCATTTTCAGCTCGGCGCGGGCCGCGAGAGCTTCCGCTGGGCGGAGTGAGCCGCCGTTTCCGCACACGGGTGTGTTAAGAATACGAGAGAGAAAATCAGGAAGGAAAAAATCACTATGCAGAAGAAAGCCAATCCCGCAGCGTTGCTGCCGATCCTTGAGTTCCTGCTCCTTTACCTGGGGCTGGGACTTATCTTTGAGTATGTGCTCAAGATCCCGATGGGCTTTTATTCCATCCCTATTGTAGTCATCTTTCTTGTCACGCTGCTGGCGGCGTGCTGCCAGAACCGCGCGCTGAGCTTTGACGACAAGCTCACGCTGATGGGACAGGGCATCGGCGATAAGAACATCGTGACGATGCTGCTCATCTTCCTTGCCGCCGGTATCTTCGTCGGCGTGGTGGGCCGCGCGAGCGCGGAGAGCGTGGCGTATTTCATGCTCTCGATCATCCCGTCCAGGTTCGCCGTGGCGGTGCTGTTCGTCGTCAGCTGCTTCGTCTCCACCGCCATGGGCACGAGCGTCGGCACCATCACGCTCATCACGCCCATCGCCATCCCCATTGCCGCGGCAAGCGGCTATTCCCTGCCGCTGTGCATCGGCTCGGTCATGGGCGGAGCGATGTTCGGCGACAATCTGAGCTTCATTTCCGACACCACCATCGCCGCCTGCAACGGGCAAGGCTGCGCGATGAAGGATAAGTTCCGCGAGAACTTCCACATCGCTCTGCCAGCGGCGCTCGCGACGCTCGTGCTCATCCTCGTGCTGACGCTGAACGCCGACGTCGTCCCGGCGGAGATCCCCGGCTATCACCTGATCCAGATCATCCCCTATGTGCTGGTGCTCGTCGGCGGCATCATCGGCATCAATGTGTTCGTGGTGCTGCTCATCGGCATTGTGTCCGGGTCCGTTATCGTGCTTGCCACCGGCGCGACCGGACAGACGGGCGTGCTTGCGGTCAAGGCACTGCTGGAGAACATGGGCAGCGGCGCCGCCGGCATGTTTGAAACGTCGATGGTCGCCATCCTAGTCTCCGCCATCTGCGCGCTTATCCGCGAGTACGGCGGCTTTGAGGCGCTGCTGGGCTGGATCAGAAAAGCGTTCCGCGGCAAGCGCGGCGGACAGATCGGCATGGGCCTGCTCGTCCGCGCGGATGGACATCGCCACCGCGAACAACACCGTCGCCATCGTGATGGCGAATACCATCGCAAAGGAAATGAGCGAGGAATACGGCATCACGCCGCGCAAGGCGGCGTCGATCCTCGATACCTTCTCCTGCATCTTCCAGGGCATCATCCCCTACGGCGCGCAGATGCTCGTCGCCATCGCCGCGGCGCACGAGCTGGGGTATCAGGTCTCCGCGTTTGAGATCATTCCGAATCTGTTCTATCCGTTCCTGCTGGCTGTCAGCTCCTTCTTCTTCATCGCCATCGACGGCAAAAAGAAGGCCTGAGCCATGCCCGACTTTGCACGGCTCCGCGCCAAGCGGCTCTTCCTGCTCGATCTGGACGGAACGCTCTATCTGGACGAACGGCTCTTTGACGGCGCGGCGGACTTCCTGCGCGCGATCCGCTCGCGCGGCGGGACGTACCGCTTTCTGACGAACAACTCCTCCCGCGGGGCGGAGAGCTATGTGGAGAAGCTGCGCCGCCTCGGCGTGGAGGCGGAGACCTCCGACTTCCTTACGAGCGTGGACGCGCTCATCGCGCATCTGCACGCACAGGGCATGGCGGAAAAGCTCCTCTACGTCTGCGGCACGCAGTCGATGAAGCGGCAGCTCACGCAGGCGGGACTGCGCCTGACGGACGACCGCGACGCGGCGGTGGACGCCTTGGTGATGGGCTTCGACACCGAGCTGACCTTTCAGAAGTTAGAGGACGCCTGCATCCTCCTGAACCGCGGCGCGGACTACCTTGCCACCAATCCCGACTGGGTCTGCCCAACGTGGTACGGCTTTGTGCCGGACTGCGGCAGTGTGTGCGAGATGCTTTTCCGCGCGACCGGACGGCGGCCCTATGTCATCGGCAAGCCGCGGCCCGATATGGCGCGCCTTGCGATGGCGCACGGCGGCTTTTCCGCAGAGGAGACGGTGCTGCTCGGCGACCGGCTCTACACCGACATTGCCTGCGGCGTGAACGCTGGTATCGACACGGTGCTCGTCCTCTCGGGCGAGACGAAGGAGGCGGACCTCGCCGGCAGCGCGGTGCAGCCGACATTTGTCCTCGGCAGCGTCGCGGATTATCTGAGCATTTTACAGGAATGAAAAAACGACCGCTCATGCGGTCGTTTTTTGCGCCTATTTCACCAGCAGCGGCTGGAGCTGTACGCCGCGCAGCGCCGCATCGACGGTCGGCACGAGCTGTGAAAAGTCAGCGATGAGTGAGGTGGGCTTCCCCTGCGGGTCGTCCTGCCCGAAGGGAACGAAGTAATAGTTCTTCCGGTTGAGGAGCGCGGCGAGATTCGGCGCGCTCGCGCTCAGGCCGTCGTTCGTCGCCAGCGCGACGACCACGGGCTTGCCGTTGCGCAGATGGGATTTTGCCGCCATCATCACCGGCCCGTCGGTGATGCCGTGGGCGAGCTTGGCAAGGGTGTTGCCCGTACAGGGCGCGATGACGAGGACGTCCGCCAGATCCTGCGGGCCGAACGGCTCGGCCTCCACGATGGTGCGGATGGCGGGACGCCCTGCCGCGCGCTCCACGCGCGCGATGAGATCGTCGGCCAGCCCGAAGCGGGTGTCGTACCGCACCGTGTTTTCGGAGAGAATGGGGACCAACTCGAAGCTCTCTGCCATTTCCTCAAAGAGCATCAAAATTTTCGGGTGATTGCAGAATGAGCCGCAGAGGGCAAATCCGATGCGTTCGGTTCTCATGCTTCTTCCTCCCATATTTTTTCCAAGGTCAGCTTGATGGCGCGCGCCGCGGTCTCCGGCGCGGCCTTGCCGGGCAGTCCGAGCGCGGAGACGCAGGTGAGCCCGCGCGCCTCCGCCGCCGCACGGTCGAAGCCGGGCTGCGAGGCCAGCTCGAGCAGCACGCACTCGCGCGGCAGATCGCGCAGCAGCTCCTCTGTGAGTACCATGTTCGGCACGGTGTTGAAGACGATGCGGAAGCTCCCGAGCCGTCCGGCGAGACGGTTCGTGCGGAGACCGCGGTAGCCGAAGGCGTCGATCC
>ERZ780226.3078-NODE-3078-length-10658-cov-2.376592_pt1 | contig 10658 bp, 10 predicted proteins | sample MGYA00511165_ERZ780226 | MGnify/ENA primary metagenome ERZ780226 (study PRJEB29588, sample SAMEA2152373) | human gut metagenome | biome: human gut; feature: human-associated habitat; material: faeces | place: Denmark | collected 2008/2010 ...
TGCATCGACACGGAAGGTCTGTACAACGGCGCCTCCATCGTATCCAACACCCGCCATTACGAGGCACTCCGCACGGCGGCAGACCCCCTTGACGCCCCCCGCCGCGGACTCGACTCCGACCTCCCGACCGACCTGATAGCCGCCGACCTCCGCCGCAGCCTCGACGCTCTCGGCACCATCACCGGCGAAATCACCACCTCCGACCTCCTCGGCGAAATTTTCTCAAAATTTTGCATCGGCAAGTAGGATATTGTAATCAACTGCAACAAATTAGAACCAACTATAATGAAGTCGCTGATTTTCAGCGGCTTTTTTATTTGTCTAAAATCCGGCTATGTGCAGTCGGATATAGTTGTCCGCCATATTTTTCTACCGTATTTCTACCGCGGAACATTTTCGGGATTTGCCCCGATGTCACGATGACGCAGTAGTTGACGTGTGTTGACAATGGTTTACGTGAGTAGACAAAAAGGGAAATAAAAACGCAGCCTTTATAGCAGACGGCAAAGGCTGAAATTACCCGAATAACGAAAGTTCATGTTTAACGAAAATATGGAGGACAAACAAAATGGAAGTAAAAAGAATCTGCCAGTGGTGCGGCAAGCCTTTCATGGCCAAAAAGACCACCACAAATTATTGCAGCCCGCAATGCTCCAAAAGAGGCTACAAACACCGGATGAAGGAGCGCAGAATGGAACTTAGAGAAATCCAGGAAATGCTTGAGTTAAAGAGAAAGCTGGAAAGCCAGGAATACTTTACTTTTTCTCAAGCCTCCAGACTGATGGGTGTTTCTCGCCAGTATGTCTATAAGCTGGTGAAGGAAGACAAACTTCGTGCATCCCGGCTAAGTTCGAGAATGTCACTCATCCGCAGAAGCGACATTGAGCTGATGCTGAAAACTAAACCTTATGAAAGCATCAAGCCAAAGGATGATGTCGATATAACCGAATATTATACAGCCGAACAGATTGCGGAGAAGTACAAGGTAAATACCAAATGGGTATGGACATATACCAGAGAACATGATGTGCCCAAAGTCAAAGTCCGCCAATTCAACTACTACAGCAAGAAGCATATCGATGCGGCATTTGCCAAATACAAGACAGACGATGCCTTGACCGAATGGTACACTCCGGAAGAAATCGAGAAAAACTATGGAATGACACGTGTAGCCATCCGCTCGCATGTCTATCGCAACAACATCCCCTCGAAGAAAGAGCACGGCCAGATATTCTACTCCAAACTTCACTTCGACCTGTCAAAACAGACCACCGAAGATGACGCGTCAGAATACTACACCGTACAGGAGGCCATGAAGAAATACAATCTCACCCGAGATTCAGTTTACGGTATCCTGCAATTCCACGAAATAAAACGGGAGAAGAAAGGCAGGTTCGTGCGCTTTCTGAAGGTGGAATTCGACCACATCATGGGAGCCCGTTAGTGGCTAAATGCGACCGACTGTAATTATCGGAAAATTATTTCCTGCTGATTATGGTCTGTATAAAAGCATTAAGGATTTTCGCAGCAAAAATCAGTTACAACCATTTAATATTCAACATTATGTCAGAATGCAAAACAGTTACATTGAGGACGCGCCCTTTGAAGAAAGGTATGCTGTCGTTCTATCTTGATTATTATCCGGGCTACCGGGATCAGGAAACAATGAAGACCATCCGCCATGAAGGATTGAACATTTACATCTATGCCAATCCCAAGAACCAGCGTGAACGCGACTTCAACGCTGCCATGTCGGAAAAGGCCGAAGCAATCCGGTGCCGGAGGTTTGAAGCCATCGTAAATGAGCGGTATGATTTCTTCGACAAGCGCAAGTACAAAGCGGACTTTCTGGAGTATTACCGGAAGCAGCTCCGCAAGCACGACCAGAAATGGGGATTTGTCTATCAGCACTTCTACAACTTCGTTCATGGCAAATGCACTTTCGAAGAAATAGATGTGGACCTGTGCAACAAGTTCCGGGAATACCTGCTTAGCGCCAAGCAACTCCGGCGTGACGGACAGATATCAAAGAACTCCGCTTCCGGCTACTGGTCCACTTTCCGGGGATTTCTGAAGATTCTGTACCGCAACAGGATGATAAAGACCAATGTCAATGACTTTCTGGAAAAAATCGAATCGGAAGATGTAGCCAAGGAATACCTGAGTGTGGAAGAGCTGTATTGTTTGGCTGAAACTCCGTGCAAGATACCTGTTCTAAAGACTGCTTCCCTCTTTTCGTGCCTGACCAGTTTGCGGCTCAGCGATATACTTTCCCTTTGCTGGGAGGAAATCGTTGACTTTGCAGCTGGAGGGAAATGCGTCCATACCATCACCCAGAAGACCAAGACGGAAGACATCATCCCGATAAGCGATGAAGCCTTGGAACTGATCGGGTACAGTCCCGAGAAAAAAGGTCTAGTGTTCAAAGGCCTGAAACGGAGCTGGACACAGCAGCCTATGAAGGAATGGATCCGTTCCGCAGGAATTACCAAAAACATAACTTTCCACTCATACCGCAGGACATACGCAACCCTTCAGGCTGCAGCGGGTACTGATATCCGTACTATCCAAAGCAACATGGCGCACAAGAGCATCACTACCACCCAACGCTACATGAAAGTAGTCGACAGCAACAAGCGTGAGGCGACCACCAAAATCACATTGACAAGAAAGGGCTGACTTGACTGATTCGTGCCTGTTTTATCGGTTAGAGTATGATTTTTCGCTGAAAAACATTCTCTAACCATATTTTTTCGCTAAAAATCATACTTTAACCATATTTTTTCTTAATTCCCGGCTATTTTTCCGTCATTATTTACAACGGTCTGAAACCGGACATCTATTTTTGTCCTATCATAATTCCAAATAATAACAGTTTATGGCAGATAACAACCGAATATCCATCAAAAAGACAAGCCGGGTTCTTGCAATTACATGTGTCGCCTACACAACAGTGGCAACAATATTGTACAACAATCATCAGATTGACCTGATTGACTATTCCACTCCGGTCATATTAGGAACCGTGGCTACAATCATGTCATGCGCTGCACTGCAACGCCTGTTCTGTTCTCTACTCTCCAAAAGCTATCTTTCTTTTGGCTGCAAGGAGTTGTCCTCAAGAGGAACTGTCCCTTCCGAGACAAATCCTGATACCCAGGAAGAATTGCCCCAAACTGATAATGCGACCAGTGAAAAACAAGTCGAGAGTCCATATCTTAAGGAATATGAAGCCCGTATAGAAGAATTGCGGCGCAATGAAATGGAGAAGAAGACCGCTATTGTGCATGCGATACATGAATACACCACACACGAAATGTCGCAGTTCTTATCTATAGACGATCTTGAAATTCTCCATGAGAACATAGAATCTCTGGCATACGGACAAACGGAACTATATAAACCGGTTCGTTCCAAGCCCGATAATCAAATCAAGTCCCCTTCGCTAAGACATTATGCATGGAATATCGGGGAGAGACTTGATATCCCTTTAATCGACAGGGCAAAGTTCATAAAAACAATATTCCCGCATGAATTGGAAAATGCTACAATCGAATACCTTTGTAAGAATCTTCGTGACTCAGTTCCCGCCATAATCGCCATAGATGTCCCGGAGAACGGGGACTATCATTTCAGTTGCATGCAAACTTCAGCAGACAGCAATAATTAGTTTCTGCTGATTATAATCTGCATAATATCATTATGTTGGTTTGCAGCATGTTAAACATTTAAATATTAGAACATGCTAAACGAAAAACTGACATTCAATGACCTGCCGGAAGTGGTAGGCAAACTTTGCGAAAGAATCGAGAGTCTCGAAAATGCGCTGAAAGACAATCTTGCAAAACAGGCTCCAGCCAAAGAAAACCTGCATGTCCCCATGACCGTCGAGGAAGTATGCAGCTACCTTGGAATATCCAAGTCATCCTTCTATTACAAGGCCAAGCATGGAGGGATACCTGTCATCAAGCAGGGGAAACATCTGTTCGTATATCGCGACGAACTGGACAAATGGCTGGAGACCGGAAGAAAAAGCCAGGTGCCTCTGAGCTTCGAGGAGGAACACGAGCAGATGCTTGCTGCGACAAGACATAAGGCCAAACCAAGAGAACTGTAGGAATATGGAAAAGACGAGCTGCAATATTCCTACTCCGGAGGAATTGAGAAACTACATAAAAGAATCTGTCATAAGTGTGACCGGGACATACGAACAGTCCGCTTCCGTGCTTATGGTGGATGATTCCACAATCGGGACTCTGGGAAACTTCAGTGCATCTATCGGTAAAGCCAAAAGCAAGAAGACCTTCAATGTCTCCGCTATCGCTGCGGCCGCTCTGAAGAATGGCACAGTGCTGCATTACCGTGCCTGCTTCCCGGAGGGAAAAAGAAAGATTCTCTACGTTGATACGGAACAGGGCAAGAACCATTGCCAAATTGTTCTGAATAGAATCCTGAAACTGGCAGGTCTGCCGAAAGACTGTGATGCAGACAACCTGACGATGCTGGCACTCCGGAAATATTCGCCCGAAGTACGACTGGCAATAACGGAAGAGGCAATCGGCATGATACCCGATTTAGGTCTGGTCATCATAGATGGCATCCGGGACTTCATCCATGATATCAATTCACCCGGAGAATCCACCGATGTTATATCCAAGTTCATGCAATGGACCGATGACCGGCAGATACACATCCATACCGTCCTGCATCAGAACAAGAATGACGAACACGCACGCGGTCATGTCGGCACGGAACTGAACAACAAGGCGGAAACAGTCATGCAGATAGAGCCAGACAAAGATGACAAGTCCACAAGTGTGGTGGAAGTCATACACAGCCGTGACCGTGAGTTTGAACCGTTTGCCTTCCAGGTAAACGATGATTCCCTGCCCGAACTGGTGGAGTCATATCAGCCCCAGAAAAGGCAGCCAGGACGCCCTCCTAAGGAACCGTTCGACCCGTACAAGGAAATACCTGAGGATTCGCACCGTTCCGCATTAAACGCTGCGTTTGAGGAGGGGAACATCAGCGGCTATAACGGTTACCTTGAACGGCTGAAAGAGGGATACGGACGGCTGGGGATAAAACTGGGGTACAACAAGACGGTGGAATTGGCAAAGTTCCTATGCAACAAGCGGATGGTCGTAAAAGAAGGGAAAGAATACAAATTCAACCGGGATTTCCATTATTGAGCCCCTATACCATAAAATCCCGGTGTGACATTTTTCTGTGACATTTCCCGACTTTACTTTAATGCAGGGGTGTAGATATGGGAATAAAGCAAAGCTATGGCAGGTTTCATAATACAGGTGCAATCTGCCATACTTCCTTTTGTATGTACACTGGAAACCGGACAGCATCTGCATTATTTGAAGTGAAGCTATCATCCATGCCGGGCTTGCCTGTCTGCCAGTAATAAACCCTATGGGGGAGCCTAATACCCCACTCGCCTTTCGGCAGCGGGATGAGTGCCACTTAAAACAGCAAGCTGGGCACGGGAAAATCGCTGTCGGGATTGGACAGAGTACGATAAATTCTAACTCTTTTGTAGCCAACGATGATATCTGCTTTATGCACATAGTTCCTGCAGAAGAATCGGATCGGACTTTAACCAAGTTATGATTTGAGGTGATAGTTATGGCTGGCGCAAAAACACATCATGTGAAACAGGGATAATCCAGCGATACCTTAGTGCAAGGCCTTCAACAAAAACTCTTGAATCCATTCGGTAGAATATCGGACAGTCCCATGCTTTGGCTTATTGGACATATTGTTAATTTTGTATCCCCTACTTTCGATCCTGGTTTGCTATGTTTGTAGTCAAACTCGTTATCAGAATCAAGTTACGAATGTTCAATGATCATAGCACATACTCTCTAACAAAAATTGGTTCATGTTGTGGCAAACTTCTATCATATACTCTGGTAAACATGATTTCCTTGACTGGATAATCTCTGCTACAATCTATCTTGGAAATACGGCAAACAAAGGCTCACTCTCCGGCAACATCAATTATCGCGTATCGTTTAGTATGTCCAATATGCCGCCGACCAGTTTAAGCAATCTATGCTTGGCTTGTAGCACACTGAGGGCAGATGAAAAGTCAGATTAAATCTGGAAAATCTATTGACTAAACTAAAGTTCAAATTAACCTAAAAACGAACTAAAAGAATCGATTTAAAACTTTCTTCGGTATTTAATCATAGAAATATCATAGTGAACGGAAAAAATCTCCTGCTTTTATCTTTTTATTGCATAATATTTTATATCTTCGCATCTCAAATAAATCAATCTATACACAGTATGGATAAACCCATGAATAGAATCAAAGAGGTGCTTGAAGAGAAAGGCATCAAACAGACCTGGCTGGCAGAGAAACTTGGAAAAAGTTTCTGTATTGTCAATTCCTACGTATGTAATCGACGACAGCCAAGTCTAGAAGTGCTTTTCGAAATTGCAAAAATTCTTCAAGTAGATCCCAAAGATTTAATTGATAGTGATGAAAAATAATAAACAACAATATACATTCATTGATTTGTTCGCCGGACTTGGGGGCTTTCACCTCGCCTTGCAGCAATTAGGGTGTAAGTGCGTCTTTGCTTCTGAAATTAAAGATGATTTAAGAAAATTATATGCTTTAAATTTTCCAGAGACCCCAATTTATGGCGATATAACAAAGATCAACCCGGAAGACATACCTCCACATGATATTGTATGTGCAGGCTTCCCTTGTCAACCGTTTAGTCAAGCAGGCAAAAGAGAAGGTTTTAATGACACTAAACAGAGAGGTACGTTATTCGACTATATTTGTGCCATCGTTGCTGAACATAGACCCAAATATCTTTTACTCGAAAATGTGCAAAACCTCAAGAATCACGACAACGGTAATACATGGAAAGTAATACAAGAAAAGTTAGCTGCGCTAAATTATGATGTGAAAGCTGACATTCTTTCACCACATCAATTTGGACTTCCCCAACATCGAAAAAGAATTTTCATTGTTGCTATTGCCAATGAAAAAGGTTCTTTAGACCATTTTCGTTTCCCTGTTGCTCAGAAAGGCGCATCGCGTTTTTGCGACATCAATAAGGTTATTGATGCGAGCGATACTAATATCACAAAGCTAAAACCTGAAACAAGGCTTCAACTTGAAGTTTGGCAAGAGTTCATTGACCAAACTATCGCGCACGGCGATACTATACCGTCATTCCCTATATGGGCCATGGAATTTGGAGCCACATATGATTTCAAAAATAAAGCCCCTGTATTCCAATCTCTTGAAAATTTGCAAGGCAAGCTAGGAAAATTGGGGCAACCCATAAATGGACTGACAAAAGAGGCTTGCATAGCACAGTTACCCAACTATGCTCAAACCACAACTTCACTAATATTTCCAAATTGGAAAATAAGATATATCGAACAAAACCGCAAATTTTATGAACGAAACAAATCATGGCTTGATCCGTGGATTGAAAAAATTCGCAATTTTGAAAATAGCCATTTGAAAATGGAATGGAATTGCGGTATTACGGCTACTCCTACACTTGAAGATAAAATTATCCAATTCAGAGCTTCGGGTATTCGTGTAAAACTACCCAATTTCGCACCTGCACTAAATTTGGTAGGTACTCAAATTCCTATTTTTCCATGGGTAAAATTACCCGCTGAGATTCTATCTGAGGGAGAGCCCAATAAAGGTCGCTATATGACAATCCGTGAAGCCGCTGCAATTCAAGGTATGCAAGACTTGAATTTTAGCTCGCTTTCATCTACACGAACTTTAGAGGCCTTGGGTAATGCTATAAATGTAACATTGGTACGCCGTATCGCAAAACTCCTATTGAACGATGAACAACAATAAAGTTTCCATAGCTACCAAGCCATTAGTCTATTCTGCTTTTCGTTACATCGAAAATAAGGTATGGAACGCTCTTGCAGAATATGTAGATAATGCTGTGCAGAGTTTCAAAGACCATATAGATATTCTGAAAAACATTAACCCTAATGGCAAACTACGTGTAGATATCAACATTGATATAGAGCAAGATATAATTACCATTACTGATAATGCTTTCGGTATAACTAACGAAAATTACGACAGAGCTTTTGAGTTAGCCAATATTCCATTAGACCGCAAGGGACTCAATGAATTTGGTATGGGTATGAAAGTTTCCTCTATTTGGTTATCTGATCTTTGGACAGTTCAGACTAAAGCGTATGGAGAAAGTGAAATCAAAACGTTAGTTTTTGATATTCACGAAGTAACCAAAAACCAAGAGGTAGAACTTCCCATAATCACTGAACCTGCAAATTTATCAGAGCATTATACTATAATAACCCTTACTAAACTATCTCAGAATAAACCACGCACTCGCCAAATTGCCTATGTCAAGAAGCATTTGGCAAGTATTTATTCCAAATACATTCGTGAAGGTATTTTAGATTTAGTAGTTAATGGTGAACTTTTAGAGGACACGCAACTGCAATGTCTCATTGCTCCATATTACAAAACTCCTAATGGAGAGAAGATTACATGGCGCAGAGAAATCAATTTTGTAGCTCCTAAATATGATGAAACTGGTAAGCAGATAGGTGTATATTATGCCAAAGGATTCATCGGTATTCTTGAAAAAATGTCTACTTCCGTAGATAACGGTATCCTATTGTTTAGGCGTGGTCGTGTTATCGGAAGCAGTTATGATGAGAAATTTCGTCCAAAAATTCTGAGCGGAGAAGAAGGTTCTCCTCGCTATAAACGAATTTTTGGAGAATTGGAACTTGAAGGCTTTGATGTAAGTTTCACCAAAAGTTCTTTCCAGGACGATGATGAGTTTTCTACTTTCATTGAAATTCTTAAAGGCGACATTGACCGAGATAAATCTTTAGACTTATTTGGTCAGGCACAAAACTACACCAAGCCCAAAACTCAAGCAGATAAGACCAGGGCTGCTCAGCAACTTGTTAAAACCATAGCTGATGAAATATCCAAGCCAATGGAATTACCTGTTGAGCCAATAGAAGTTCCGACGACTATCGCTAAAACTTCGATAACAACTACTGTTGTCGAAACCCCTTCTCAGACAGAGCCAGCGCAGACCATTGAAAACGAGTCATTTGAAATTCCGGCTATTGAGACCGAGGTTAAGCCCTCTGCTTCAACTTCATTCAGATTGGTTATCAATGGTGTTTCCGAAAGTTCAAGCAAAGGTCTTTATTCTTTGGTAAATAAACCAGACGGGAAATATTATGCTACTATAAATTTGTCTAATGGGTTCTTTGAACGTTTTAGAGACTGTCTTTCTTCTGAAGACAGTATTTTGCAGTTGGCTTATTTTATTAAAAATTTGGTAGTAACAGAACTTCTTCTATTGCAATCCGGCACACCTTCGGCTGCAGCTTTTAGAAATAAGTTCAATCAACTTTTTGGCCTGATATGACAGAAATTATTTCCATAACTGATATAGTACAAGACCCTCCAAAGGACTACTTTATGCCATCCATTGGAGAACGCACTATGGCGTTTATAAATAGCCAAGAAAAAATTGATGAGGACAGTAAACTCACAATAATAGAAGAAGCACAAGATATTCTTTCTCATTGTATTCTTCCCGGTAATCAAGAATCTATAACCAACATTGCTGTTGGTTATGTTCAGAGTGGAAAGACATTATCTTTCACTACTCTAACAGCACTTGCTGCTGATAATAATTGGCGTATCGTCATTTATCTCACTGGTACTAAGACTAATCTCAAAGAGCAGACTTCTTCTCGCTTGCGTCAAGATCTTCTTTTTGACGAAAACGAATACTACAAAATTTTCACAGACCCAAGCATCTCAGATCGCAACCGCATAAAGAATTTTATGGAGATAGGGCAAGAAGTTCTTCTTTTTCCTATCCTCAAACATTATAAGCATATAAATTCTTTAGCTCAGATTTTTGAAGATCCCGAAATCAAAAATCTTGTTAAGAATTTTGGTGTCATTATTATTGATGATGAAGCTGACCAAGCAAGTTTCAACACGTTTGCAAAGAAGAATGCAGGAAAAGAAGACTGGGAAGATGATGATTTTAGTAGAACTTATAGCGCAATCTTACGATTGAAGAAAACTCTGCCAAATCATTCATATATTCAATATACTGCCACTCCGCAAGCGGCGTTCCTTATTGACAATAATGACATTCTTTCTCCCAAATACCATACTGTCTTGACTCCAGGTAAAGGATATACGGGTGGTAAATATTTCTTCAAGAATACGGAGTGCAACTTGCTCTCCATTATCCCAGATGAAGAAATTTATCATTACAGCCGCAATCCTTTGAAATACCAGCCTCTTTAATGGAGGCTTTAAGGCAATTCATTATCAGCGTAGCCATTGTTGTCATCAAAGAAAAGCGTCAACCATTCCTTTCTATGATGGTCCACATTGACGGTCGCAGAGATACCAACGAAATTTTCGAGCACTGGATTTCAAATAACTTACAGTATTATTTGGAAATTCTTCGTGCTCCCCAAGGCGACCCTGGCAAAGATCTCTATATCCAGTCTCTCAAACAGTCATTCGATAGTATAACTCAATACATGGAAAATCCTCCCTCTTTTGAGGAAGTCCTTCCATTAATTCCGCGTACCATACTCAGGACACAATGCCATTTGGT
>ERZ780226.3089-NODE-3089-length-10620-cov-52.929957_pt1 | contig 10620 bp, 3 predicted proteins | sample MGYA00511165_ERZ780226 | MGnify/ENA primary metagenome ERZ780226 (study PRJEB29588, sample SAMEA2152373) | human gut metagenome | biome: human gut; feature: human-associated habitat; material: faeces | place: Denmark | collected 2008/2010 ...
CTTGAACCAGTTCATATCTATTTCGTCAGCACTTTCTATCTGGTAGCTGTTGGCATTCACGCTCTTGCATTCCTTGAAAAGCACCTTGCCGTTCGAACTCTTTCTGCCACTCACAAAGAGGATGACATCATGCTTGCTGGCAAAGGCAGCGATGTTAGGCATGCGGTTAGCCACCTGACGGCAGATGGTATCGAAACTCTTGAAGACAGCGCCCTCAACAATATGCTCCTGGCAATATTCGATGATGCGGTGGAACTCATCGAGACTCTTGGTAGTCTGGGAGTAAAGATAGATATCTTTAGAGAAATCCAGCTGACCGGTTTCCTTCAGCTGCTTCACATCCTCAAACTTCTCTACCACGATGGCATGACTCTCCGTCTGCCCCACCAGTCCGAGCACCTCAGCATGCCCGTTCTTGCCGAAAATCACGATCTGTGCCTCCGGATTGTTGACATACTGCTTCTTGATGCGGCGCTGCAACTGGAGCACCACAGGACAGGTAGCATCGATGATTTCAATGTTATTTCGCTCAGCAAGGGCATAAGTTTCAGGCGGTTCACCATGAGCACGGAGCAAGACCTTTACGCCCTGCAGTTCCTCCATCTGCTCATGGTCTATCGTGATGAGTCCCGCTTCATGCAGGCGCTCCACCTCCATACCGTTATGCACAATATCGCCCAGGCAGTAAAGTTTACCGCCCTTAGCCAACTCCTCTTCAGCTTTCTTGATGGCAGTGGTTACGCCAAAGCAGAACCCACTGCCGTTATCTATTTCTATCTGCACGATATTCATTTTTAAATCATTGTACATAAATCTTCACCACCACCTTAGCATGGTCAGGGTCATTCGTAATTATGAGGATACGAGGGTGTCTGACACGCGATTTCTTCAAGTCGGCAGCCACAGCCGTCACCTTCATCTTAACGGTCTCTCCTGGCTGAATCTTACTCTTCTTCAGTTTCACCTGCAAGCCCATCGTAAACATCTGCATGCTGCGGATATCCAGTTCCGACTTACCCTTATTGGTAATCAGAATCTCACCCTTCAGCTTCTTCTTTCCATTGAAACTACCCAGATTGAGATCGGTGGCAGACATCTCTATCTTCGGAGCCAGTGCCTTCTTGGCTGGAGTCATGTTTTCGAAACCAGGAAGAAGAACGGCTGATACCACGATTTCCTTCTCAGGCGCAATCTTATCGCCAGGACGCTCACCGAGATAAACCGATGTCTGGTTCAAGCCCAGGTCGCGCAGTTTCTTGGAATCCAGCACGAAACTGATTTCGGCAGAATGACGCGGAGCCACCTTGGAAGGCGATACGAAAGCATGAAGATAGGATGGCAGATGCATCACTACCGGCTCCAGCACTTCGTCGGTAGGATTGAAGATATGAATGCGCTGAACCGGACGGTCGCCACGGTTCACGTCATCAAACTCCACCTCCTGGACATCACTCTTGATGACACCCAGCATCTCATCGTAAGAACCAGCGAAATCTACTACGCTGCCCACTACCCTTCCCCTCATAGAGAGGATGAACGGCTCTTCATCCGCATTGGTATAGAGGCAAACCTGCTTGGTGAAAGTACCCATCTGCTTGGCATCGTATACCGCCTTGATGACGAAACTTTCGCCGGCAGCTATGCTCGTCTTCGGATAATCTACCTCCGTACATCCGCAGCTTTTCAATACATTGTTGATAACCAACGGCTTGTGCCCGTCATTCTTCAGCACGAATTCGGCAGTTACAGGCTTGTGGAACACCACCTGTCCGCAGTCTACCACCTCGTGCTGGGTTGTAATCTTCTGTGCTGATGCAGGCAGCGCCAACAGCGCTGAGAGCATCCATATATTCATCCGTTTCATACTATTCTATTTTAAATTATCAATCTATAAACTTTTAACTATCAATTATTAACTTTCAATTCATAGGTCTCTGTGCGGCCACCAAATTCCGGACTGTAGGTACACTCAGCGATGCAAGTTCCGCTCTGATAGTCGCCCTTTCTATCCACGTAATACTCCATTTCTACGATGTGCTTACCTTTAGATAAACGATCGAAATAGAAATTTGTTGCATAATCTCTTGGAGAAACATAGCAGCCTATGCTCCACTGATAACCGCTCAACTGGTTAACCGGCTCCAGGCATGCCGCACGCTTATCCGTAATCTGCACAAAGTCGTAGTCGCGGTCGGCGGTGATGATGAGCGTTACCTTCACCTTCTCGCCTACCTGCGCATTGCCCTTGCTCTCAGATTCGGCTGGAACGATGACACGGTGCACCTTGATGCCCGACTCCATGGAACCGATTTCGCTGATAGGCTGCTTAAACTCTGCATAGACGGCTCCCCAGCTGGTATAATCGCTCTTTTTGTCGATGCTCAGCTTAGATGCCTTGCCCGTCTTTTCGGTCTTCACATAGCCCAAAGTAGTGGAATCCTGCGGCATCGGCAGCAGCTTGCCATCCAGTTTCAGCACAGCATTCTCAGCCTTCCTGCTCCAGTTGCTCTCATTGCCCTTCATAAAGGCGTAGACGGCATCCACGGTGTTCACTGGCGTATCCCAAACCTGGGTGCGTTTCGACATCAGGAGCCAGCGCTGCAGTTCCTCGATGGTCTGCTTGTCGTTCGGCTTCAGCATCTGCATCGCCTCTATCACGGATACCTGGGTAGGAATCTTATAGTTTCTCCAGCTGTAGAGTGCCTTGCGGGTATCGTAGTAGCGGCCCATCTCCTCGCGGTAAACGGCATATTCGTTCACGCTCTGCAGATATTCGCCTGCCTTCTCGCGGTAAGCAGCATTCTGCTGGCTGTTTCTGGCGAGTACCACGGCAGCACGCGCCTTGCCATAGATGGAGAAATCACCGGTCATCTTCGACATCTTGTCCAGGAGATAAGCCTTATCCTGCTCCAGATTCTGCTTCATCTTTCTGCCATCCACCGAAAGGATGTAGAGATAATGCAGCGCCTGTTCGCTAGGATTCACCTTCTGCTTTTTCTCCTCCTGTTTCTTCATTTCTCTTACTTCCTGTGCTGTCTGCCAGGAGAGATAATCGATGGCGGAAGTCAGCATCCGGGCGGTTGATTTCTGCACACCTGCGATGGCATTCAATCGAACCATCATTTCGGCTACCGATGTAGTCATATACCGGCTGCCCTTCATTCCCTTCCACCAGGAGAAGGAACCGTTAGGGTTCTGCAACTTCTTCAGCTTCTCCACCTGATTCTGCAGACGGATGCTCTCCTGAGTGAGATTTTCCAGCGAGAGATGCTTCTGTACATGGTTTGTGATAGTATTGGCATAGATGGCAGACATCAGCGAGATGGCGTTCTCCTCATCCGGATTACTGATGGCTGGCAGCGCCTTCACCATCAGCCAACTTGGGTTATTGGTGTACTCGATGGTTACCTTTGCCTCTTCAGCGCCCTTCGCCTGCTTGCCCTCCTTGTTCAGGAAGAGTTTGCTCAGGTCGAAGCTCTGCTCACCCTTCTGATGCAGGGTGATAGGCAGGGTGTTCACCACGAGTTCACGGTTGCTCAAAACCGGCAGATAGTGCTGTTCACCATCGCTGTAGCCATTACCGGCAGCCACCACCTTATTAACATATACGCCTTCTTTCAGTCCCTGGACATCAAAGGAGATGGTAGCAGAGCCCTCGGCATCGATGCTGTAATTCTGCGTCTTCTGCCAAACCACCTTGTTGGTCTCCGGGTCGAGAATCTGCATACGGGTGTTGCCGCTCACCTTCTTGTCGGAAGTATTGAAGAGTTTCACCACGATGGTGCTCTTATCGCCCTCACGCAGGAAGCGAGGCATGTTAGGCTGCACCATCACGGTTTTCTGAGCCACAGCCTCATCCACCAGCAAACCGTTGCGCATCTCCTTGTCATGAGCCAAGCCCATGAACTTCCAGGTAGTCACGCTCTCCGGCAGGGTAAACCTGATGGCTACGTTGCCATTGTTGTCGCTCTCCAAGGCAGGATAGAAGAAGGCGGTCTCGTTCATATTCTCACGCACCTGCACTTTGTCAAGGTACTGTCCTGCATCCGAACCAGAACCACCTGCAAACTGCGGCATCTCCTCTACTACATCAAAAACCTTGTTGGCAGATGGAGCAGCCGCTGCAACACGGGTCATATTACTCCCACGAATTTTCATGACTTTCGCTTCCTCTCGAACCAGTTCGTCTTTCTTTATACGAACAGCCTCTACGGTTCCGCCAAGAGAACGTTCCAACTTGCTCAGTTCCACCGCTTGCATATAGGCATAATAGCTAAAGAATTTGCCATCAAACTTATCCACATCCAGTCCCTTCTCGTCATAATACTTGGTAGGATAAACGCCATTCAAGTAAGATGAACGGAAAGTGAGGTTGTGCTTCCAGTAGCAGTTTGGCAAACTCTGATAGAAGCCCAGTGAGAGATTCCAGGAATGCGGGGCTATCTGGTCGAGCGACTTGTCATAGAGTACGCTCATCAGCTGCGCCTTGGCTGGCTTGCCGTCAGGGGTGGTAATCTTCAGCGTCCACTCCTCCTTCTGTCCAGGGGTCAGACGGTTGCGGAAGGTCTTCCAGGCGATATTCAGTTTCTTCTCAGGCAAAGGACGGGCGATGCTCATCATTCGGGTATAGCACTTACCTTGCTTCACGAAACTATAGTTCAGTACGATGCCCGACGCATATTCCTCCTTGTAGGTGAAAGGCAGAGTCACGATGCTGTCGCCCAACTCCCAGGCGCCCTTCTCCAGCAGTTTGTTGCCGGCGATGATGGAATATACGATATGCGCTCCGTTCTCCGAAGAGCCCACCTGGATATAGACCGGCTTGCCATCACGAGGGAAAGTCTTCGCCGTCTGATAATACCATTCGGTGGTTGGCTCCACCGGATGGGTATCCTTCATGCTGAAAAGGGTGAATTTCTGCTGCAGGGTATCCTGTCCGCAGATTGCCTCCAACTGATGAACGCCAGATTTCCAAACGAGGGAAGAAGAGGCAGATGATGCAGAAGAAGCATATTCCTTGATAGAAACCGGTACATTCGCCTCGGCATCCTTCCATTCGCCCTTATCAATGCGATATTTCAACCTACTAGAAATCGGCATACCACTGGCATTGCGGTAAGCGAAGGTCACCGTCTTCAGACTGTCTGTTTCGATACGCTTAGGAAGATTCACCGTGAGGATGGTTGGCTTGGTGCCCAGAGGCAGACTCATCACGCCCTCGTGGCTCTCGCCGCTGATGTCGGTAACGATGGCAGAGACCTCGAAGTTGAAGAAACGGGCGATGCGCATGAAATCGCTCATATCAACCTCGTCTTTTCCTGACAAGGAAGCCTCCAGCGGAATCTCTACGTCGAAGGTTCCGTCCTCACGAGTCACGCAACTGTCAGTCTTCACCAACTGTCCGGCAGAGCCTGCGCCCCACCACCAGAGTTGGTTTCTGCGAGTCACCTGATACTCCACCTTGGCACCCTGCACAGGTATACCGGCATAGGTCTTGGCTGTAGCCTTCACCACTACAGTATCGCCCCAGTTATATTTCTCGTTCACCTTCGGGAAGGTAATCTCGAAGGTTGGACGCTTGTATTCCTCCACTCTTACATATTTTGTTGCCGTTCCATTCACGGAGATGGAATACAGTCCCGTCTGTCCCTCCTTCGGCAATTCGAAATCTACCGAAGCCGTACCATATTCATCGGTCGTAACCTTCTGTTCTGCCACCTGCTTCCAGTTGGCATCACTCAGGACAAACTTCAGTTCCATGCTCTTGCCAGGCACGCTGGCATCCAACCCCTTCTTGACAGTATAGGAAATGGCTGAGGCATGTACCTTCTGCCCCGGGCGATAGATGGCACGATCGGTATAAACCTGATATTTAGTCTCATTATCCTTCTTCTCATAATAGCGGGTACGGCTAAGATAGATGTCCCTGGCTGGCGTAAACTTGTCATTGTTGGTAGAAATCAACACCATTCCATCCACATTTTTGAAGTAAGCCTCTCCGTTCTCATCTGTTGTCAAGCGGGCATGAACTATTCGCTTGTCCTTCTTCGTCTTGAAATCATACCGCTGGTCGTAGAGTTCTATCTTCGCCCCGGCGATAGGCTGTCCGTCGGTAGCATTCACCACCACATAGCGATGCTTATCATCCGGCAACTGCTGGATCATCACCGCCAGATTGCTGACATAGAAGAGTTTGCGCTGCGGAGCGATGCCGGTATTATCAGAAGTTACCTCCATCAGATAGGCACCCAGCGGCAGATTGCCACCGATTTCAATGGAATCCTTCACCTCTTGATAATCCGGACGACCATAGTAATTCCTGCTGTAATCCTTCTGATGCAGTTTCGTGGTCTTCTTCAGGAGCATCTTATAGGTAGCCTCATCCTGAGCATCATATTCATTATCCGCCGTGATGTTGAGGCGGGAGATGCTGATTTTCAGGTTCTGGAGATTACGCACATCCAGCTGCACCCAAACCTTCTCCCCAGGTCGCAATACCTGCGGCATATCCTTCACCCGGAACATCGGTTCGGTAAGTCGCTTCTGCGCATTTCTCAGTTCGTTCATTCTCGACCATTCACCCCAGCGGCTCAGCGCATAGTTGATATAGTTGAGCTTATCCTGCGGTTTGGCATCGGTAGCACCTTCCATGAAGCGGAAATGCTCCACGGCAAGTTCGCCTGCCTCCGGAATATCCTGATAAATCTGGATGAGCGAGTCGATGGTCTGCAGATACTTCGACTTCTTCACCACTCTCACGTCGTCCTGGCGGTATTTCTCGATGAGCTTATAGGCACAGAGACAAGCCGCACCCCGATTGCCCACCTTATTATAATAGGTGTACAGCTGCAGATACGCCTCCTTGCTGTCTGCCTCGAATCCGATGAGATGCAGCAAATCGTTGTTAAAGGAACTGCCATCCACGCCCTTCAGCGTCAATGGAACATACTCTGCAGATGTATGTCGGGCAAGAAGTTCAGGCTGTCCCAAGGCCTTCTTGAAGAACTCCTGGCTTTTCTTTTCGTTCATATCACGGTACACCTTGCCCAGCACGGCATATCTCACCGCCTTCAATGCGGGGTCGTTCACCTTCAGCACCTCTGCTTCCATCCGCTTCACGTTAGGCGTCAGCGAGTCAGCCGAAATCTCTTTCCAGAGTGTCATCTGTCTTATCTCAGCCGCCAGCAGCTGCCCGTAATCTTTGGCAGCCGAAGCCTTGGCGATGATTTTCTTCATCACCGCGATTTCGCTCTTAGGCTGGTCCTTCTGAGCATTGATTTCAGCTTGCTTCCACAAGTTGTCGTATGTCTGAGCCGCTACCTGCATCGTAGCAAAGAGGGCTATCAGAAGTGATAAAATGTTTCTTTTCATAAGCCAATTGTATAAAATGTTTATAGAATGATGATAATCATCAAACTTTTCATTGCAAAAATACAAAAAAAAACTGTTTTCTAACCCCGAAACTTAAACTTTTTACTATCTTTGCACCAAAATAGTATATTTTACCAAGAAATAACATTAAAAAAACAATGGCAGAAAAAAAGTATGGTCATTTTGATGACGCCAATCGCGAATACGTGATTACTGACCCAAAGACCCCATGGCCTTGGATCAATTATTTGGGTAACGAGGATTTCTTCTCGCTCATCTCAAACACAGCAGGTGGTTATTCCTTCTACAAGGATGCCAAGTTCCGTCGCATCACCCGTTATCGCTACAATGGTGTGCCGATGGATAACGGCGGTCGCTATTTCTATATCAAAGATGGCGATACCGTATGGAACCCGGGATGGAAACCTTGCAAGACACCACTCGACAGCTACGAGTGCCGCCACGGCATGAACTATACCCGCATCACGGGCAGCAAGAACGGCGTGGAGGCGAGTGTGCTCTTCTTCGTACCCCTCCATACATGGGCTGAGGTGCAGAAGATGACGCTGAAGAACCAGACTGAGGAGGTGAAGACCCTCAAAGTGTTCTCCTTTGCAGAGTGGTGCCTCTGGAATGCTGCTACCGACATGGAGAACTTCCAGCGCAACTTCTCTACGGGCGAAGTAGAGGTAGAAGGTTCTACCATCTATCACAAGACCGAATATCGTGAGCGCCGCAACCACTATGCTTTCTACACAGTGAATACCGAGATTCAGGGCTACGATACCGACCGCGAGAGCTTCATCGGACTCTATAACGAGTTTTCCGAGCCTGAAGCTGTGCTGGAAGGCAAGCCACGCAACAGCTTTGCCCACGGCTGGAGCCCTATCGCATCTCATTATATCGAGGTTACCCTGCAGCCAGGCGAGAGCCGCGACCTCATCTTCCTGCTGGGCTATGTGGAGAACGAGCAGGACAAGAAGTTCAGCGCCAAGAAGGTAATCAACAAGGAGAAAGCTCATCAGCTTATCGCCAAGTTTGATACCACCGAAAAGGTGGATGCTGCCTTCGCAGAACTCAACCAGTACTGGGATAACCTGCTGAACATCTTCACCGTGAAGAGCGGCAACGACAAGTTAGACCGTATGGTGAACATCTGGAACCAGTATCAGTGCATGATCACCTTCTGTATGTCGCGTTCGGCAAGTTTCTTCGAGAGCGGCATCGGTCGAGGCATGGGCTTCCGCGATTCCAACCAGGACCTCGTAGGTTTCGTTCATCAGATACCTACCCGTGCACGCCAGCGCATCATCGATATCGCCAGCACCCAGTTCCCAGACGGTGGCTGCTACCACCAGTATCAGCCGCTCACCAAGCGCGGCAACAACGATATCGGTGGCGGTTTCAACGACGACCCATGCTGGCTCATCTTCGGTACCGTAGCCTATATCAAGGAGACGGGCGACTTCTCTATCCTCGCTGAACAGGTGCCTTTCGACAACCAGCCAGGCACAGAAGTAAGCCTCTTCGAGCACCTCAAGATTTCGATGAACCATGTTATCAACAACCTGGGTCCACACAAGTTGCCACTCATCGGAAGAGCCGACTGGAACGACTGTCTGAACCTGAACTGCTTCTCCTGGGACCCTAACGAGAGTTTCCAGACCACCGAAAACAAGGGCGAAGGAAGCAAGGCAGAGAGTCTGATGATAGCCGGTCTGTTCGTGGTTACCGGCAAGGATTATGTGGCTCTGTGCAAGCAGCTTGCCAAGGAAGCTTTGGAAAGCAAGGAGGGCGAAATAGCCGGTCTTGCAGAGGAAGATTATTTGACAGAAGCCGAACGCATGCAGCAGGCTGTAGATGAGATGAACGAGGCTGTGAAGCAGCATGGATGGGACGGCGAATGGTTCCTCCGCGCTTACGATTTCTTCGGCAACAAGATTGGTAGTGATGAGAACGAGGAAGGCAAAATCTTCATCGAGAGCCAGGGCTGGTGTACGATGGCTGGTATCGGTCTGGAAGAAGGACTCTGCGATAAAGCACTGGACAGCAGTAAGAAACGACTGGAATGCGAGCACGGACTGGTGCTGAACAACCCAGCTTACACCACCTATCATGTAGAAATGGGTGAGATTTCTTCTTATCCTGAAGGTTACAAGGAGAACGCCGGTATCTTCTGCCACAACAATCCTTGGGTCATCATCGGAGAGACTGTAGCCGGTCGAGGCAACGATGCCTGGAGCCATTATACCAAGATTCTGCCTAGCTATGTAGAGGAAAAATATCAGACACTTCACAAGGTAGAGCCTTACGTAAACTGCCAGATGGTAGCCGGTAAGGATGCAGCCAAACCGGGCGAAGGAAAGAACTCCTGGCTCACCGGTACAGCGGCATGGATGTGGTATACAGTATCAGAATTCATCCTCGGCATCAAGCCAGATTATGAAGGTTTGCTCATCGATCCTTGTCTCCCAAGCACCGCTAAGGAGTATGAGGTAACCCGCAAGTTCCGTGGTGGCGAATACCATATCACAGTAAAGAATCCTAGCGGAAACCAGAAGGGCGTGAAGCAGATTACAGTGGATGGCACTCCTATCTCAGGCACCATCATTCCTTGCTCTGAAGGCAAGCATGAAGTAGTGGTTGAGATGTAAATCAGCCAGATCTCATCAAGTTACGATTTGAAAGTTCAATGTAACGAAATTCTTTTCATACCCATGCCCCCTGTTTTAGGGGGTATGGGTATCACAATAAACACTTGCCCCTTTATTTCAAGGGAGCAAGTGTTTTATTTATCTGATAATCTGATACTTAGTTTTTAATATAAGCACATATTCAACAGTATCAAGAGTAAGATTCAAAGTCTCTAGCATTGACTCAGTTCCTCAATAACTCAGTTCCTCAGTTTTTTCCTAGGGGGTATATAGCCCTTATAGTTCAAAGTTGTTTTAAATTGTTATATATTATATATTATTATATATATAATAAACTTCTAAATAAAGATAAAAGTGAAGGGTCAGAGAAAAACTGAGGAACTGAGGAACTGAGGAACTGAGGAAGATTTCTTATGCCATTTTGTATCTTGTTATTTGTTGTAGATATAGTATTTAAGCGCTCAACTCTATGTTTTCTCTTCTGAAAAAGTATGAGTTGCGGGGCGCAAAACGGCGAGTTAGATTGTTTAACATAAAACTCTAAAGCAGCCAAAGGAGAATAAGAGAGGTTGGAACGTAAACAGTTGGGAATGAG
>ERZ780226.3095-NODE-3095-length-10607-cov-4.725929_pt1 | contig 10607 bp, 9 predicted proteins | sample MGYA00511165_ERZ780226 | MGnify/ENA primary metagenome ERZ780226 (study PRJEB29588, sample SAMEA2152373) | human gut metagenome | biome: human gut; feature: human-associated habitat; material: faeces | place: Denmark | collected 2008/2010 ...
CTGGGCCCCCTGCGACGCCAGCTCCAGCATCTCGTCGTAGGTGATCTCCTCCAGCTTCTTGGCCCCTTTGACCGTGCGGGGATCTGCGGTATATACGCCGTCCACATCGGTATAAATCTGACACAGATCCGCCCGCAGTGCCACTGCCAGCGCCACTGCAGTGGTGTCGGAGCCTCCGCGGCCCAGCGTGGTCACATCGCCATATTTGTTGATGCCCTGGAAGCCTGCCACCAGAACGATCTTATTCTGGTCCAGCTCCTCCTGAATCCGGCTGCCGGACACCCGCTTAATCCGCGCTGCACCATAGGCTGCGGTGGTTTCCATGCCCACCTGCCAGCCGGTCCGCGATACCACCGGGAAGCCCAGCCGCTCAATCGCCATTGCCATCAGTGCAATGGACATCTGCTCGCCGGTGTTCAGCAGCATATCCATCTCCCGCTTTGAGCCGGAGGGATTGATTTCCGCTGCCTTCGCCAGCAGGTCATCGGTGGTGTCGCCCTGAGCAGAGAGCACCACCACCACCTGGTTTCCCTTCTTATACGTACCCGTTATGATCTCTGCCACGTGCAAAATCCGCTCGGCGTTTGCCACAGAGCTGCCGCCGAACTTCTGAACAATCAATGCCATAGTATCCTCCAGACCAATAATTTACTCTAAAACAGGCAGGCAGGTGAGCGCCTGGAAATCCGCCAGCTTCTGATCCAGCTCATTTCTGGTCAGCAGCCCGGTAAACACTGCCGTTTCTCCGGTGCCAGCCGTTACCGTTTCTACATCACCGAACACCGTGCCAATCCGCACATCCCGCTCCTGAGTGCGCAGATACCAGCGCAGGGGCAAATCCGCAAAGCTGCCCACAACATCCTCACCGCCGGGCGCCCAGTCCATATTCTGGCGGCGCTCCTTATGCTTGACCGCATCGATGATATCGGCAGAAACCGCACTGGCAGTGGGAAGCTTTCCGGCGCCTCGTCCGTAGAACATTACATCACCGATGGCATCCCCCCGGACCACAATTCCGTTGAACACGTCTTCTACTCCAGCAAGCTGCTGATCCTCCGGAATCAGATGGGGGGCAACATATGTCACCACCTTGCCGTTCTCCTGCAAAATAGCTCTGCCCAGCAGCTTGATTTTCATGCCGGCAGCCTCTGCCAGCGCAACATCCTGGGCGGTGACACCGGTGATGCCCTGGGTTGGCACCTGTGCCGGATAAATGTGCCGCCCGAAGCTCAGGGACGCCAGAATGCAGATTTTCCGGCAGGCGTCAAAGCCCTCCACATCCGCCGTGGGATCCGCCTCGGCATAGCCCTTTTCCTGTGCCTGCTTCAGCGCCGTGTCGAAAGATAGTCCTTCTTTTATCATTTTAGTCAGAATATAGTTGGTTGTTCCATTGAGAATGCCATAGATTTCGGTAATCTCATTGGCAGCCAAGCAGGAGCCCAGGGGACGGATAATGGGAATGCCGCCGCCCACGGACGCCTCATAGAGATAATTGAGGTTTTTCTCCCGGGCAATGGCAAAGAACTCGTCGCCGCACTCCGCCACCACCTCTTTGTTGGAGGTAACCACGCTTTTTCCCGCCTTCAGGGCGCGGAGGGTATAATCCCTTGCCGCTCCGGTGCCGCCGATGCATTCCGCTACCACGCTGACCTCCGGATCGTTTTCAATCACGGAAAAATCCTGAACCACCAGGTCCCGGAAGGGACTGTCCGGATAGTCGTGCCGTCCCAGAATATATTTGATCTCCACCGATTCTCCGGCTTTCCGGGCAATGGAATCAGCGTTTTTGGTGAGCACCTCTGCCACACCGGAGCCAACGGTTCCCAGTCCCAGAATCGCTACTTTTGCCATATGCTTGCTCCTTTCAGCCTGCCACAATCTCAGCCTTCAGCACACCGTCCAGATTGCCCATACGCTTGAGCAGATCCTCCACGGAGCAGTGCAGCTCGCTGGTCTCCACCGCAAGGGTTACAATCGCGCAGCCGTTGGTGGGAATATTTTGGTTAATGGTGAGTATATTTGCGCCGTTATAGGAAAAAATGGATAGTATACCGGACAGCACGCCGGTACGATCCTTGAGCATCAGCTGGAATGTAATGATATGCCCCGCCATAAGATTTTGAAAGGGCATCATGGCGTCTCTGTATTTATAAAAGGCGCTGCGGCTGATTCCGGTGGCTTTGGTTGCCTCCCCCACGGTAGCAGCCTCGCCGGAATCCAGCATTCGCTTTGCCTCGGCTACCTTGAGGAACACCTCTGGCAGCGCTGCGGCTTCTACAATATAGTATTTAGGTGTCTTATCCACGAATAAATCCCCCTTGTCCGTCTATCGTGTTCATTTGTATTTACTGTGTGGTCTATCTTATCACGTTGACTGTCCGTTTGCAACGGACACATCCATAAAATATCCCACAAATTTTGCAGGTTTTTTGTACTTTCTGTCACCCCACCGTTCTGGAGGCATTTCCATGGAGCTTACAACCAACACCCGGCGAATCATCGTTCTTCTTTTGGGCGCAGGGCTATTCCTATTGGCGCTGAAATATCTCTTGCCCCTGCTGCTGCCATTTCTTTTGGGCATTGGCACCGCAGCCGCCCTGACGCCGCTGATCCGACTGCTCCAGCGGCATTTCTCCCTGCGGCGGGGAATCAGCGCTTCCGTCACCGTCACTGGCGTGCTGCTGGCATTGGGACTGCTGCTGTGGCTGCTGGCAAAGCTGCTGCTTCGGCAAATTGCAGGACTTTATGACCGGCTTCCGGCGCTGATGGAGTCCGCCGCCCAGGGACTTTCCGCCTTTGGCTACTGGGCACAGCACCTGGCGGACCTGCTGCCCGGCGGAGTTGGCGACGCCTTTTCCGATTGGGCGCAGGAGATCGTGCACTCCGGCGGCACACTGGCGGCATCCTTATATGAGCGGCTGTTTTCCCTGGTCTACGGTTTCCTGGGCAAGCTGCCGGATACCCTGCTGTTTCTTTTGACCACGGTGCTGTCCTGCTATTTTTCCGCAGGAGAGCTGCCCCGGCTTCGCGCCATCTGCCGGGAGCATCTGCCCCCCAAGCTGCTGGGCTACAGTCGGAAGCTTGGCGCCAGCATGAAAACCGTATTGGGCGGCTGGGTACGGGCACAGCTGATTCTTATGGGCATTACGTTTCTGATTCTGCTGTGCGGGCTATGGATTCTGGGAGTATCCTTCCCGCTGCTTCCGGCGCTAATGATTGCGCTGCTGGATGCGCTGCCCCTGTTCGGCACCGGCACCGTGCTGCTCCCCTGGGGGCTGCTGCAAATGGTTTCCGGAAATTTCCGTCTGGGGCTTGGACTGATGGTGCTCTATGCCGCCGCTGCCCTGAGCCGAAATGTGCTGGAGCCGAAGCTGTTGGGCGCACAGGTGGGCGTCAGTCCGCTGCTCACCCTGTTTGCCATCTATACCGGCTACCGTCTATCCGGATTTACAGGAATGATTCTCCTGCCTATTGGCGCTATGGTGGCAGCCGAGCTTTGGATCGCCGGACATTCCGCCCCGCTTCCAGCCACAGAGCAGCGGGCTTCGCAGCCTGCCCCCGGATTCTCTCCCCATACCACATCATAAAAATTTCCCCTCCGGAGCAGCAAAGCACTTCGCTCCAGAGGGGAATTCCGTTATTCTTCCGTTTTTGGATTATCCCGGGTCAGCTGACGAATCCAGGTGAACCGGTTGCAATAAATGGCATTTGGAATGCACTTAATCACCTGATCCGCTTTCAGGAACATAAACGTTGCCACCGGCGGAAGGTTCCAAACAAAGGCGCTGAGATAGCTCATGGGAATGGTAAACAGCCACATAAAGCTGGTGTCCATAATCGCCGCATACTTGGTATTGCCGCCGCCGCCAATGATACCAGCCTCCACCGGATATTCATAGCAGCTGCCCAGGGACGCAATTCCCAATACCGTCAGGAACTGAGACGCCAGCCGCGCCGTTTCCTCCGACACATTGTAAAAAGAGATGATCCAGTCCTTGCACAGGAGAATCAGCACCGCAGAAATTGCACCCAGCACCAGGAAAATGCACTGAAGACTCCGGGCATAGGGCTTTACCAGATGGATGTTTCCCTCGCCAATGGTCTTTCCGATGGTCACGGACGCCGCATTGGAGCCGGACATGCCCACCACCACAAACAGCTGAAATACCACCGTGGCAATGGAGTTGGCTGCAATGGTCTCCGCGCTGATGTGGCCCAGAATAGAAGTCTGCGCCGCCTGTGCCACGCCCCACAGTCCGCCGGTAATCACCACCGGAAGGGCTACCTTTACATAGTCCCCCAGGAAGCCGAAGTCCAGATTCAGCAGATGCCGGGGGCACATTTTGAGCTTTTTGTCGATGAAGAACAGGTAAACCAGAACGATAATCAGCTCTACCACCCGGCTGGTGAGGGTTGCAATGGCAGCGCCCACAATGCCCAGCTCCGGCAGTCCGAAATGCCCGAAAATCAGGCAGTAGTTCAGGCACATGTTGATGAAAATGGTGCTGACGGACATCACCGTTCCCACAAACGCCGTCTCGACGCTTTGCAGAGAATACATCAGCGTGTTGGACACCGCATAGATGATATAGGTCCAGCACATAATCTTCAGGTATTTCAGTCCCTCTGCCACCACGGTCTGATCTGAGGTAAACAGTCCGAGAATCGACTTTGGAATCAGCAGGGTCAGCAGGAAAAAGATCAGACCGATCAGAGTTCCGAATTTCAGTCCCACCGAGGTAATGCGGCGAATGGGGTCCACCTGCCCCTTGCCCCAATACTGCGCCCCCAGCACTGCAACGCCGGTGCCAATGCCCACCACAAAGGACTGGAGCATGAACTGGATCTGGTTGACCAGCGTTGCACCGGACAGCGCCAGCTCCGTATAGGTGCCCAGCATGATGTTGTCCACCATGTTGACCATCAGTGCCGCCAGCTGCTGGAGCGAGATTACAATCAGCAGCGGAAAAAATGTTTTGTATAAGTTCTTGTTCTGAAACAGCCGCAACGTTTTTGCCTCCTTGTCGCACGTATCAAGCTTCGTTGTTCGTATGTGCGGCACATTGTATCAAACGTATCCGTTTTCCCCAGCACCGGCGAAATGCGCCTCAAAATCCGATGCCGCTATCGCTGTCTCAGCAACACTCCTTAGCTCCCACCGCACTCATGTAGAGCGTCCTAAATCCAATCCGTCGGAGACACTTTACTCCCCCGCTGGGCACAGCAAACGTCAGATAGTGCGCTTCTAATCCAATGCCGTCCGCAGGACACCTTATTCCCCCGCTGGTACGCCAGAAGCGGATTCACAAAGAACATGCCGGTGGCATGTTCGACTGAATCCGTCCCTTCCCAAAAATTCAAGCCTAAAGCGATGAATTTTTGGCGGCGTTGCCAGGAAGCCGTAATCAGGTAAAAGGAAACCGGAAACCTGTTGGCTTCCGGTCTCTGCATTCTATGGTACGCCAGAAGGGACTCGAACCCCCGACCTACTGATTCGTAGTCAGTCACTCTATCCAACTGAGCTACTGGCGCATACGCACTTCTCTCAAATGCTTGAATATAGTACCACATCTCTTAAAAAAATGCAAGTGCTTTTTTCGCTTTTTCCAACTTTTTTATCTTCCCCTCCGCGCCGCCTTGACAGCCCCGGTGTTTCTGGTGTAAAATGTCCACCATAAGGAGACGCTGGATATGGATAATCTGGATTTGAATACGCTCCCCGAGCTGCTGCTTCCGTGGTATCGGGAAAACCACCGCTGCCTGCCATGGCGGGAAACGAAAGAGCCTTACCATATCTGGCTGTCGGAAATCATGCTCCAGCAGACACGGGTGGAAGCCGTTAAGGGCTACTACGCCCGCTTCCTCGCCGCTTTGCCCACCGTGGAGGCTCTGGCAAACTGTGATGACGACGCTCTGCATAAGCTGTGGGAGGGACTTGGCTACTACAGCCGGGTGCGGAATCTGAAAAAGGCGGCGCAGGTCATTCAGGAGCGCTACAACGGCCAATTTCCCAGGGAATATGATGCGGTTCTGGCGCTGCCCGGTATCGGTGAGTATACTGCGGGCGCTGTCTGCTCCATCGCCTTTGACCTCCCCGTCCCGGCTGTGGACGGCAATGTGCTGCGGGTTTTCTCCCGGCTGACGGATGACTCCGCCCCTATCGATCTGCCCGCCGTGAAAGCCAGCGTCCGGGAAAGGCTTGCCGCCATCTATCCGAAAGAAGCCGGTGACTTCACGCAGGCGCTGATGGAGCTGGGTGCCACCGTCTGCGGCCCCAACCGAAAACCGGAATGCGGCAGCTGCCCTTGTCGGAAAATTTGTCTCGGATATCAGCGTGGCACCGCGGAAGCCCTCCCTGTCAAGTCCCCCAAGCGGGAGCGGCGGCAGGAGGACAGAACCGTGTTCATTCTGCAATGCGACGGGAAATATGCTCTGGAAAAGCGCCCGGGCAAAGGGCTTCTCGCGGGGCTGTGGCAGTTTCCCAATGTGGCCGGACATCTGGATACAGCTCACGCGCTGGCCGAGGTGGAGCGGATGGGGCTTCGTCCACGGGAAATTCTGCGGGAGGTTTCGAGAAAGCACATTTTCACCCATATCCAGTGGAATATGAAGGGAATTTATCTGGAAGTTGCCGAAGTATCCGGCGGCTTTTCATGGTTCACGGCAGAGCAGATCGACGCGCAGGCGGCGCTGCCCACGGCATTCCGCCTGTTTTGGGAGGAGAAAGAGAGAGATGTTTGATTTTCACATTCATTCCCGGGTTTCCTTTGACGGCCACGACACCGGCCGCGCCTTGGCGCAGGCGGCGCTGGACGCCGGGTTGAAGGAAATCTGCTTCACCGACCATCTGGACTACGACCCCACCGGGCAGATGGGCGACCTGACCTTCCGCACGGAGGTCTACAACGCAGAATACGACCGTCTTTCGCTTCCCGGGCTGACCATCCGGCGGGGCGTGGAGTTCGGCCTTACCCGGGATAATCAGGCGCAGTTCCGGAAAGACCTTGCCCGGCGTCCCTTTGATTTTGTCCTCGGCTCCATCCATTTTGTGGACGGGCTTGACGTGTATTTTGAGCCGTTCTGGCAGGGGAAGACCGTTTATCAGGTGGAGCAGCGGTATCTGGAGGAAACGCTGGCCTGTGTTCAGGTTCATGAGGATTTCGACGTACTGGCACATCTGACTTATATCAGCAAGCCCCCCTGTCACCCCACACACGCGCCCCTGTCCTACGTTGCCCACCGAGAGGTCATCGACGAAATTCTCCGGGTTCTGGCCGAAAAGGGCAAGGGGCTGGAAATGAATACCAGCGGCGTTGACCGCTGCGGCGATTTTCTTCCCTCCGCCGACATTTTCCGGCGCTTCCGGGAGCTGGGCGGCGAGATCGTCACCGTCGGCTCCGACGCCCACCGCTGCAACCGGGTGGGGCAGTATACGTTCCGCGCCTGTGAGATTCTGAAAGACATTTTCGGGTACGTCTGTACCTTCGAAAACCGGCAGCCGATTTTTCATAAACTGTGATATAAGCGCAAAACGCCCCGGGCAGAAGCCCGGGGCGTTCGGTTTCACATTAAAGCACCCGATCTACTTTCTTTTCTGACCGGATCATGGCAAACGCCATACCGGCCACAATTATGTATCCCACCAGTGAAATGGCGGATGCCTCAACGCCAAATTCGCCGCCCGTAACTGCAAATAATTTAGAGTCAAGAACGTACGTCATTACGGAATATTCATCCGCTTTTTCCCCGATGGCCAGTCCTCCGCCGATTATCACAATATTCCAGACGGCATGTACCACTCCGCTGTTCCAGACGGAGCCGCTTTCGATTGCAATCAAGGAAAACATAACACCGACCATCGTACCGGCAAGAATGACCAGCAAGCAGCTGCCTACCGAAAAATTCATCCCCAGAATATGCACAAAACCAAATAATATCGAGGGGACAATAACCGCCGCCTTAATATTCCACTTTTTCTTTAATACATTCAGAATAACACCTCTGAATACCATTTCTTCAACAAATCCAGCCGCAATTCCGGTAAACGCAATGCCCGCGCTTAATGTATTGAAAATTTGCGTTCCGCTCATATTTGACGAAACGTATTGACCGCTGAACGCCAGAAGATAGCTTCCTTTGACCAGGGACGGCAATAATACAGCCGTCAGAATCCATCTCTTTTTAACGGCAAATTCCGGCATCCCCAGCTCCGCCATAGGCAGCTTCACAATTTTGGCGGCAAAGATTTTCAGGAAAGCATACGCCAATCCGGCATATAAAGCCCCCGCAATTATATTGCAGACTCCGGACGGGACTTTTATCAGGCCAAACGCGGCTGCAATGCCCTGGGCGATAAGCTGCGAAATAAGTAAAATGAATATTGCAGCAAATGAATCGCCGATGGCTTTCTTTGTACTCATTTTGCGTCCACCTCTACATCAGATACCGTAAGGGTAACGGCGATTCCCGCATTGCACTCAGCATTTCTGAAATCGTCCGTTACATCCGTAACGCGCATACTGTTCGCGGTTGTCCCGATTTTGACCCAAAGAGGGATTTCTTTATTCAGCACAATCGGCACCTCCCGGTCAATTCTTGTCCCGCCGATCCCTGTGGATTCGTCAAATGGCGTGTCTACAGTCGGGAAGCTATACTTAACATGGCCGTTTTCATCGATGGTATATAAATCACAGCCGGTTTCCGTCAGTCTCACAGCTATTCTCCCGGTTACATGGTCAATGTTTCCAGCCGTTGTTCCGTCTTCGAACCATTCGCCGTCACGATAGACCCAAATCGATACTGCATAGGATTTCGCAGTTTCATCAAACGAAATGTCGAAGAACTGGATTTCATCATCAAACAGGCTGAGAACATCCTGGGTTTCCTCCGAAAAATCGCTTGGCTTTATATACATTACAGACTGCTTATTCTGTGAACACGCGCATAATGCAAAAATAAGCAATCCCGCAAGCAGCATACATGTTATTTTCTTCATGTCGTACTCTCCCTTCTTGTCGGGCTTCACTATACCATATATCTGCATAAATTTCAACAGCAGCCACGGCAGGACAAACCCGCCGTGGCTGTCGTTCTCTTTTATCCCTCGTAGGTCGCGGCCATGTCTTTGTAGAAGGCCATCATTTCTTCTTCGGTGTCGAAATTGGCTACGTACATCTGGTTCGCCATGGCGCCGGAGAGGGCGTCGGGAATGCGTCCCCACATGACCATCTTGCTGCCATACTTCATCATGACCTCGTAATCGTCCAGCTTGTAGCGCCGTCCGTCCCGGCGGCCGTAGAAGGCGCAGAAATGGTGCGCACCGATGGGCTTGGTGTTGCAGTCAAAGGCCACCATGTCCGCCCAGATCTTGTACACGTCGGTCTCCTGGGAGTAGTTGTACATCTCGGGGGTATAGCCGCCGGAGGGGCGCATGTTGACCTCCAGACCGATCACGTCCCCCTTCTTGCCCAGTCCCGCCTGATCTTTGTTCAGGACGAAGAATTCCAGATGGACGAAGCGGCTCTTAACCCCGAAGGCTTTCACGGTGGCAAGTCCGGCCTTGCGGATCTTCTCCGGAAGCTCCTTTACCAGATAATACACGGAATCGCCCTGCGTATTCACGATGTCCATGATGGACAGGGGCGTGATATTGCCGGACTCGAACAGCATCTGCCCCTTGGAGTCCACAATGCCGTCAAAGGTCTGGACATAGCCGTTGACGAACTCCTCCATGATGTACACGGCGTCGTCCTTATTGCTGATGAACCACTGGACGTCCTCGTCGGATTGCAGCTTGTAGGTGTTGCAGGCGCCCACGCCGCTGTCCGGCTTGACCACCACGGGATAGCCCACGGTGTGGGCAAATTCCAGCGCGTCCTCCAGCCCCTCCACCAGATGATACCGGGCGGTGGGGATACCGGCCTTGGCGTAATACTTCTTCATGCAGGACTTGAACTTGATCTTGTCCATCTCGTCCAGCTTGGGGCCGGTGGTGATGTTGAATTCGGTGCGCAGCGCCGCATCCCGCATCAGCCAGTATTCGTTGTTGCTTTCCAGCCAGTCGATCCTGCCGTGCTTGTAGGTCAGAAACGCGACGGCGCGGAAAACCTCGTCGTAATTTTCGAGCGAGGAGACCTTGTAATATTCGTTCAGTGAGCCGCGCAGCTCCGGCATGAGCTGGTCATACGGGCAATCGCCGATGCCGAGGACGTTCATGCCGTTCTTTTTCAGCTCGGCACAGAATTTCCAGTAGTTTGTCGGGAAATTCGGGGAGATAAAGATAAAGTTTTTCATGGAAACGCTCCTTTGGTCAGCATGAAGATGATTGATGAATACAGATTTAAGCGGGTTGGCGTCATCCGACTCCTTCAGTCACGCCTTCCGGCGTGCCAGCTCCCTCAAGGAGGGAGCCTTTTTTGGCGTTAAGAAGCGGTCATGCAAGCATAACGCCGCCTGTTTCGCGGAACGTTTGAAATCGTCGCCGCCTGTGGCGGGTTCAAGGCGATGAAAAAATGCCGAAGGTTGTCACAACGAAGCTGCGACGGAAGGAGTTTATCGTTTGCCGAGCAGGAAGGGCAGGTAATACTCGACCTGCTTATACCACCAGC
>ERZ780226.3099-NODE-3099-length-10603-cov-4.189704_pt1 | contig 10603 bp, 8 predicted proteins | sample MGYA00511165_ERZ780226 | MGnify/ENA primary metagenome ERZ780226 (study PRJEB29588, sample SAMEA2152373) | human gut metagenome | biome: human gut; feature: human-associated habitat; material: faeces | place: Denmark | collected 2008/2010 ...
AGAAAGGATTGACAGCTGTCTGAGCGGCAGCGAGTTTGTCAATCCTTTCTTTGCTTTTAGCAGTCTGTTGTTTTTCCTAGTATGAACAGTATGCGTAACCCTGAATCAGCGTTCCTGCCTCCATCTTCTAACAAGTAATTATGCTTAACATCATAGTCGCTGTTTTCGTCCGCATATCCGAAAAACAATCTCTACGTCAAATTTCTATTTCTCCAGATTTTTAAACGCCGTCGACAGCATCAGTTTAATACGATTCAACTGATTTACTTCACTTGCGCCCGGATCGAAATCGATTGCTACGATGTTGGATTCAGGGTGTCTGCGGCGGAGTTCTTTGATAACTCCCTTACCTACAACATGGTTTGGCAGGCAGGCAAATGGCTGGGTGCAGACAATATTTCCGGCACCGCTGTGAATGAGTTCGAGCATCTCACCGGTCAGGAACCATCCTTCACCGGTCTGATTTCCGAGAGATACGATCTCTGAAGCCATTTTTGCAAGATCTTCAATGTGAGCCGGCGGATCAAAGTGTTTACTTTCTGCAAATGCTTTGGAAGCCGGAGCACGGAACCATTCCAGAGCTTTGATTCCAAGATTTCCTGCTGTTGCTTTGGACTTCTTCATTCCCAGATGGGAAACTTTGAAGTTCTGATTGTAGAAGCAGTAGAGCAGGAAGTCGAGAAGATCCGGAACAACTGCTTCGGCGCCTTCGCTTTCCAGAAGCTCTGCCAGATGATTGTTGGCAGCCGGAAGGAATTTAACAAGGATTTCTCCAACGATTCCAACACGTGGCTTCTTGATATCAAGTGTCTCGATATTATCAAAATCATTGATGATCTCTTTACAAAGCTTCTTAAATCTCTTACGGGATGGATATCCTTCGGACACAAACTTCTTAACAACTTCAGCCCATTTGCGGTGAATCTTATTTGTAGTTCCCGGTACGGCCTCATAAGGACGCATACGGTAAACGCATTTCATAAAGATATCTCCGAATACTGCTGCGTAGATTCCGCGGAGAACCAGTGCAGGAGAAAGTTTGAATCCAGGATTATCTTCCAGTCCACTTAAGTTAAGTGAGATAACCGGAATATGCTCCATGCCGGCTTTCTTAAGTGCACGACGGATAAATCCGATATAGTTCGAAGCACGGCAGCCACCACCAGTTTGTGTGATGATAACAGCTGTATGATTCAAGTCATATTTTCCGGATAACAGTGCATCCATGATCTGACCGACAACGATCAGAGAAGGGTAGCAGGCATCGTTATTTACATATTTTAATCCCATATCGACAGCCTGTTTGTTATCGTTAGGAAGAACATCGATGTTGTATCCGGCAGCGCGGAAAGCAGGCTCAAGTAGTTCAAAATGAACCGGAGACATCTGCGGACAGAGAATTGTATAATCCTTACGCATTTCTTTTGTAAATGTAACCTTTTCGATAGAAGCCGGACGAATGGTACGTTTTTCCTGTTTCTTTTCACGCACACGGATTGCGGCGAGAAGAGAGCGTACGCGGATTCTTGCAGCTCCAAGATTATTTACTTCATCAATCTTCAAAGTTGTGTAGATCTTATCTGAATTTGTAAGGATCGCAGCAACCTGATCTGTTGTAACAGCATCCAGTCCACATCCGAAGGAGTTGAGTTGAATCAGATCAAGATTCTCTGTTGTTTTTACATAATTTGCGGCAGCATACAGTCTGGAGTGGTACATCCACTGATCCATAACATTCAGAGGGTGCTCTGCCGGATTCAAATGAGAGACAGAGTCTTCTGTAAGTACTGCAATATTGTAGGATGTAATCAATTCAGGAAGACCATGATTCACCTCCGGATCGATATGGTATGGACGACCGGCAAGTACGATACCGCGGTTTCCTGTTTCATTTAAGAAACGGATTGTTTCTTCCCCTTTATTTCTCATATCCTGACGACAGGCAGCAAGTTCATTCCATGCGTCATGGACTGCTGACTTGATTTCGCTTTCGGAAAGAGAGAACTTCTTACTTAATTCTTCTACAAGACGATAAGAAATCGTCTCTTCACTTTCAAAATTCAAGAATGGATGGATAAAATCAACTTCTCCGTTGACGATCGGGTCCATGTTATTCTTGATGTTTTCCGGATAAGAAGTAACGATCGGACAGTTGTAGTGATTATCAGAATCAGCAAATTCTTTCCGCTCATACGGGATTGAAGGATAGAAAATGTGTTTCACTCCCTGATTGATCAGCCACTGTACATGTCCGTGCGCCAGTTTCGCCGGATAACACTCGGATTCACTTGGAATAGATTCAATACCAAGTTCATAAACCTTTCTTGTGGAAGCTGGTGACAGAACAACACGGAATCCAAGTTTTGTAAAAAATGTGAACCAGAACGGATAGTTCTCGTACATATTCAATACGCGAGGAATACCGATTGATCCGTGTTTTGCCTCTTCTTCGGAAAGCGGTTCATAATCAAAATAGCGATGCAATTTATATTCAAATAAATTCGGCATCTGATTTTTTGATTTCTCTTTTCCAAGTCCGCGCTCACAGCGATTTCCTGTGATGAATTTACGTCCACCACTGAAATGGTTGATCGTCAGACGGCAGTTGTTTGTACATCCACGACATTTTGTCATTGTTGTGGAGTATTCAAGGGAACGGATGTCATCAATGGAAAGCATTGTTGTGCCTTCGCAGTCAACATAACGTTCACGGGCAATCAGAGCTGCACCGAATGCACCCATGATTCCGGCAATGTCCGGGCGGATCGCTTCACAGTTCGCGATTTTCTCAAAGCTTCGAAGAACTGCATTATTATAGAAGGTACCTCCCTGAACAACAATATGATTTCCAAGTTCGGATGCATCAGATACTTTGATTACCTTGAACAGGGCATTCTTGATAACAGAATAAGCAAGTCCGGCTGAGATATCAGCAACAGACGCCCCCTCTTTCTGTGCTTGTTTTACTTTGGAGTTCATAAACACAGTACAACGTGTTCCGAGATCGATCGGGTTCTGTGCATAAAGTGCTTCGTGAGCAAAATCCTCTACAGAATAATTCAGAGATTTTGCAAATGTCTCAATGAAAGAACCGCATCCGGAAGAGCAGGCTTCGTTCAGCTGAACACTGTCGACAGTCTGATTTTTGATTTTGATACATTTCATATCCTGACCGCCAATGTCCAGAATACAGTCTACATCCGGTTCAAAGAAGGATGCTGCATAATAATGAGAAACAGTTTCAACTTCTCCTTCATCAAGCATCAGAGCAGCTTTGATCAGTGCTTCGCCGTATCCTGTGGAACAGGAATGAACAATCTCTACACCCTCAGGGAGTTGATCGTAAATATCTTTGATCGCTGTGATCGTTGTACCAAGCGGATCCCCGTCGTTGTTGTGATAGAAGGAATAAAGAAGTGTTCCGTCTTCACCAACGAGAGCTGCTTTTGTAGTTGTTGAACCGGCATCGATTCCAAGAAATGCTTTTCCTTTGTATGAGGCAAGATCTTTTACCGGCACCTGATGCTTTGCATGGCGGGAAATAAATTCCTCGTAATCAGCAGTTGTTGCAAACAGTGGATCCAGACGTTCCACTTCGAAATCCATTTGGATTTTATTCTCGAGACGATTCTGCATATCACGCAGTTCCATCGGAGTATCTTTTTTGGAATTCAGTGCGGAACCAATCGCAGCAAACAAATGTGAGTGATTTGGTGCGATAATATGTTCATCATCCAGTTTTAATGTGCGGATGAATGCTTCTCTTAATTCTGAGAGGAAATGAAGTGGACCTCCTAAAAATGCAACATGACCACGGATCGGTTTTCCACAGGCAAGACCACTGATGGTCTGATTCACAACAGCCTGGAAAATGGATGCGGCAAGGTCTTCCTTAGCAGCACCGTCATTGATCAGTGGCTGGATATCTGTCTTGGCAAATACACCGCAGCGCGCAGCGATAGAGTATAATGCTTTGTAATTTTTAGCGTATTCATTCAGACCGGAAGCATCTGTCTGAAGAAGAGATGCCATCTGGTCAATGAAAGAACCTGTACCACCGGCACAGACACCATTCATACGCTGTTCTACATTTCCACCCTCAAAATAAATGATCTTCGCATCTTCTCCACCAAGCTCAATTGCTACATCTGTCTGAGGAGCGTAATCCTGTAGTGCAGTGGAGACTGCAATTACCTCCTGGACAAATGGAACACCGAGATGTTTGGCAAGTGTCAGGCCACCGCTTCCTGTGATGACAGGAGAAACCTGGATTGGTCCAAGCTTATAAAGCGCACGGCCGAGCAGATCGGAAAGCGTCTCCTGGATATTAGCGAAATGGCGCTCATAATCAGAGAAGAGGACTTCATTTTCATCATTAAGAATTGCAATTTTTACTGTTGTGGAACCAATGTCGATTCCTAAAGTATGTAGATTTTTTGCGTTCATAATTAATATCCCCAATCTTTTGTAATTCAGTTAATTTGTCAAATTTATATGAGTTACTACCTATTAAATGCGTTTGTTAGCTCGCAATAAATAACATTATACGACAAGATTCTCAAAAAGACAATGGTCATTGTAGTGTAGTAAGTGTGAAGAAATGAGCTGCAATATGGCAAAATGTCTAAGTAGAAAGGAACGGAAAATATCATATTCTTGTTAAAAGTGTATTAATATAAAAACAATCGTTTGACAAAACAAGTCTTCCCTTGTACAATTACTGCTATACAAAGATGTGAGTGCTGGCCACACGTAGTGGACAGTAATATAAAATGAAAATAGAAGGAGAATACAAGTTGAACTGGCTTGACAAATTAGAAAAAAAATTAGGTCGTTTTGCAATACCGAATCTTACGGTGTATCTGCTGGCCGGGTATGTGATAGGTTTCGCTATTTATTATTTAGCACCGGGACTTTTAGGATGGCTTACACTGGAACCGGCATATATTTTAAGAGGACAGATCTGGAGGATTATTTCCTGGGTATTGATCCCACCGACAGGAAGTTTGATTTCTTTACTGTTTCTAGTATTATTGTACTATTCTCTTGGTTCTGCACTTGAGAGAACCTGGGGAACATTCCGCTATAATGTATACATTTTTTCAGGAATACTTTTTACAGTGATCGCAGTATTCATACTGTATGGTGTGTTTTATCTTATCTATGGAATTGAACTTCCACTTTCAAGTATCGGATTGATCAGCACGAACTACATTACAATGTCTATCTTTTTGGCATTTGCTTCCATCTATCCGGATATGGAAGTTTTACTCTATTTTATTTTACCGATTAAGATGAAATGGATGGCTTTCGTATATGTAGCAATGGCACTGTATTATTTCTTTACAGGAAGTCTCGCAACGAAAGTTGCGATTGCGGCATCCTTATTGAACTTTGTTATCTTTTTCCTGTCCAGCAGGAATATGAAGCGTTTCAGTCCGAAAGAGCAGGCGAGAAAAGCAAAGTTTAAACAGCAGACGAGACCACACATGACTTATGCGAATGGGGCAAGACACCGTTGTGCAGTCTGCGGACGTACAGAACTTGATGATCCGACATTGGAGTTCCGTTTCTGTTCAAAATGTAATGGAAACTATGAGTATTGCCAGGATCATTTATTTACACATGAACATGTAAAGTAGAAAATGAGAATTGTGTAACGCATATTTTCATAGTTTACCGGAGATGAGGTATGGCAGTGCAGTGTATCAGATCAGAGTTGCAGCCGAAAGTGATACAGTGCAGCTTCGCTCCAGGTGTATAGGAACTTTATGGTTATATTTTTTAAAGGAGAGATTGACTTAGTATGAAAAAAACAAAAGTAGTATGTACGATGGGACCAAACACAAATGATAGAGAACTGATGAGAAAACTCATCCAGAATGGCATGGATGTAGCTCGTTTCAACTTCTCTCATGGTGATCATGAAGAACAGAAGGGTCGTATGGATATGCTCAAAGAGCTTCGCGAGGAAGAGCATGCAACGACAGCTATTCTTCTGGATACAAAGGGACCAGAGATCCGTACAGGTGTTCTGAAAGACGGAAAGAAGATTAAGCTTGAAACAGGGAAGACCTTTACACTTACTACAGAAGATATTGTTGGTGATGAGAATAAAGTATCTATCACATATAAGGGACTTGCAGAAGATGTAAGTGAAGGAAAGATTATTTTGATCGATGATGGTCTGATCGGACTGAAAGTAATCGGAAAAACAGACAAAGAAATTCATTGTGAGATCATCAACGGTGGTGAACTCGGAGAGAAAAAGGGCGTTAATGTACCGGGAGTACCGGTAAGACTTCCGGCAATCACTGAGAAAGATAAAGAAGATATTAAATTCGGAGCAGAGCAGGGAATTGATTTTATTGCTGCATCTTTCGTAAGAAATGCAGAGTGTATTCTTGAGATCAAGGCATATCTGAAGTCTCTCGGAGCTCCTTACATTCCGATCATCGCAAAGATTGAGAATGAAGAAGGAATCAGCAATATCGATGAGATCATTCGTGCAGCAGATGGTATCATGGTTGCCCGTGGAGACCTCGGAGTTGAGATTCCGGCAGAGGAACTTCCATATCTTCAGAAGATGATGATCCAGAAATGTAACGATCAGTTCAAGACAGTTATCACAGCAACACAGATGCTCGATTCTATGATGCGTAATCCACGTCCGACAAGAGCTGAGGTAACAGACGTTGCGAACGCTGTATATGACGGAACAGATGCTGTAATGCTCTCAGGAGAGACAGCACAGGGTAAATACCCACTCGAGGCGCTTCAGATGATGGTTCATATCATCGAGCAGACAGAGAAACACCTTGATTATGATAGCATGCTTGAGAAAGAGCACGGTCATTTAAGAGGCGGAGTATCCAGTGCAATCGGATATTCATCCGTACTGGCAGCAGCAAACCTGAATGCAAAATGTATCATTACACCATCTGTATCAGGAGCAACTTCAAGAGTTGTATCCAACTTAAGACCAAGACAGGAAATCCTTGGTGTAACTCCGAACGAGAGAACACTGAGAAGAATGTCTATTTACTGGGGCGTAAGACCGCTGAAGTCTCTTGAAGTTGATACAACAGAAGATATCTGTGAAAATGCGATCGAACTGGCACAGGTAAAACAGTATGTTGAGCCGGGAGATGTTGTAGTTATCACAGCTGGAATTCCTTCAACAAATGTAAGCAAAGAGAGAAGCTTTACAAGTAATATGATGAGAATTGTGACAGTAGATTAAATTAGAAAAACTTTTAATAAGAGCCAGAACAGTTACCGTGCGAGGTGCCTGTTCTGGCTCTTATTAAATACAATCAATATATTGACATCCAACAATCAATGCTGTATAGTGTTCCTGTAAAGAACTACTAATCAGAGGGATGGTGCTATGGACGAAAGTAAAGCAATTGAATATCTGATGCATTTTGGAATGTCCCGGCAGGAAGCAACTGTTTATCTTCGGCTGATCGAAGCAGGAAAGCAGACGGGGTATGAGATTGCGAGAGATACAGGAATCTCAAGGTCGAATGTGTATGCATCACTGGCAGCTCTGGTTGAGAAAGGGGCTGCATATCTGGTAGAAGAGGATGCCAAACGATATATTCCGGTTCATGTTCAGGAGTTCTGTGGTAACAGAATCCGCAGAATGGAAGAAGAACAGAAATGGTTGGATATGAATCTTACGGGAGAACAGAAAGAAGAAGAAGGATATGTTACGATCGATGGTCAGGAACATATTTCAGATAAGATCCATAATCTTCTGGCTAATGTGGAAGAAAGAGTGTATTGTTCCTGTTCTGGTGTCTGTCTGGAACAGTTGAAAGGACAGTTAAAGGAACTGACAGAAAAAGGAAAAAAGGTAGTTCTTGTGACAGATCATCCATTTGAACTTTCAGGGGCGATCATTTATGTGACGAAAGAAAAAGGAAATCAGATTGGTCTGATCACAGATTCTAAATATGTACTTTCGGGTGAGTATGGACAGGAGAGCAGAAACACTTGTGTCTATTCCGGACAGAGAAATTTCGTTACGCTGTTTAAAACAGCACTTGCGAATGAGATAGAATTAATCAAAATACGCGAAGGAGAAAATGAAAATGAGTAAGAAACCATTTGTGACAAAAGAACAGGTTGAAGAGATTGTAAAAACATATCCGACTCCGTTCCATCTTTATGATGAGAAAGGGATCCGCGAGAATGCAAAAGCATTAAAGGAAGCATTTGCATGGAATCCGGGATATAAAGAGTATTTTGCTGTAAAGGCAACTCCGAATCCGTTCCTTTTACAGATCTTGAAAGAGTATGGATGCGGTTGTGACTGCTCCTCTTATACAGAACTGCTTATGTCAGATGCAGTTGGAATTGATGGTCATGATATTATGTTTTCCTCTAATGATACACCGGAGGAAGATTTTAAACTTGCTGATAAACTTGGAGCAATCATCAATCTGGATGATATTACACATATTGACTTCCTTGAGAAGACAATCGGACATATTCCGGAGACAATCAGTTGCCGTTATAATCCGGGCGGAATATTCAAGATCAGTAATGATATTATGGATAATCCGGGAGATTCAAAGTATGGAATGACAACAGAGCAGATCACAGAAGCATTTAAGACACTGAAGGCAAAAGGTGCAAAAGAATTTGGTATTCATGCATTCCTTGCCAGCAATACAGTGACAAATGATTATTATCCAATGCTTGCAAAAGTTCTTTTTGAACAGGCAGTACGTCTTCAGAAAGAAACAGGAGTACATATTAAGTTTATTAATCTTTCTGGTGGTATTGGAATTCCTTACACACCGGATCAGGAGCCGAATGATATCCGTGTGATCGGAGAAGGTGTCCGCAAGGTTTATGAAGAAGTACTTGTTCCGGCAGGAATGGGAGATGTTGCAATCTACACAGAGCTTGGCCGCTTTATGATGGGACCTTATGGCTGCCTTGTGACAAAAGCAATCCATGAGAAGAATACTTATAAGAACTACATCGGAGTAGATGCGTGTGCTGTTAACCTGATGCGCCCGGCAATGTATGGAGCATATCATCATATTACTGTTCTTGGAAAAGAAGATGCACCGTGCGATCACAAATATGATGTAACAGGTTCTCTGTGTGAAAATAATGATAAGTTTGCAATTGACAGAATGCTTCCGGAAGTTGATATGGGAGATTACCTTGTAATCCATGATACGGGTGCACATGGTTTCTCTATGGGATATAATTATAATGGTAAATTAAAATCAGCAGAGCTGCTCCTGAAAGAAGATGGAAGTGTACAGATGATTCGCCGTGCAGAGACACCGAAAGACTATTTTGCAACATTTGATTGTTTTGAGGTTGGAAAGAAACTTTGCAAATAAAAAGCAAATAAAATCATAAAAAATAGTTGAAAAATGTGACCAGATATGGTAACATAAAAAAGCTGATTCGGACAGGAAAATTTTCTTGTCCGACAGAATAAGCCGCTGTGGCGGAATTGGCAGACGCACTTGACTCAAAATCAAGCGGGAAACCGTGCCGGTTCGAGTCCGGCCAGCGGCACTCTAAAAGCCTTGAATTTTCAAGGCTTTTTCTTTTTCCTATAGTTCCATCAGGTTTGGTATATTCTTCTGTGTGAGATAGTACCTGACACCTCCAGGAACCAGAGGGGAGTTTCTTGGCAGTTGCCATAATATCACCTCGGTTGTTATAATTATGTGTAAATGGTTACAAAAATAACAGCCACACAAATGTTCTGGTTGTGCGACTGCTCCGAAGATGATACAATATCTTTGCAAAACGAGCATCTCTTCGGAGATCTGAGCCGGTTCAGTGTTGGTAGCACTGGATCGGTTTTTTATTGCTTTTATTTATTTTTTATAAGTGATACAATTGCCAAGATTACGTTGATCAAGCACCAAGTAGCCCATATGTACAAATCTGAATAACTTCCAGCTAATCCATAGCCTAATAACGCACCGATGCCGAAAAGAACAATAAGAGCAATATTGCCGCCCTTGCCGCCTTTACGTGTTGCAATAGATACAATTCCGCCCGCTAAAAGCATAATCGCAACAATGATACCAGCGGAACCACCGACTTCTCCGGTCTCACCAAGAGTGTTGCCGATTCCTACAGCGCAGGATTGAAATGCAACCATAATAAATAATACGATTGACAAAATCCCTGATACAAGTTTCCACGTTTTCATAAAGAATTCCTCCTTCATATTGTTTTTATCATTCAACAGCAATCATCTTCATCACTGCAAATGGTTCAAAGTAAATTATATAATTGTCAACAGCAGTACATATTCCATATTTGGATTTGTAACATTGAATAGCTTCTTTCAGATATTCTTCTGTAGCATCCAGAAACTCAGCCATCTCGAAAAGTTTCTGCAACCTACTTTGTAGGCTCTGATCAGGCCGGTTAATCCAATCTTGAGGTTATATCCATAGAACCGTGCGCGATATTCCTGTTTGCGGTTCATGATATTAGTCTGATCCAGGATATTTCCGGAGCTGGTACAGTGGTGACCGATTTCTTCAGCCAACACACAGGACTTCCCTGCCTGTGTCTCAATGTTTCTTCGGATTGCTATCCGTCTGCC
>ERZ780226.3102-NODE-3102-length-10593-cov-3.165591_pt1 | contig 10593 bp, 9 predicted proteins | sample MGYA00511165_ERZ780226 | MGnify/ENA primary metagenome ERZ780226 (study PRJEB29588, sample SAMEA2152373) | human gut metagenome | biome: human gut; feature: human-associated habitat; material: faeces | place: Denmark | collected 2008/2010 ...
CCGATTTCATACATGGGGAAATCCACAATCCAGCAGAACTCATAGCGTTCCTTGTCCATATGGCCCTCGCAGGCAGCACCCAGGAGCTTGCGCATGACGCCGGCAGTCTTCTGTGCCTCGCCCAGCTTTCCGGTGGACAGGAATACCAGCGTATTGGGCTGCAGGTTCAGGGTCTCTGTGACCTTTTCCACGACGGCAGGATCGGCATTGATGAACTTGGCAATTCCGCCTGCAATGGCGCCCTTGTCGTCCATCTTGAACCAGTAGGGCTTCTGCCCTGCCTGTACCTCCACCTCGGCGCAGAGCTTATCGGTTGCCTTCCGCGCCAGGGTGCAGTTGGACACTGCCACCGCCTTGACCACATTCCCCTCAAAGGGACCGAAGCCAATGCCGGAAAGCAGTTCCGTCACGTCCTGTACCTTCAAATCAATGCGCAGGTCGGGCTTATCGGAGCCGTACTCCTCCATTGCCTGACGGTAGGGAATCCGGCGGAAGGGCGCATCAGAAGCGATGTTATAGGTGCCGTATTTGGCAAAGATGGGAGGCAACACGTCCTCCAGCACCGCAAATACGTCCTCCTGGCTGGCAAACGCCATCTCCATATCCAGCTGATAGAACTCGCCGGGGGAACGGTCACCACGGGCGTCCTCATCCCGGAAGCAGGGAGCGATCTGGAAATAGCGGTCAAAGCCCGCGGTCATCAGCAGCTGCTTGAACTGCTGGGGTGCCTGGGGCAGGGCATAGAACTTGCCGGGATGCTTTCTGGCAGGCACCAGATAGTCTCTTGCGCCCTCGGGAGAGGATGCGGTGAGAATGGGCGTGGTGATCTCCAGGAAACCGTGCTCGGTCATCGCCTGACGCAGTGCCGCCACCACGTTGCACCGGAGAATGATGTTCTGCTTCACCGCAGGATTTCTCAGGTCCAGATAGCGATATTTCAGCCGCTGGGTTTCATCCGCCTCCCGGCTGCGGTTGATTTCAAAGGGCAGCTCGTTATAGCGGCAGCGTCCCAGCACCTTGATCTCAGTGGGAACCACCTCGATCTCGCCGGTGGGGATCTTCTTATTCTTGCTCTCCCGCTCCCGGACCACGCCGGTCACGGAAATGGTGGACTCCTTGTTCATGGGCTTCACCACTGCCATCATTTCTTCGGATTCAATGACCACCTGGGTGGTGCCGTAGAAGTCCCGGAGCACAACAAACGCAAAGTTGCTGCCCACCTCCCGGACATTTTCCATCCACCCTGCCAGGGTGACGGTTTTGCCTGCATCGGAAAGCCGCAGCTCTCCGCAGGTATGGGTTCTGGATTGAAACATGATATTCCTCCTGAGATTATTTTTCAACAATTACAGTGCCGCCGGCGCGGGCACCCAGTTCCTGACGAATCAGGCTGATGGCTTCCTCCGCAGAAACGGTAACCTGCTCGCCGGTGGCAAAATTTTTCACCGACAGCTTGTCCTGAGCGATCTCGTCCTCGCCCAGCAGCACGGCAAAGGGAATGCCCAGCTTGGAGCAGTAGGACATCTTTGCCTTGAACTTCTTCTTCTCGCTGTAAATCTGGGTCCGGATGCCCGCATCCCGCAAAGCCGTTGCCGCAGTAATGGCAGGACCCATATCCTCGGTCATGGGCAGCACCAGCACATCGGCAGGCGCAGTCACCAGTCCGTCGTTGAGCATGCCCTGCTCTCCCAGCACATAGAACAGCCGGGTAACACCGATGGAAATACCCACGCCTGGCAGAGGCTTATCGGTATAATACTCCGCCAGATTGTCATACCGTCCGCCGGAGCAGATGGATCCGATCTCCGGATGGTCCAGCATGGCAGTTTCATAAACGGTGCCGGTATAGTAGTCAAGACCCCGGGCAATGGTGAGATCTACCCGGAAGTTCTCCTGGGGCACGCCAAATGCGCCCAGATACTGGGCAACGGTGCACAGCTCTTCATAGCCCTGGTCAAACATCTCGTTTCTGCCCACATAGCCCTTCAGGGCATTCAGCACCGCTTCATTGCTGCCGGTGATGGCAATGAACCTGAGGATTTCGTCGGCTGCTTCCTCGGCAACGCCAACATCCTCCATCAGCAGCACCTTGACCTTCTCCGCGCCGATCTTGTCCAGCTTGTCCACGGTGCGCATGACCGCTGCGGACTGCTCAGTGAGCCCCAGCATGGCATAAAAGCCGTTGAGAATCTTTCGGTTGTTCACCCGAATCTGGAACCGTCTCAGTCCCAGCCGGGAGAAGGTCTTGTAGATGATGGCAGGAATCTCCGCCTCGTTCATAATGTCCAGCTTGCCGTCGCCGATGATGTCGATATCCGCCTGATAGAACTCCCGGAACCGGCCTCTCTGTGCCCGCTCGCCGCGGTATACCTTGCCGATCTGGAACCGGCGGAAGGGGAACGTCAGCTCACCATAGTGCAGCGCCACATACTTTGCCAGGGGTACGGTCAGGTCGAACCGCAGTGCCAAATCGCTGTCGCCCTTCTGGAAGCGGTAAATCTGCTTTTCCGTTTCGCCGCCGCCCTTTGCCAGAAGGATCTGGGCATCTTCAATGATCGGAGTGTCCAGGGGAGTAAAGCCATAGAGACTGTAGGTCTGACGGAGGATTTCCATAAACCGCTCCATCTGCTGCTGGGGTGCAGGCAGTAGCTCCATAAACCCGGACAGGGTGCGGGGTTTGATCTTGTCCATATTCAAAATTCCTTTCTTTCGGCAACACCGTGCAGACACGTCTGCCATTTGTGCGATATTGCCTTGAAAATAGTACAATACTGGGGGTGGGACACAAAAAACTCCCGTCCCTCTCCATGGGACGAGAGTCAAGCTGACTTCGTGGTGCCACCCAATTTCGGCGAACAACGCCCTTTCTTCCCTTTTGGCGGGACAACCTGCGACTTCGGCTTAAAACCTTATACGCCCGCTCCGAAAATGTCCTTCCCAGGGTGCTTCGTGCGGGCTTCCAGCCAATGTCCCGCTCTCTGAACCGAAGGGTTCCCCGGTACTGCTTTTTCATCCTTGCGTTAGACTCATTTTAGTACAAAACATCTTCGTTGTCAATGGATTTTATCCGTGCCTGCTCCATTCTTTCCGGGAAAAACCGTCATATCTCCACCCCCTTGGGAATATACTTCTATGAGACAATTGGGGGAGGGAACCGGCATGGTAACAACAGGCAAGGAAATCATACCCGCAATGACCCATCGGCTGGCGCTGGAGGGACGCAATCAGCTGTCCCTATCCGGCGTGACGGAGGCAGTCAGCTTCGACGAGGCAGCGGCTGTGCTGGAAACCGCCCAGGGAACGCTGATTATCCGGGGCGCAGACCTCCATGTGGAGCAGCTGAACCTGGAAGCAGGCGAGGTCAGACTGTCCGGTCAGGTGGACAGCCTGACCTATGAGGAAAGCGCAAAAACCCAGGGCAGCTTTCTCCAGAGGCTGTTCCGTTGATCCAGCCCCCAAGCGCCCAGGGAATGGCGCTGTTTTGGGCGGTGCTAACGGGAATCGGGCTGGGTGTGCTCTATGATTTTGGAAGAGGACTGCGGCAGACCTGGCATGGGCTTACCGTCCCCATGGATCTGCTGTTTTCCCTGTGCTTTCTCCTGTCGCTTATGGCGCTTTCCCTCTATACCGGCGGGCTGAGAATCTATCAGTGTCTGGGAATTCTCTCCGGCAGCGGACTGTATTTTCTCATGCTGAGTCCCCCGCTGCTGGGGCTTTGGCGGCGCTTTTGGGGATTCATCGCCGCAGGCTTCCGCAAATTCCGAAAGCAATGCAAAAAAAGTGTGATTTTTTTGCGAAAACTTGAAAAAAAGCTCTTTTCAACTTCATGGAAATGGGGTACAATAAGCATAATACCATTTTTGCCATGGAAAAAGAGCGCACCGAAAAGGAGTGCTGCATCATCCCATGAAACGCGGAGGAAAAAAGCTGCTGGTCATGCTGCTCGCCGCTGCCATCGCGTGGCAGCTGAGGCTGCTTGCCGAAAGTCTGACCGCTCAGGTTCAGGAAGCCCAGGCGCTGGAGCAAAGCATCGCCGCAGTTCAGGGCGACATCGCCGATCTGGAAGCGCAGATTGACGCGGCAAACCAGCCGGAATCCGCAAGCGCACTGCTGCGAAGGCTGGGCTATATTGTCCCGGGGGATTTGGTCTTTTTTGATGGCGGATAAATGGTTCGGCAAAGCCGGAGCGGCATCACAATTCAGATGCCCAAAAATAAAGGAGGACAAAACCTTAGTATGGAGCTTGCAGTAGGAGCAATTGTGGAAGGAAAGGTCACTGGCATTACAAAGTTCGGCGCATTTGTCGCCCTGCCCGGCAACAAGACCGGCATGGTACATATCTCCGAAATCGCCCACGCTTACGTCAGTGATATCAACGAGTATCTCACCATCGGACAGGATGTTAAGGTAAAAATCATTGCCATGGATCAGGGCAAAATCAATCTGTCCATCAAGAAAACCATGGACCCCCCGGCTCGTACCGGACGCAGCGACAATCGCGGTCCCCGGAACGAGCGCGGTGATCGCGGCGAGCGCAGTGATCGCGGTGATCGGAGTGACCGTCCCCAGAGAAGCGGCAGCCGCGGCGGATTCGATCAGCGCCAGCGCGGTGCAGCCCGTTCCAGCGGTCCCAAGGAGCCCCAGTCCTTTGACGATATGCTCAAGCAGTTTATGGCGGATTCCGACAGCAAGATTTCCTCCATTAAACAGTATTCCGATCATCGGACCAAGAGCAAAAGACGCCAGTAACATTACCCAATTGAGGTCCGCACTGCGGACCTCATGTTGTCTCATAAGCCATATGAGACAGCGCCCAGGGAGGACGCTATGAAACGAACCATTCCGGCAGCGCTGCTGCTGACCATACTGCTCACGGGCTGCAGCCTGAGCTCCCTTCGAACGGAGCAGGCAGTAAGCCCCCCGGAGCAAAATGATTTATATGCTGCCCAGACTCTGCAGCAGGCTGCCACCTATCAGCCTGCTCTGGTTCCGTGCAGCAGCCCCCTGCTGTGGGCAAGAGAACAGCTGGAGCCGGAGCTTCAGGCAGTTTATGACCTGCTTGACCATGCCGCTGCCCGCCGCAGTGAGGAGCCTGTGGAGGTAGACGCCGCCCAGGATCAGGTACGCCTTTGTCTGACGGCGCTGCGCGCCGATCATCCGGAGTATTTCTGGTTTGACGGCGAGGGCACCTATTCCACCGTCTCCACCCCTTTGTTGGGAAGCAGCACCAGCGTAACCCTTTCCTATTCCCTGAGTCCGGAGGAAATCAGCGCGCTGCTGCCCCAGATTGCCGCCTACACTGCCGACTGTCTCCGCACCGTCTCCAATGCCGGAAGCGACTATGAGAAGATTCTGGGTGTGTACCGCTATTTGATTGACCACACCGACTATGTGCTGGACGTGCAGGACCAGAGCATGGTTTGCCTGATGACCGAGCATCGCGCCACCTGCGCCGGCTACGCCAAGAGCTTTCAATATCTCATGCACCAGCTGAGCATCCCCTGCACCCTTGCACTGGGCACCGGAGCCGGCGGCGAAAACCACGGCTGGAATATTGTCATGTGCGGCGGCGACTGGTACCAGGTGGACGTTACCTGGGGGGACCCGGTGGACGAAAACGGCACCCCCGGTTCTTCCCTGGACTACACCTATTTCATGCTCACCGACGAGGAAATGTACCGGGATCATACCCCGGACCTCACCCTGCCGATTCCCAAGTGTACTGCCACCGCCTATAACTACTATCGTCAGTCCGGCTTGCAGCTATCGTCCTGGGACAGCGTTTCCTATGAATCTCTGCTGCGAAATGCCGCCGCTCAGGAAAACGAATGGCTGCTGGTGCGCTTTGACCGCCGGGAGGACTACGACGCCGCCATTCACGCCCTCATCGATCAGGGCGGCATTCTGACCGTGCTGGAAAACTGCGGGCTCACAGTGCCGGACAGCGGAATCACCTATTCCCGAAACGATATGTTTCTGGAATTTTCCGTCCAGCTGCCCCAGCCTGACACCCCGCACTGAGGAGGATATTACACTTGCTTGCAACCATTGTCATCGTACTGCTGGTCATTCTGGACCAGCTGGTAAAATATCTTGTCAAAACAAACATTCCCCTGGGCAGCTCTGTCCCGTTTCTTCCGGGTATTCTGGGGCTGACCCATATTCACAACACCGGCGCCGCCTTTTCCATGCTCCCCGGCGCCCGCTGGTTCTTTGTGCTGCTGACGGTAGCATTTGTCGTATTCGGCATGTGGGTGCTGCTCGCCGGGCGTTTGCGCCATCCCCTGGGCAAGTGGTCCTGGGTATTGGTGCTGGGCGGCGCGATCGGCAACCTCATTGACCGCTGCCTGTACGGCTATGTGGTGGACATGTTTGAGGTGCAGTTCATGCGCTTCGCAATTTTCAATGTTGCCGACATTTTCGTGGTGGTGGGCGGCATTCTGTTCTGCATCTACTACCTGTTCCTCCACGACAAGAAAAAGGAGGAGGAAACGCCTCATGACCCTTCGCTGTGATCAGGACGGAGTTCGGATCGACGCATTCCTTGCCGCCGCAGTCCCGGAGCTCAGCCGCAGCGCCGCACAGCAGTTGCTGGAAAAGGGTCAGGTCCTTGTGAGCGGCACACCGGTAAAGAAAAACTATAAAACCCGCATGGACGACGAAATCACCCTGGAGCTGCCCCAGCCGGAGCCGGTGGAGCTGGTTCCGGAGGATATTCCTCTGGACATCTGCTATGAGGACAGCGACGTAGTGGTCATCAACAAGCCCAAAGGGCTGGTGGTCCATCCGGCACCCGGTCACTGGACCGGCACACTGGTCAATGCGCTGATGTATCACTGCGGGAATTCTCTCTCCGGCATCAACGGCGAGCTGCGTCCCGGCATTGTCCATCGCATCGACATGGACACCAGTGGGCTGCTGATTGTTGCAAAAAACGACTTTGCCCATCAGGCATTGGCAGAGCAGCTGAAAGACCATTCCCTGTCCCGGGTATACGAAGCCATTGTGGTGGGCAACCTCAAGCAGGATTCCGGCACCATCAACGCACCCATCGGCCGCCATCCCATTGACCGCAAAAAAATGGCAGTCACCGAGAAAAACAGCCGTCCTGCCGTCACCCATTATGAGGTGCTTGCCCGCTATCCCGGCTACACCCATCTTCGGCTCCGGCTGGAAACGGGACGCACCCATCAGATTCGGGTGCATCTTGCCTGGCAGAACCATCCCATTGTAGGCGACACGGTCTATGGGCGGGGCAAGGAGCTGGGTCTGAACAGTCAGTGTCTTCATGCCCGCAGCCTTACGTTCCGTCACCCTCGCACCGGCGAGCCGGTCACAGTCACCTGCAAGTTGCCAGAATATTTTACCGCTGTACTGAAAAAACTTGGGGCATCTGTGGATTGACACAGACGCCCTTTTTCGCTACAATAGCAACAGTACCGCAAAGTAAATAGGAACCTGTCTTCGGGGTGCCGGACGATCCGGCTGAGATTGCGCAGAACCGTGCGCTGACCCGCGAACCTGATACGGATGATACCGGCGTAGGAAAAGACTTCTTGATCAGCTCCTCTTTTGCCGCATTGCTTCCGTGTTTGCAATGCGGTGAATTTTTTTGAGGAGGAATCTCTATGAAATCCAATCTTCGCAGCCTGTGCGAGGGCGCCATTATGGTGACCATTGCGCAAATCCTCAGCTATATCAAGCTGTGGGAAATGCCCTGGGGCGGCTCCATTGTACTGTCTATGGTGCCCATCATTCTTTATGCCGTGCGCTGGGGGCTGGGCAGCGGACTGCTTGCTGGCTTTGTATTCGGCGTGCTCCAGTTCATGTTTGACGGCGGCTTTGCCATCGGCTGGCAGTCCATCATCGGCGACTATCTGCTTGCCTTTACGGTGCTGGGTCTTGCCGGTCTGATGAAGGGCAAAAAGCTGGGCGTCTTCTGGGGCACCCTCATCGGCGGATTTGCCCGGTTCCTGGTCCACTATGTGGTAGGCGCCACCATCTGGGCTGCCTATATGCCGGACACCTTCTTTGGCATGACCATGACCTCTCCCTGGATCTACTCCCTGCTGTACAACATCGCCTACATGGGTCCCAACATCATCATTACCCTGGTGATCTTTGGGCTGCTCTATGTGCCCATGAAAAAGTATCTGCTGGGTCAGGATATCCACTGATTCGTTTGTTTTCGCTTCTCCCCCGGTATGCGCCGGGGGAGATTTTTTCGTGCTGCTTCCGGTCTGTGGACATTTCCCCTCAGATTGACTTCCTTGGGGGGCTGTGCTATACTGGAGGGCAACAGACAAAACCTTTTGTATTGCCACGAAAGCGAGAAAATCATTTGGATAACAAGAAAAATCGCATAAAAACAGTGGGTCTGATTATGGGCATTACCATGCTGGGCAAGGTAATGGGACTGGTGCGGGATATGCTTCTGGGTCACAACTTCGGCACCGGCATGGAAAGCGCCGCCTTTTTAACCGCCAGCCGAATTCCCAGAACGTTTTTTGACGCTATTTTTGCCGCTGCCATCTCCGCCAGTTTTATTCCGATCTTCGCTCAGCGGATGGAGCGGCATGGCAAAGAGGATGCGTTTCGGCTCTCCCGCTGCTTCTTTACCTGGATGGGACTGCTCACTGCCGCCATGAGCCTGTTGGGCATGGCGTTTGCCGAGCCGCTGGTGAGTCTGCTGGCAGAGGGCTTTGATGCGGAAACCGCCTCCCTCTGCGCACAGCTTCTGCGAATTCTCTTTCCCACGGTATTCTTCACCGGCATCGCCTTCTCCATGGTCGGAGTGCTCCAGTCCATGGGGGAGTTTTACATTCCCGCCGCTCTGAGCGTCGCTTCCAACGGCATTATCATCCTCTACTACCTGCTGTTCTGCAGAAAGTTCGGGATCTATGGGCTCGCCTGGGCATTTCTGCTGGGCTGGGCGGTTCAGGCAATCATGCAGATGCCCTGGCTCCGCAAAAACAGATTTTGCTATCGTCCCTGCTTCCGACATCCGGCGCTGAAAAACGTTTTTCTTCTGATGCTGCCGGTGATGGTTTCCACATGGATTCAGCCGGTGAATCAGCTGATCTCCACCCGGTTTGCCTCCTTCCTGTTTGAAGGTGCAGGCGCCAGTGCCATGGAATATGCCAACACCCTGTATACCATGGTGGCGGGCATCCTGGTGCTGTCCATTACCAACGTCATGTTTCCGGAAATGAGCCGGCTTTCCTCTGTGGGGCAGGAGGAGAAATTGGGGCAGCTGATTGGCGGCACCCTTCGGGGGATGCTGTTTTTGCTGCTGCCCATGACCGCCGGACTGATGCTGCTGTCCCAGCCGGTGATTCGGCTTTTGTATCAATATAAAACCTGGGATGCATTTTCCACCCAGATTACCGCCCGCGCCCTGTGCTTCATGAGCCTCGGCATGGTGGGATATGGCATTCAAAACGTACTCTCCCGGGCATTTTATGCCCAGCAGGACGGAAAAGCACCGATGATTTCCGGTGCCGTTTCCATTGTGGTCAATCTGATCCTCTGCCTTTTGCTGTCGGATCGGCTGGACGTGGCAGGGCTGTCCATTGCCACCGCTGCCAGCTCCACCGTCAGCGCTGTCCTGCTGCTGATCCCCACCATCCGCCGGTATCCCAACATGCTGGACCGGCAGTTCTGGGGCAGCATTCTAAAAATGATCGTCTGCACCGCCGGCATGGCAGCAGCCGTATGGTTTGCCGGTCATGGTCTGTCTCTTGTATTGGGGGATGGACTGCCGGCTCGGCTCCTGCAGGTGGGCATTCCCACCCTGGTTGGTATTTTGGTCTACTTTCTGCTGGCGCTGGTGCTTGGGCTGGAGGAGCTTCAGACAATTCGCCGCCGGATTCGTCGCGCGTAATATTGCCTCGCCCTCTGTGGGCGGGATGAAAAAAGAGGGAACATATGAATATCATCATTGTTGGATGCGGAAAGGTCGGCTTAACCCTGGCAGAGCAGCTTTGTCAGGAGAATCATGCCATTACGCTCATTGACACCGACCAGGAGCGGCTGGACGACGCCGTCAACTCCATGGACGTTCAGGCTGTGCTGGGCAACGGAACCAGCTATCAGACCCAGGTGGAGGCGGGGGTAACGGATGCCGATTTGCTCATTGCCGTAACGGATCAGGACGAGCTGAATATGCTTACCTGTCTGATTGCCCGCAAGGCAGGCAACTGCCAGACCATCGCCCGGGTACGGAATCCCAGCTATTATGAGGATATCCACTACATCAAGGACGATCTGGGACTTGCCATGGTTATCAATCCCGAATGGGCGGCGGCACAGGATATTTTCCGGCTGCTGCAAATCCCCTCCGCGCTGGATGTGGACACCTTCGATAAGGGCAAGGTCAATATGATTCGCTTCCAGATTGCTTCCGGCAGTCCCCTGGACGGCAAGAACATGATGGCAATCAACAATATGCTGGGGGGCAAAATGCTGGTATGCATTCGGGAACGCGCCGGTGAGGTTATGATTCCCAGCGGCAACACCGATTTGAAGGCAGGAGACAAAATCTCCGTAGTCATTCCCATGGCGGAAATCGGCTCGGTGCTCCAGCGGCTCCAG
>ERZ780226.3104-NODE-3104-length-10581-cov-2.188296_pt1 | contig 10581 bp, 3 predicted proteins | sample MGYA00511165_ERZ780226 | MGnify/ENA primary metagenome ERZ780226 (study PRJEB29588, sample SAMEA2152373) | human gut metagenome | biome: human gut; feature: human-associated habitat; material: faeces | place: Denmark | collected 2008/2010 ...
CAGAGACTTACCCGTAGATTACTTCAAAGTAGATAGTCGGATGGTCAGAATTTTTTGGAGTAAGTGTAACTGTTGCAATTGTAGTTCCATTACTAGAATAAGAACTTCTTAAACTTACTTCTAACCTTATACCTCCCCCAGAAGCTCCAGCTTCTGAAAGTATTGAAGGAGTTATCAAAAAATAATTGTTCATACCGGGAGAATATTCAATACCTATTCGATAATCCTGTTGAGAATAACCTACTGACAAACCCTTATTGATTTCTGTGGGACTACTACTATCAAAATCCTCAATGGTTCTTGCTTGAAGATTACTTAGTCTAGCTTTCATAGGTTTACCAGTTTGAGGCTTTCCAGTAATCATGCAATCTATTACTCCAGTAGCAGGTAAGTTACACCAAACTCCGGTATATCCTCCAGGAGTCATATCTCCTATATCAGTAGTATCTGAAGAATCTGGACTGTACCATGAGTAAATAAGGGGGATTTGATTACTATCACCGTAAGAGTAATAGTTACCCAACTCTGCATGAAACTCTTGTTTAATAGTTACGGGTTTAGTCTGAGTTACGTATAGGTATAACCTTTTATTTGATGGATTACCCGGTTGAGTAAAGGTCCTGGTAGCCTGCCTATCATAATCTTCCTTATTCTCATCTACCAAATAAGCGTAGTCATAATCGTTTTGGGCAGTTTGACCGTTTTCTACTAACCTACCCCAACTTACTGGAGTTGCAGTATCTTCGTCTTCATTAGGTTTTATATACTCTGTATAGGCAACCTGGGATTGATTGCTAGCAAGTAAGTACTCACATTTAGAAATTATGGTTATAGGAGAAATGCTACCTGCACTAGAATCATGACTTACATTCTTTATAGTTACACTTTCAACTTGGTCATACCATTGGAAGGTCCACCTCTTTACAGTTGCTACTGGTTTATGAGTAAGGTACAGATAAGCAGATTTACTTGGGTAATCGGCTATCCTATATTGTACTGTACCCTTTAAATCGAATACCGAACCATTGATAGACTTAGGATATGCCCTTACGGTAGTTATAGTTGGGTCATATGATAACGGTGTATTTGTAACTGTAAAGGAATCTATACCAACTCCACTAAAAATAACTTCGTATTCTGCAGCTTCCTCAGTATCAGATTCTATACCATTAATTACTGGTTTTCTCCAACATTTTAAATCTATAGATTGACCATGACTAGAACCAAACTGAGTATATTCCCAATTCATGGAATATCCCCCTACATCGGGATTACCATTAAAACCAATATAATAATTATAGGATACAGTTGCAGCTGATTGGTTGATATCTACTTGGTCAAGATTACTTGTACCTACTTGTCTAATTGTTACAGTAGCACTTCTAATTGAAGATACTTTATTCTCTAAGCAAGTTACGAATAACTCAGCTTGAGTCTGGTCATTACTGTTTTTGGTAACTTCTAACCAGGATTCTTCGATTGGGTCAATGGTTACTTCTACAAATTCTTTAGTTGAAGTTTGTGTACCATTGATTACCTTCGTTCTGTAAGAATTAACTACAATAGTATCGGGGTCTATCATCTTAGCTGGTACATTCAGTACCTTGGATGAAGGCTGAAATATATTAAAGGTATAATTCCAAGTAATACTTGCAGCTTGTTGTTCAACTGTCAAAGTTATCGAAGTATCACTACTACCAGTTTGAAATATAACGATATCTGCACTTCTTTGACTAGTAGTTGTATTCTCATCTACGGTTACTATGAGTGTATTAGATTGCTCTTCTACATGAATCCAACTTGGAGAACCCGGTATAGACGTAGTCCAAGTAGTATCTTCACTTTGACTTGTAACAGAACCGTTAACAATCTTATACCTTTTACTACTTATGGTAAAAGAGTAAGTACCACTAGGCTTAGCAGGCACTTGTTGATTTAAATCTTGAGTACCGTTATTTACCTTTAGTTCATAAGACCAAGCAACACTAGCACCTGCTTGTTTTACACCTAAACTTAGAGTTTTACTACCGTACTCTAAGTTTAAACTACCACTAAGTTGAGATTCAGAAGTATTCTCTGGCATAGTAGCACTTATACGATATCCCACACCAAGTTCATAAGTTACACTAGTACTACTTACAAAACTAGGTTTAGTTTTTACAGTAGGAGTATCATCATGCCAAGTTGTATCTTTACCATTTACCACGTCCCAATAACCAGACCTTACTAAAGCTTTAACAGTTCCTCCAATATTTGGAGCTGTAGGGAAACTCTCCTTAATAACCAACTCTTCTCTAATGGCCACTGTACCTGCGGCCTGACTACAAGTAATGGTTACGGTTTTGCCTGAACCCACCTGCTCATATACTACAGTACCAGTTCTTGCTTGAGTTGTAGTATTCTCTTTCAGGGTAATAGCCACAGCAGCAGTAGCACTTTGTATTTCAGCAGAAGTAGATTTAACTTGGATATTAACACCTTCATGTGAACCTTCTACTAAAGAACCATTAATATATTTTTCACGATAACTACTAATTGTCCCAGATTTGGTTGTACCTAAGGCATCAAAGTTTAACGTTGGAGTAGAAGTAGTTAATGTGTATCTCCATTCTACTAGATATGCACTTTGAGTTACCGTAACTTCTTTATAGACGGTATCCATAGTTGCCCTTACTACTACACTTCTTTGATTTGCAGTTTTATTTTCTGCTACCGTCAAAGTAGTACCAGATAAACTAAATCCGGTTACTGCAGTAGGTATACTAAGTGTAGGAGTACCTGTAGCATCAGATGCTGCACTAGTTGCACCTGAAGACCAATGGTTAGTTCTACTTGCCCTTGCACTTGCAGAGATTTGTGATGTACCACCTTGGCCTCAGTAAATGTACTTGGGTTTGCCGAAATAGAAACTACCCATGCACCCTGAGTTACATTGGTTATCTTATTCTCTGCTTGGTATACATCGATTGAGGCACTACCAGATTTACCATTAAGAGTAACGGTTAATGTACGGCTTCCCAATTTAGTTCTTGCCTTTGCAGTCGTGCCCAGATTAGAACCAGATATGTTTTCGGACCATACTACTGAAGCTCCAGAACTTATAGTACCACCATCATCGGTTTTACCATTCCATCCCCAAAGTTGAGAATAAGTATAAGTAGGTGTAACTGCAGTCCCTCCTGATGCAGGGATATCTGCAATGCTTCCTAAATATACAGTAGGTGTACCATAAGTTTTTACACCTGCTGATTGAGCAAATGTTACTGTAACTTTTTTACCAGATTCATTTTGAGTACTAGTAAATACTTGAGAACGGGAGTTTTCTGATTTATTCTCTAAAGCAGTATAGTGATTCTCGTCATCCATAAATATCCAAGAGGGTAAGTCAGGAGATGAAAAACCTACATCTACACTAGTACCCACAGGTTTACCATTTATATACCTTTGCTTAAATGAATTATACCCTGCTATTGCGGGAGTTGCAGAACCTCCTAAAGCTGTATAATTTAGATTTGGATTCTGAACTGAAAAGGTATACTCCCAAGTTTCAACCCCTGCAGCCTGAATAAGATTATATTCGAGGGTTTTACCGGATTCTTGCTGAGTAAAATAGCCTATATGGTTTCTTTGTGATAAGGCAGTATTTTCTTGGGCTTTATAGTATGTACTTTCTAATACAATCCAACTTGGTAAATCCGACATAGCATAAGACACGTTTATATCTGAACCAGTAGCTACACCGTCTAGGTATTTTCTTTTAGTTGAACTTACATGAAAATACGCATCTCCTGTAGTAGATTTACCACCTAAAGCTGAATAATATAGAGTTGGATTTACGACAGTAAAAGTATACTTATAAGTTACCTTATGAATATCGCTGAGCTGTACAGTTTCATTGTTTCCATAGGAACTGGCATTGGTTAATTCCAAGCCAACGTAATTTTCTCCCGTTCCTGTAGGAGAGAGTGCCAACAATTCAGCCTTGGTAGGACATTCATTTGAATCCTTACCAAGGCCTACTTTAGTTTTGACAGCACTCCATGTTGCTATCTCACCCATATTAATCTAAGTTTGTGAATAAAAGTTTTTCTCTTAATTCATCAATCTCGGCTTTCAGAAGTTTGATACCTTCTATTGCCAATACTGACATCTTAGAATAATCTACCTCTTTAACCAAGATATAGGTTTCTCCATCCTTTTCTACCTTTTCGAAGGCTTCAGGATTAGGAACTGTTTCAGGTTTAACCGTATTCTCAGAGACTAATTCTGGGAAATGTTTTTCGATTGTCTGAGCAATTGTACCTATATCATGATTACCTCGAATCATAAATGAATCCGTTGGAATAGAGCAGATTTCATCGAGAGTATGTTCCAATGGTTTAATGAAAGTCTTAAGTCTTTCGTCAGATTCTTTCCATAAACCAGAAGGAGCAGATACCTTCTTAAAGATAATCTCAGCAGTAGTACCCAATCCCAACTGGTCTCTTGTTACTCCATGAGGATTACTCATGTTCTGCATGTGAGTAGTAAGATTGGTTTGAGCATTGGTACCTGCAGCCTTGGCATCTGCAATAGCCGTAGCTTGAGCAGTAGATACTGGTTTATCTGCATCTGATGTATTGTTAACATTACCCAATCCCACTTGAGCTTTAGTTACTCCATGAGGATTAGATTTATTACCAATATGGGAATCTACTTTGGCATTCACAGTAGTATCTGCTTGAGCTCTTGTTGCAGCTTCATCTGAAATTAACTTCTCTACTCTTGTAATCTCACCTTTTCTGTCATTGACTTCTTTAGTGATATTATTCTGGAGAGTAGTATCTGCACCTCTTAAGTCTTCAACAACTAATTCAACTGCAGCTTCAAGGTCAGTTCTTACTTGAGTATCTGCAGCTTTTCTGTCGGATACCTCTTTATTGATAGCAGTAGTGAGTTCTGTTTTAGCAGCAGCTATTGCAGAATTTCTATCTACTACCTCTTGAGCAATATCATCAGCCAATTCTCCTTGCAAAGCATTAATAGCCTCAGTTCTTGCTGTAACCTCATCTGAGATTTGTTTTGGTAAAGTAGTATCAAGCTTAACCTTATCTGCAGCAGCCATAACACCAGCTTTAGCAGATGATGCAGTAGGAATTTGTAATCCTTGGATACCAGTACCATCTGCCCTTTCATAATTTATGGCAGCTTTAGAGGCATCTGTAACAATTGAGATTAATCGTATAGGATTAAAAGCCATAAGAGCATTAAGATTGTCTGTAGTAGTCTTACCCTTAGCTCCATCATAAGCAGTACCAGTAATCTCTCCAATTACTACTCCACCAGAAACAATCAGAGACCAAGTAGTACCAGTCCATCTGAATTGATAACCGGGTTCTCCCGTAGTTACATTCTGATAAATCTTTCCTGCCTCTCCCGTTATTGGTGTATTATGGTCAGCATCTGCAAAGAGAGAGATATTAGAAAAATCTCCAGTGGGAGACTTATCGTATGTTGCATATACATCGATTACATCATCTACATATGAGGGTAATTGTTCAGAAGGTACTTTACCATTTTCATCCAGAGAAGCTAATCCACTAGCTTGTGCCTTAGTTGCAATGAAGGCATCTAGGGCATCCTGAACTCCTTGTATGTCCTCGGTTAATTCAGTTTTCAAGGCAGCATCTGCTTCTGTTCTTGCAGTTACCTCGTTATCAATTCGGGTACCCAATACAGTATCAGCAGCAGTTCTATCCTGAACTTCCTTATTGATAGCCGTAGTTAACTTGGTGTCTAAGGCAGTATCGGCATCTTTTCGATTCTGAACCTCGGTAGCTATTGAAGCTTCTAAAGTGGTCTTTGTAGTTTGGATTAATTCTTTGAGTTCTGTTTCCAGTTCTGAAGTATCAGTTCCAAGACCATCAATCAAAGCCTTCAAAGCTTTACCTTGTTCTGCACTTAATGGTACCTTAGTTCCACCTGCAGTTAAGTTATTTACTACATCTCCTTCGATAAGAATTTTACCAGCTCTTACTGTAGAAATAGACCAAGCACCTTGAGCAGTTCTCTTGAACTCTCTGTAAAACTCCATACCTGCCAATTCATACATGAATCTCAAAGTAATGGCACCAGTAGTAGGACCACTAAGTTGTAAACTCAATCTAAATTGTTGATAGAAATTGTTGCCGGTATCTACCAATATATAAGGACGGTGTGTAGTGTTATTTGCAATCTCGTTAAGCAATTCATCAGTAAATACTGCTGCAATCTCTTCTGAGGTTGCCGAAGCAGATATATTGAATGCTGCTGCCGGGACAATAATTGGTTCTAATTGAGCATCAAGTTTTTTCAAAGAATCAACTACATCTACTGAACCTCCCATATAGTTCGTATCAGTAAGAGCTGGCATTCCCAAATCATTGGTAAGACCTACTGCAGCTCTTACCTTATTGAATTTAGAATCGGCATCTGCTTTATCAACTTCAATACGTTTTTGTACTTTACCAAAGGCAGCCGAAGTAGTATCTGTTGCTTTTACGTCCAAATCTGCAGGAGTAGTACCGGTTGCCTTTACATAGCCATCGAGTTTGATATCAGTACCATTAAGTATAGGGTTAGAATCCAAACGATGAGTATTGATAGTATGAGCATTGGTAGCATCGATATTATCCTGCAAAGTAGTATCGGCTTCAGTACGGGCAGTCTCTTCAGCATCAATATTATCCTGCAAAGTAGTATCTGCAGCTTCCCTTGCATCTTCTTCATTATCGATACGAGTACCTAATTCATTGTCTGCATTGGTACGGTCTGTAACTTCTTTATCGATACGAGCATTCAGACGAGTATCTTCTTGAGTTCTTGCATACTCCTCGGCATCAATATTGTCTTGGAGAGTTTTGTCAGCAGCTTTTCTTTCTGCAATCTCAGTATCGATACGAACTCCCAGTGCAGCATCAGCAGCAGTTCTTGCAGCTTCTTCTGCATCCAGGGCATCTTGAAGAGCCTTATCTGCAGCCATTCTTTCTTCCCTTTCGGTTCCCAGGTCTGCAGTATTCTGGTCGATTTTACCTTCCAACCGAATGTCTTCTGCCTTACGAGCAGCAATCTCAGTTTCAAGTAAAGCCTTAACTTCCAGATAAGAACCAGAAATATTATTCTGAATACCCTGAATCAATTCCAAATTTCTCTGAATGTTTGCAGCATTCTGAGTGATAAGAGCATCTTGGTTATTTGCTCTTGCCAACAATTCAGTACGAGTTTCAGTAACATAGGTTCTTAAGTCTTCTACTGTCTTGGTCAGAGTAGTACTTAGAGTAGTAAGCTTGGCATCTAAAGCAGCATCACCTTCAACTCGTTTTTCAGTTTCTGTCTCAATCTTCGTAGTTAACTCATTTAACTTCTGAGTCATGGTTGTTGCGAAGTTAGGGTCATCACCTAATGCCCTAGCAATCTCCTCCAGAGTATCCAATACACCAGGAGCAGAGCCAATGATTTTCTGAATTGCAGCTTCTACCTCAGCTTCAGTTTGGAATCCTGAATCATTCAGGAGTTCAGAAACTTTAGTAATATAATTAGCATGTTCTTCAATACCATTCAACTTATTCAGAAGAACATCAGTGAAGTCATTTGAAGAAAGTACCTTTCCATCTACTTTATCTACCTTCTTAGATTCAAGACCCTGGATAGCAGTTGTACGGTCTGAGATTTCCTGGGCAATCTTATTATCTAATAGGGTATCGGCATTCTTACGGTCAGCAACCTCTTTATCAATATTTACCTGAAGAGCTGTATCTCCTGCTAAACGGGTATTGGCTTCATCGGAAATATCCTTAGTTAAACCATTTACTTCGTCTTTATGATTTGCTATTGCAGTATCCAAATTTGCCTGTATAGCATTCTCTCTAGCGGTTGCTCGGTCTTTCTCAGTATTAATTGCTACTGTATTAGCTTCTACCTTTGCTTTGACTTCATTTAAACCTGCAGTAGAACCAGTCTCCAAAGAATCAATTCGGTCACTTAAAGTTTTATCTGCTGCTTCCCGGTCCTTAACTTCTTGAGTAACCTCACCTTCTACTCGAGTAATCTCGGATGAAGTCTGTTGGCTTAAGTTAGATATCTGACTTTCAATCTTAGTTTCAAGTGCAGTATCTGCAGACTTACGGTCTCCGACTTCTTTATCCAGATTTACTTGAAGGATTTGGTCTGCTGCCTTACGTTCTGCCGTTTCTGTACCCAAAGCAATATTGGTAGTATCAATACGAGAACTCAGATTACTATCGCCATTAGTACGGTCTACAATTTCCTCATTAACCATATCCTTAACTTCTTTGTAGTTATCGGCAATGGTTTTATTCATGGCAGTGATTGCCTCAGAGTTCTTTGTGATATTTGCTTGATTAGTAGCAATAGCCGTGGTATTAGCATTTACCTGAGCAGTCAATTCGTTCTTAACTGTATTGATAGCATCCTGCATTGATAAAGCCAAATCCGAAACTCTCTGAGTAAGAGCAGCAATATTATCGGTATGGGTTTTATCTGCTTCCTTTCTATCAACAGTTTCTTTGTCGATATTTGCCTGCAAGATAGCATCAGCATCTTTACGGTCTTGGATTTCTTTTGCCAGGTTATCTTTAACTACTTGAAGAGCAGTATCTCCAGTAGCAGCCGAGTTATCTACATACTCTTTAAGTTCTTCCTTAAGAGCAGCATCTGCTTCAATTCTTGCGGTTTCTTCATCAGTTATATTTGCCTGGAGGGCTACATCAGCAGCTTCCCGGTCTTCAATCTCTTGGTTTACCTTTTCTGTAATTGCTGCCAACTTCTTGGTGATAGTTGAAGCAAAATTAGGGTCATCTCCTAATGCTTTAGCAATCTCTTCCAGAGTATCAAGTACTTCTGGTGCAGAACCAATAATCTTTTCAATTGCTGCCTCTACCTCAGCTTCAGTTTGATAACCGGCATCATTTGCCAATTGTGATACCAAGGTAATGTAATTTGCATGTTCCTCGATTCCATTCAATTTAGCAAACAAGAGATCTGTAAAGTCATTCTTAGTTAAAGAATAACCTTCTCTTTTATCTACCTTCTTGGAATTAAGGTCAGCATCTGCAGCAATACGAGCTTCCTTCTCTGCTTCAATTGCAGCAAGTACATCAGACTTATCACCATCAGTCTTTTCACTTAGGGCAGTTATCTTCTGGTCAAGGATTTGGTCCTGAGCAGTACGAGTTGCAGCTTCAGAATTAATATTAGTCTGAAGAACCTGGTCTGCAGATTCCCGAGCTTGAGCCTCTTTATCAATGTTTACCTGGAGGGTATTATCTGCATTGGTACGGTCAGCTACCTCTTTGGTAATTGAATTCTGAAGAGTTTCATCGGCAGCTTTACGATTTACTACCTCATCAGAAAGTTTACTTTCTAAGGCAGCATCACCAGTTTGACGATTAGTGATTTCTTCAGTGAGTTTCAACTGAATGTTTGCATCTGCATTTGCTCTCAATTGGGCTTCTGCAGCAATGTCTTGTTTGAGCTCTGCCTTATCATTGATATGCAATGTATTCAGTTGGTGAATACTTTCTGATAAAGCATCGTCAGCCGTTTTACGAAGCTCAGCTTCTTTATCTACCAAGTCTTTAGCATATGCCTTAGCTTCTGCCAATGAACCAGTAGTTTCATTTCTGAGGTCTGCAATGTCAGCAGTATTCTTATCGACTTTTGCTTCTATCTTATCTATCTTATTGATAAGGTTAGTAACTGCAGTGTCGATTTTATCATTAAGTAAATCCACTGCCTTAATGAAATTAGAGTTAACCTCACTAATTTGGGTACTCAGTTTCCCTTCCTCCTCCTTAGCTCGGTTAACTTCATCTGTCAGTGCATTACGTAAATCCGTTAGTTTGTTGGTAATTGTAGTAGCAAAGTTAGGGTCATTTCCCAATGCTTCTGCCAATTCCTTTAATGTATCAAGTGCATCATCGGCACCATCAATCAAATCACTGATAGCTTGTCTTACCTGTTCTTCAGTTTGGAACTTAGTATCATTCTCCAACTGAGAAAGCTTAGTGATGTAGTTTGCTCTTTCTTCAATGCCTTCCAGTTTCTCTTTGAGTTTATCCGTGAAGTCATTTTTAGATAAGTCGTATCCTTCTCTCTTATCTACCTTATTGGCAATAGAAAGAACGAATGCCCAGAACTCATTAATAGTTCCAGCAAACCCAGCCTTTACGAAGTCATCAAAATAACCTTGTAAAAGTCTTTGGTCAATTTCTTCATTTGTGTAATACTTACTTACGTACATATTGTTATTATTTTAAGGATTGATTACTTGCTTACCACAGAAGAAGTCAGAATTCTTATCTCTGAATGGTTCTCCTTCTTTTCCACAGAAGGCATTCATTGGAATATCTGGATGTTCTGGGTCTGGGTCTCCCCCGTCTTCAATATCACCTCTGATTATTGCATAATCTGGAAGTTGATTGATACGGAATTTTATCACCTGGCCAATACCCGGATGAGGTATTATCTTATCCCAAACTTCTCCAAAGTAATCTTGAAAGCAAGTAACGAACTTACCTCCAGTCATAGACTGAAATGTAGTAA
>ERZ780226.3115-NODE-3115-length-10551-cov-2.009813_pt1 | contig 10551 bp, 10 predicted proteins | sample MGYA00511165_ERZ780226 | MGnify/ENA primary metagenome ERZ780226 (study PRJEB29588, sample SAMEA2152373) | human gut metagenome | biome: human gut; feature: human-associated habitat; material: faeces | place: Denmark | collected 2008/2010 ...
CCAAAAAGACGGCTGCCAAGGCAGCGGAAAAGGCTGAGCCTGCAAAGGCAGTGGATATGTTTGAATCCGTACTGAAAGAAAATAAGGCAGACACCAATGGGATTGAGGAACGTCTGAACAGTTTACAGAACATGATCGAACACCGGTTTTCAGAAGAGGAACATCACCCGGAAGAAAATGAGGAACCGCTGATAACAAAAAAGGAACAGAGCAAGGCAGGAGCAGAGAATTTTCATTTTATTAAAATGCTCTATAAGACACTGTTAGATAATGATGTCAGTGAAAAATATGCAAATCAGGTGATCGATGAATTAGAGAATATTATGAAAGCCGGAAACAGTGTGGATTATATTCTATCTAATGTATATCAGAAGCTGATCTTAAAATTTGGTCAGCCCAAACCGATCGATCTAAGCGGCTCTAAGCCAAAAGTCGTCTTTGTCATCGGACCAACCGGAGTGGGTAAGACTACCACGATCGCTAAGATTGCGTCAAAATATAAGGTAGAGCAGGGAAAAAAGGTTGCATTTTTAACAGCAGATACTTACCGTATCGCAGCAGCAGAACAGCTGCGGACTTATGCAAACATTTTAAATGAGCCGTTTACGATCATTTACTCTGCAGAAGAGATGAACCAGGCAATTGCCAATGTCGAGGACTATGACTTGGTATTGGTAGATACAGCAGGATTCTCACACAAAAGTGAAAGCCAGAGAAAGGATATCAAAGAGCTGATCGACAGCGTGGATGAGGCATACGATAAATCCGTATATCTGGTATTAAGTGCGACAACGAAATACAGAGACTTACTTGATATTATTGATATTTACAAAGAAATATCAGAGTTCAAGATCATTTTCACGAAGTTAGATGAGACATCCACTTATGGAAATCTGCTGAATGTAAAATTATATTCCGATGCGGAGCTGTCCTATATTACCAACGGACAAAATGTACCCGATGATATTGAGATTTTTGACACTCAGAAAATCGTAAAGAATCTGTTAGGAGGAAAGTAACGCATGGATCAGGCAGAGGGAATCAGAAATGTGATTAAACTGCAGAATCAGCAGATGACGCCGAAAGCAAGAGTGATTACCATAACCAGTGGAAAAGGCGGTGTCGGAAAATCAAGTGTTGCTGTGAATCTGGCAGTTCAGTTACGGAAGTTGGGGAAGAGAGTTATCATTTTTGATGCAGATTTAGGTCTTGCAAACGTGGAAGTAATGTTTGGAGCAATACCAAAATATAATTTGAGCGACCTGATCTATCAGGGCAGGGATATACGCGAGATCATCACACCGGGTCCGATGGATATCGGATTTATTTCGGGGGGGTCCGGAATTGTGACGATGAACAATCTGACCAAGGACCAGATTTCCTATCTGGTACACAGCCTGTCAAAATTAGATGAGCTTGCAGATGTGATACTGATCGATACAGGAGCAGGAGTATCGGACAGTGTGTTGGAATTTGTGATCGCAAGTCCTGAAGTGATCCTGGTCACAACACCGGAGCCAAGCTCTTTGACAGACTCCTATTCACTGCTAAAAGCATTGTACCGGAATCCGGGATTTATCAAGAACGGGATACAGATACATGTGGTAGCCAATAAAGTGAACAGCGTACAGGAAGGAAAGCTGGTATACGATAAGTTAGAGTCTGTTGTATCACAGTTTTTGCATGGAACACTGCATTATTTTGGCATGATACCGCAGGATGCAGTGATAGAAAAAGCAGTACGGCAGCAAAAGACCGTATCCCTTATGGCACCGGAGTCCAATATATCTAACGCATTCAGAGTATTGGCAAATAATCTGGTCAATGAGGAGCAGGAGCAATTTATAATGAGAAGGGGATTTTCGCAGTTCTTTTCTAATATTTTAACCAGAAAATAGACTGATATATGAGGTGAAGAGATGGTTTCAGATATTTTACGTCCGGGAAACAAAGTAGAGATCAAGGCAGTACAAAAGATAGAAAGACAGGGCAGCACGGGGGAAGTAGCGCATGTCTATACAAGCAGGATACAGGAAATCCATGAAAATGGGGATATTGACATTTCCATGCCAATCGAGGAAGGTAAGTATGTGCTGTTACATTTAGGAGTCAGATTTGAGTTCGTATTTTATGCAGAGAAGAATCTGTACCGTGCCATTGGACAGGTAAAAGAGCGGTTTAAGTCTAACAATATCTACATGTTAAAAGTAGAATTAAAGACACAGCTTGCCAAGTTCCAGCGAAGGGAATATTATCGTTTTCCATGTGTCATGGATATGAAATATTACCGGATCGCCGAAAACGAATCCAAGGAAAGAGACACCGAAAAACTGCTAGAACACATACAGGGGGTACCGGACGAACAGGAGAAGCGGGCAACCATCTTAGATATCAGCGGAGGCGGAGCAAGATTTGTTTCCGAAGAAAAATTTGAAGCGAACCAGTTCGTTTTGATGGAGTTAGAACTGATCTCGGATAATATGGATAAGCAGTACCATATCAAGGGCAGGATCGTAGGATGGAAGAAATTAGAGTATCGCGAACCAAGATATGAGACAAGGATAGAATTTATCATGGAGGATAATAAAGTAAGGGAAGATATTATCCGATATATTTTTGAAGAAGAACGCAAAAAACGCAGAAACGAAAAAGGATAATTGTATGAGAAATATTCTGGTTGTTGATGACTCTGCACTCATGAGAAGGGTCATCTGTGATATAATTAACACGGACAAACAATTTCAGGCAAATGATGTCTGCAGAGATGGGTTAGAAGCCTACGAAAGATTAAAGACCACCAGTTATGATGCAGTGATCTTGGATGTTAATATGCCGAAGATGGATGGACTGCAGCTTTTAGAAAAACTGCAGAAAGATAAGATCAAAGCAACGGTCATCATGGTCAGCACACTGACAACACGAGATGCCCAGACAACGATCTTAGCAATGGAACGCGGAGCAGTTGATTTTGTTCCAAAACCATCCAATATCATTGAGGCAAAAGGCAATCCGTTCAAAGAGCAGCTTTTAGGAGTCTTAAAAGCCGTATTTGAGACACAGCAGAATGTGCATAGGATGCCGGACATAAAGCCGGTTACCGGAACACAACCGGTCAGAACACCGGCAAGAGTGTCACACAATGTATCCGGAGACAGACTGATCGCACTTGCATGTTCCACAGGCGGACCGAAATCATTACAGAGTGTCATTCCATTTCTTCCAAAAGAGATGAATGCACCAATGGTCTTAGTGCAGCATATGCCGGCAGGATTTACCAAGACCATGGCGGACCGCTTAAATGAAGTCAGCAAGGTTTCCGTAAAGGAAGCACAGGAAGGAGATGTCCTGCAAAAAGGTACGGTATATATCGCACCGGGTGGCAAACATATGCTGGTAAAGAAGATGCCGGGTGGCGGACACAAGATCACATTGAGTGATGCGGCTCCGATCGGAGGCTTGAAGCCATGTGCGAACGTGACGTATGAATCCTTAAATGACTGTGCTTATGATGAGATTGTCTGTGTCATTCTTACAGGAATGGGAGCGGATGGCACACAGGGAATTATAGAATTACAGAAGCATAAAAAGGTGCATACGATCGCACAGGATGCCAAAAGCTGTGTGGTATATGGAATGCCAAAAGCCATTGCTGAGGCAGGTGCAGCAGATGAGATTGTTCCTTTGACTGAAATTGCACAGGCAATAATAAAGAATGTGGGGGTAAAGTGATATGGATGTAAGCCAATACCTTGAGATTTTTATTGATGAGACAAACGGACATTTACAGACTCTGAGCGACAGCATTATGCAGTTGGAAAAAGAGCCGGAGAACAAAGACGTAATTAATGAGATTTTCCGTGCAGCACACTCCTTAAAAGGAATGGCAGGAACCATGGGATTTAAGAGAATGCAGCGTCTGACCCATGATATGGAAAATGTATTCCAGGAGATCCGCAGTGATAGGATGAAAGTAACAAGCAGCCTGATCGACGTATTATTTGACTGCTTAGATGCAATTGACGGATATCTTGAAAATGTAAAAGAGACCTCAGATGAGGGAACAAATGACAATGAAGCGATTGTCAAAGAGTTAAATGATATTTTAGCAGGTGGTGCAGAAGAGAGTGAAGCGGTACCGGCAGCAGAACCGGAAGCACCTGCACAGGAGACAAAGGCTGTAACGAATTACATGGACTTTGAGTTAAACAACAAAGAGAAAGATGACATCAAAGAGGCACAGGATGCCGGCCATAAAGTCTATGCGATCACCGTAAAGATCCAGAAAGAGTGCCTGTTAAAAGCAGCAAGAGCATTTTTAGTATTCAAGGCAGTAGAAGATTTCGGACAGATCATTGTATACAGACCATCATCACAGGATATTGAAGATGAGAAGTTTGAAGATGAATTTTCCTTCTTCTTAGACAGTGAAGAGACAGATTTTGAAAAGATCAAAGCAGCAGCAAATGCTGTATCAGAAATAGAAACAGTAACAGGAGAAGAAATTCCTGTTGCAGCATTTGAAGGCGGTGCAGAAGAAGAAAAAACAGAGGAGCCTGAAAAGGCAGAAGCACCGGCAGAGACACATCCGGCACCGACAAAAACAGCACAGGCACCTGCAAGCACAGAAAAGAAGGCAGCAGGCAAGAGCAAATCCACACCGAAACCGGTTACAAACCGTACGATCCGTGTAGATATTGAAAAATTAGATGCACTGATGAATCAGGTCAGCGAGCTGATCATCGCAAAGAACAGTCTGGTATCATTGAGTATGACAGGCGAAAACAAAGAAGATCAGGTACAGACTTTCCAGGAACAGATCGAGTATCTCGAAAGAATCACAACGAATCTGCATGAGTCCGTTATGAAAGTACGAATGGTTCCGATCGAAAGCGTTGTAAATAAGTTCCCGAGAATGATCCGTGACTTATCCAAACGTCTGAACAAGAAGATGGAGTTAGAGATGACCGGTGAAGATACCGAGTTAGACAGAACGGTAGTAGACCAGTTAGGTGATCCGTTACAGCATCTTCTCCGTAACTCCGCAGACCACGGACTTGAGAGTGCGGAACTCCGTAAAGAGCGTGGCAAGAGTGAAGTTGGAACCATCTTCTTAAAAGCATTCCAGGAAGGAAATAACGTTATCATCGAAGTTGGCGATGACGGTAACGGTATTGACACAGAAAGCGTAAAAGAAAAAGCAGTCGAACGCGGACTGGTGACACCGGAAGCAGCAGAACAACTCAGCCAGAAAGAAATCATCGACTTCCTGTTTATGCCAAGTTTCTCTATGGCAAAACAGATTTCAGATATTTCCGGACGAGGTGTAGGATTAGACGTTGTAAAATCCAATATCGAAGCATTAGGCGGAGATGTAGAAGTTCGTTCCAAACTGGGTGAAGGAAGCAAATTCATTGTCAGACTTCCGTTAACACTTGCGATTATCCAGGCATTGATGGTTGAGATCCGTGATGAAAAATATGCGATCGCATTAGCATCCATTCAGACCATTGAATATATTTCCACAAGCGATATCAAGTATGTGGAATCCAAAGAGGTAATACATATCCGTGGAGCCGTTATCCCTCTGATCCGTATGGATCAGGAGCTGGATTTTGAACCGGTAGAAGATGATGAGAACTTAACCGTTGTTATTGTACAAAAGGGAGACAAGACAGCAGGACTTGTTATCGACAATCTGATCGGTCAGCAGGAGATCGTTATCAAATCTCTTGGAGAGTACATTTCCACAACGAAGTTGATCAGTGGAGCAACCATTCTCGGTGATGGTGAAGTTGCATTGATCCTGGATGTTAATACATTAATGTAAGGGGGTTCCGGCAATGGCAGCAAAAATAGAAACAATGGAAAATGACAAAAAACAATACATTGTAATTACTTTTGGAAACGAGCAGTACGGAATAGATATCAGTTATGTAGACAATATTGTGCGTATGCAAAAGATTACCAGAGTTCCAAAAGCACAGCCGTATTTTAAAGGCGTTATCAATCTGCGTGGAGAAGTTGTTCCGGTTATGAGTCTCAGACTGAAAATGGGACTTGAGGATGATGTGTTTACGAATACAAGCCGTATCATCATCTTAAAGATTGAGCAGAAGGGTGTGTTAGGGATCATCGTGGATGAAGTAAAAGAAGTTGTAACACTTGGTTCAGAAGAGATCGACAAGGTTGCACACAATCCAAAGGATGTTAAGAGCACATTCATCAATGGAATCGGAAAGAACGGGGACGATCTGATCTCCCTGTTTGATATCAGCAGCGTGGTAGATGAGAAAGAAAATTCATAACAGATTTTGGATATGATGCTTTAGCATCATATCCAATCTTTGTATATAGAAGTGGATAGGAGGAGGACATCATGGGAAAGTTCAGTTTTGAGGAAGTGAATGAGCTGTATGTAGATGTTCTGCGCGAAATTGGAAATATTGGTTCGGGAAATGCAACAACAGCAATAGCAAGTATGTTAAACTTGCGGCTGAATATGAATGTACCAAAAGTAGAACTGCTTTCCTTCCAGGAATTCGGTTCTGCAATTTCAGCAGAGGATGAAACCATTGTAGGAATCTATTTGGGGTTAGAACAGGATATTGAGGGAAGTATGATGTTTCTGATGAAATTAGATTCCGCACATTATCTGGTAAACCGTTTGATGGGACGTGACCCGGATTACAAAGAAGATTTTACGGAAATGGATTTATCTGCGATCAAAGAGATAGGAAATATTATTGCAGGTTCTTACTTGTCAGCATTATCAAGTATGACAAACCTGACGATTTCCCCTACCATACCATATGTTGCAATTGACATGGCAGCAGCAATTTTAAGTGTGCCGGCCTGCATGTTTGGACAATATGGAGACAATGCACTCTTAATTGAGACACAGTTTGGGGACGAAGTGATGATCGAAGGATATTTTATCCTTTTACCGGAACTGGATTCTTATGACAAAATATTATCAGCACTTGGAATCGCAATATAAGGAGAGTAATACATGGGAGCTACTATAAAAGTCGGAATGGCTGATTTAAACGTATGCAAGGCCCCAGATGCTATTACTACGTTAGGACTAGGTTCATGCATTGGTATAGCGGTGTACGATCCGGTAACAAAAATCGGAGGACTCGCACATATCATGCTGCCAGACAGCACGAAGATAAGGAATAATTCTAACATTGCAAAATTTGCGGATACGGGAATTGAGGAACTGATCAGAAAAGTGACGGCGGCAGGAGCTTCAAAGGCAAGGTTAGTGGCAAAAATAGCCGGTGGAGCAAGAATGTTTGAGGTAAGTGGTCTGTCTGAAGTAGGAAATATCGGAGCCAAGAATGCAGAAGCATCAAAGAAAAAGTTAAAAGAACTTGGAATTCGCATTGTTGCGGAAGATACCGGGTTGAATTATGGTCGTACTGTAGTATTAGATTGTAATACAGGAGATTTTATGATCAAATCGGTCGGAAAAGAAAATAAAATCATTTAGAGTTTGAGGGATGCGGGATGAAAACAAAACCAATTCCAGCGATTGTAATGCTGAGTGCAGGATTTGTAACATGCATTATCGCAATATATACACACATGGAGTTAATGGCTTTTACAAAAAGCCTTCTGTTAGTATTAATCGTTTTTTATATCCTTGGGGGTATTGTGAAAATAATTCTCGACAAGAATTTTGCACAGATGAAAGAAGAAGAGGAAGAAACGGCTGATACAGAAGAAAACCCGGAGGATTCGCAAGAAACGGAAGAGAAGACTTCAGAGGCGGAACCGACGACAGAAGAAGAACCGGAAGAGAATGTAGAAATCTAAAGGGGTAGCTTTGGAGGCTTTTTATGAAAGAAGTCGAGAGACAGAAAATTTGGGAAAAGTACACAAAAAATCCAACACAGGAAATGCGTGAACAGATCATCATAGAATACGCACCGTTAGTAAAAATCGTAGCAGGCAGATTAAGCATGTATCTGGGTGGAAACGTAGAATATGAGGATCTGGTCAGTTATGGAGTTTTTGGATTAATAGATGCAATTGATAAATTTGATACAAATAAAGATGTAAAATTTGAAACCTATGCAAGTCTGCGCATCAGGGGTTCTATTTTAGATCAGATCCGTAAAATGGACTGGATTCCAAGAACTGTCCGGCAGCGTCAGAGAAAGATCGATGAGGCAACCAAAAGTTTAGAAGCGCGTACCGGAAAAACGCCAACAGATGAGATGTTAGCGGAAGAACTTGGGGTCAGTGGGGAAGAACTGTTAAGCTGGCAGTCACAGCTTAAGGTTACGAATGTTGTATCACTGAATGAATTTGTGGAGTCAGGAAATGAACCGGTTATGGATGCAAAAGGCAATTTCCGCTTTGCACAGCCGGAGGAGGTTATAGCAGAAACAGAGCTGAAACGGATGTTAAAAGACGCAATGCAACTGCTTACGGAGAAGGAACAAAAAGTAATTCTTCTGTATTACTATGAAGATCTGACATTGAAGGAGATCAGCAGGGTATTAGAGGTGTCGGAATCAAGAATTTCACAGCTGCATACCAAGGCACTGCAGAAGATGAAGAAAAAAATGGGACCGTATATGAATATTTTGACAGATTAGATGGAGCAGGGGGACACAATATGAATGGCTATTTTCAGTTAGAAGTACAATCAGAGGGCGTTTTTGTGAAAATTTATCCGCCAACAGAAGGTGGAGAGGCTGTAAACATTAAAGAATTAATGGATTATTTAGAAATGCGGCAGTTAAACCATTATGATTTAAAAGATTTAAATACAGCAGTCCATAACACGGAGCAGGGAGGACGTGTTCTTGTTGCTCGTTCTTTGGAAATGGCAGTTCATGAAGTCATGGTAGCAGATGTGTCATTAGATAAAATGCAGGTGATATGCCGTTTTTATCCTCCGGCAAATGGTGGAGACCTGTCAGATGAGACTTCGATCATCAAGGATCTGCAGCTTCAGAATATTAAATTTGGAATCAACCGGGCAGCTATTCAGGAATTTTTACAGAACCGCCAATACTGTAAAGATTATGTCTTTGCAAAAGGGAAAAATCCGATACATGGAAAAGATGCTAAAATTGAATACTTTTTTAATACAAACCTGAATTTAAAGCCGAAAAAAAATGAAGACGGTTCCGTAGATTATCGTGATCTGAATACGATCAGTCATGTTAAAGCAGGGGATCTTTTAGCACGTCTGATACCGGAAGATCCGGGAACACCGGGAATGAATGTATTTGGTGAAGAGATCAGTCCGAGAACGGTTCGCAGTCTGACATTGGATTACGCAAATAACATCAAATGTAATGAAGAAAAGACAGAGATTTTTTCGGAAGTAACAGGTCATGCAAGTCTGGTAAAAGGTAAAGTCTTTGTATCTTCCGTATTTGAAGTTCCGGCAGATGTCGATAATTCCATTGGAAATGTGGAGTATGCAGGAAATGTGCATGTTGCGGGAAATGTCAAAGGCGGATTTGAAGTCCGTGCAAAAGGCGACATCATCGTAGAAGGTGTCGTGGAAGATGCACTGTTAGAAGCAGGCGGTCAGATCATCGTAAAACGTGGAATACACGGAATGGGAAAAGGCTATCTTCAGGCAGAGAGCAATGTGATCTGTCAGTTTATTGAAAATGCGATCGTATCGTCCGGTGGATTTGTGGAGACAAACTCCATTCTGCACAGTCGTGTGTCGGCATCGAGTGAGATACATGTCAGCGGAAAGAAAGGGTTTATTACCGGAGGAATGATCCGTGCAGGTGCATTGGTAGCGGCACAGACAATCGGTTCTCCGATGGGAACAGACACCAGAGTTGAAGTTGGCGCTGACCCGAAGAAAAAAGAACGTTTTCAGGAGTTAAAAGAAACCCTTGAAAAAGAGAATGAAGAACTTGATAAGTGCAAAGTGATCCTTGCGACTTATACGAAAAAACTGCAAAGTGGAGAGCAGCTTCCGCCGGAGCGGATGAGTTATGTGCAGAAGTTAGCCTATGCTTATAAAGCGAAAAAACATACCGTGGAAGAACTGCGGAATGAATATGCAGATTTACAGCAGGAGCTGATGTTTGCAAATCATGCAAAAATACAGATCAGCAAAACGATCTATCCTGGTGTAACAGTTGCCATATCCGATTTAGAGATGCGTGTAAAGGATGAACAGAATTTCTGTCAGTACATAAAAAAAGATGGAGAGATTGTCCGTACTACGCTCTAGGCAGGAGCGGCAGCACATGGAAGGAGTGGAACTATGACGATCAGACCGGTGGATTTTGCTACCATTCAAAGAACAGACGATGTTGGAATGATGAAACACCAGCAGGATGCCAAGCCGGTGGTAGAGCAGCAAAATATTCAGGTGGAAATAAAAAAACAGGAATATCACGATGCTTCGCAGGTGAAGCATAAGGACAACGCCTCAAAAGAAGAGGAACGTTTTGATGCGAGAGAAGAAGGAAAGAATAAATATAAACAGTCCATGAGCAAAAAGAAAAAAGACGCTGCAAAAGATGGAAAAGTAGTGCAAAAATCAGCACATGGCGGATT